>CEUT01007799.1_pt1 | contig 27318 bp, 14 predicted proteins | sample 531401 | NCBI WGS metagenome assembly CEUT01 (sample SAMEA2622821, study PRJEB7988) | marine metagenome | biome: marine biome (ENVO:00000447); feature: surface water layer (ENVO:00002042); material: "saline water (ENVO:00002010), including plankton (ENVO:xxxxxxxx)" | depth 5 m | reverse complement strand
TCTGTAAAAAGCTCATTATCTAAAGATTCATAGCCGAGATAATTTTTACCATTCTCTTCTGTCTGGCTATCTATAAATCCGGCAGCTTTTATTCTATTTGCTATACTCGCGCTAGAATCATCTAATTTTTCTATCAAATCATTATTAGAAAAACCCGTTATCTCGTTCCACCCAGAAGCCAGACTAACTAGAGCCCCATTGTCACTTCCGTCATGTTTATGGACAGTAGTAGTCTTTTTATAAACTATGTAGCCCTTATCAACACTAGAGCTCACATTGTCAACAGGAAAAGTTACGAAAGGCCTGCCATGAGTAACACAACCTAAATCATTTAAATTTTTTGTTTCTACAAGGTATTCGTCGCCTACTAGTTTGCATTTATCTAAAAATAGTAATGTTCTAGGTATTTTGCCATCTAAGTATTGACTATCTATTTCTAAACCTTGAATATTTTGGTCAGAAAATACTAAATTATCAAGTATTATTTCTTGCTCGCCAAAGTATCTGCCAGAAGTTAAGACTCTAGCGTTGTAATTTTCATCGGTCTCTCCCTCGAACCTAGGAGCCTCTGATATGTAAGGGTCAAACTCAGTGAGGCCAGCGAGCCTTAGTCTATAATTGTAGTCAGGAAAGCCTTTTCGGACCTCTTCATTAGGAAATACCGTTTGAATAAAACTTACATTACTAGTATTTTCCTCTAATTGTCCAAATTTAATTGCCATACCTTAAACCTCGTACCTAATTACACGTATTTACCCATTAGTTATCTCTCTTGGATCGACATAATAATAAGATGTTGGGTCTTCTTCCGACGATCTAGAAGCAAGCTCGCTGTACTTCCAGTTGACAGAATCAACCTGACCGGGAGCATTATAGTAATTAAATGGCATAACAAATTGTCCAGCCGTTGCCCTCAAATAAAAATCTAATTGAGCATATGGGTCTGTTTTTAAAGGAGCGTCAATACCAACATAAGGTATCAACTTAAGAAAGTAGAAACGCGGGAAACATGCCCCAAAAGGCCTGTAACCACTACCTTCATGCACATTAGTGCTTACTCCATAATCTCCCAACATCATTCTTCTACAGTTATAACCACTTCTACCTAAATTCTTATGTAATAAATACTCTACAACTGCATTTTCATCTGTCCTGTAAGGCTGTCTAATGATACTAGGCGCTCTCCCTCTACTGTCTACTTCAACCCCAGACCAACCCCTAGAGTCAACCAAAGGATTTCTGTCCTCGCATTGCTGAAGAGGTCTATCTAATTCTACTCTAATTGTATTAATAGGAGTTACTCCATTTTGCTTAACACTACTAGGATTAAAAGCGAAAGGAGAAAGTTCTGCCTTATTGCCATAGTTATCAACAAGGGTACAGCTAACAACCTTGTAAGGCTTATTTGATACAGCAGGGCATGAAAGACGATATCTTCTCACCGCACTCATCACTCCATATTCGTCAACGTTAGGTTGTTTATAAGCAACTCCCCCATACCCATCAGGAATTACTCCAGAAGCCTCTGGGTCATTTGTGAAATAAGGATAATTCAAGTTAGCTGGAGATTTAGATAAAAATACCTGAAGCCTAGGCCCCGGAGTATTTCTAGGACTGAGAGGCACTCTAAGCAACTCTTGTCTAATTATATCGTATTCTACAGGGGTACTTCTTTCATATTCTAAAGACCTGTGATGACATCTATTATTTAAAAAACCCATAATGTCACCATAAACGCTTGGTTTATATATATTGTTTAAGTTTTGATTATAGTGGACGCTATTCATAAACATTATCCACTCGTTGCTCTCAAAAGGGTAAGACCCATAAGGCTCTTCTACATCTTCTTTTAATATAGTTTGTTTATAGTTTTTTGCGGGGTCCATAGGGAAGTCTCCATCTTCCCTATTTAATATACCATCTAACTCATAGACGCCAACAGAAGGATTTCTTAGAGAACTTCCGTTATGAATATAAGATTTATTCTCACCAATAAAACGTTGACTATGAGCCAAATTTACAACCTCCCCATTGTCTCTTTTGTATTGTATACCTGTTCCGTAAGTATAATATTTTCTACCTTTTATTATTGGTTTATAATTAGCGTTAGGTAATTGATTTAAATTATTAACCACGTCAAAAGATTGATTAGAACCTTTAGAACCTTCATAAAACATACCTACTGGCTCTATACTAGGCTCCATATGCTTAAGAACTGTTGCTCTAGCCTTTTTAGGTAAATACTTATTAAATCTTCTAAAATACAAAACCCCTCTGCCTCCTTCTATTCTATAATCTACTAAATCATGTCTATCAGCCATTCTCATATAAGAGCTTACAAACTTTCTTGCAGATTCATATAAAGGACTTGAACTAACTTTTTGTCTCAAAGCCGGAACTACATCCGATCCATATATATTCTGTGCAGAACCATATTTTAAATAGTTTTTCCAAATTCTATTAGCGTCAAAGAAGCCATGCCCAACTATTCCAACACCGGGACTGTCCGCCTGTATCATACGATGAAAAGGATTCCCTCTGTTGCTTTGCGCTGTAGCTACTCTAAGCAGTGAGTACAAGTCCTGAAAGCCGGGTCTTTGCTTCATTACTATTAAAGGTTCTATGGTAGCTGAAAATAAATTATCATCTAATTTTAATTTAGATATTACAATTTTTCTTGAAGCGTCATCAGCTAGCCATTTATTTACAATAATGTTGTTTTGCAAAGGCTCTGTTGCTAGATTTATAAACGAACCTTTTTTACCACAAACACTTGAGTCTCTTCTTTCAGATAAATAAATTTTAGTTTTGCCGTCTGAAGATTCCCCAAGGCGCACAAAGAAAGGCTTACCGCCTCTAACAAAACCACCGGGAACAAGAACAAAGCCGCCTCCAGTTTTTTCTGCCCCCATCCAAATAGCCACAGGATCGCCATTAGACAAACTTAAACTACTAACCTCTGAATCTGGAACAAGTATATGGTCACTATTCATTGTTATCGAGCCAGCCGACATATAACTACTAATTTTTTCGTACTGAGTTACATTAGACCAAGGATCTCCAAAGCTAATAACTTTATCTAAACCATAAGACTCCCTTCTTTTTTTGTAGTTTCCATAAGCTGCGGCACCTACATTAACTTCTGGATTACCCTCAAATTCATCTTTTAGGACAGGCACAATTTCAAACCTTAAAGCGCCATAGTTAGATATTGGATTTTTAAAGTAAAAAAGTTTATTAAATACATAACCCTTTGCGTTATAAGATCTATTTACAGCATAACTGTATTTTTTCCATATAGTAGTTTCGTGCAGCTTTTTCCAATTATTCCTGCCAACATCTCCGCCCCATATCTTAAGATTAAAGGCCATATTGTGGTTATCTATTACATTTGTCTCCAAATAATAACCTGCCATACAATGATTAGCTATCCTTCTCTGCTGGGCGGTTGCTAAACCTCTGAGTTTTAAGTGATTCCTTCCGCTATCCCTAAACAGCATCGTAGTATTAAAGCTGTCATCTTCGTAATCATTTATAACCCTAATAGACTTACCATACATTGGGATGCCTGTTAGCTGACCTATTTCGTTAAAATCGTCATAATTTTCATAAGATATAACCTTTGTTACATTATCATTAGGAGAAGAATCTTTTCCACTCTTACCACTTGACGCCACTAAATTTCTATACCCACCATCTATTTCTGCGCCATTAATTGCGCCTAAAAAGTTATTAGTTTCGCTACCTTGTTTTATTTCAAACTTTAACCTAGGTCTGTATTGAGTAATTTTAGCATAACCCATGTTATCTACTGCTGGGGCAGTACCCCCTACAGCACCGCTATTCGGGTTAATCAAAGATCTAAACTGAACTTTCTCGGCTATACATGGAGCAAAAACATTTTGCCTAGTCATGTAGGAAAATATATCAAACCCAACATCGCAAATATTTAAAGGCCCTTGAGTCCTACTTCTTTTCATTCCAAAAGTCTGTTGCCCAATGTATTCGTCCGTAGCGGAAAAATCTATAACAGGAGAACTCCAAGTCTTTGCCTCGCAAAATACACTTCTTTGTTGCTCGCTACCTCTAAAATAGTAAGTGTAAGCCCAAAGCACCCATCTTAGTAAATCTTTAGCTGCGTTTTTTCTTTTTAATACGCCTAACTGAGGATAAACAGGTACCCCATACTTCACAAACTCTCCTGCCATCACGGCTGGAGGATACCTCATGTAAACAGTATTACTTGCATACTCCGGAAAAAAATGATCAGAAGACCTGCCAACCCAAAATAGACTTTTACTAAACCACGCTGCATCCTTCGGCCCCGGCAAATACTTCTCAAAGTGTCTATAAGCTTCATTCTCGTGCCCTCCCCTGCGCCAAAGATAAGCATCTCTTGCATTATATTCCGTGTTGGCCTCATATGCTCCTCTTTGCCTAAAAGCATCGCTCCAATAAGTCTTATTACTTAACACAGCTCTAGAAGACTCTACTAACCCATCAAATAAGTAACCTTCTGCCCAAGGTCCCATTTTATCATTTATTTTGTTTTCTGAGGTTATTCTACCGAAAATGTATGCGTTTAGTGGGTTCATTACATTCGCACCTTCAGGCATACCAGCAGATGTAATAGGCCAATTACCTTCTCCTGTCTGAGCAGTAGGTAAATCTATTTGAGAATAAACTTTCCACCACTCATCTTCAGGAGGATTTACCCCTAAAGGTTGGCCCGGAGTAGCTGTGTTTCGCATCCCAGTAAATATACCGTCTGCATAATAAAAAATAGCCCAAGCGCAAGCAGGACCCGCCTGAGAAAGTCTTTCGTTGTATGCTTTAGCTATTTGATTATGATGAGCAGCTAAAGGACATTTTTTGGGGTCAACTAAAGGAACGCTAGAATAAAAAAAAGACATATTTTAACTCCATTTAGCGCAGCCTACTTTCTCAGTAATAGTTGTGCCGCCGCCGTTTCCTCCTCTTTCTTGATAATTTAAGTCTATCCAACCAGAACCCATACCACCACCGCCCGTCCAGAGTACATGAAGCACGTCTTGTGTTGTATAAATTGGTGTTGCTGAAAAGTTTCCGTCGTCATCAAAGAAATGCTTTGGCACATCTATTAAAAAAGTTGGCAATGCAGTTTTCGAAGTATAATCTCTTTTTAGAGAGGTTGAAGCAAACTTTACTCTTAAAACTTTTCTATTGTCGTCAGGTTTATATCTATAAGCGTCATCGCCTGTTAAACCCCTCTCGGCAGCATCTTTCCAAAGCACACCACCAAATTTCCAACCATCCTTGTCAGTAGGTATATCAACGGGGGTCACCTTAACTATTATGTTTTCGGTTATGCCTCTGTGCTTATTTTCTAGTCTAGCCATTTTTATACACTTGCTATACCCGGTATATCAGGAAATTCATAAATAACATTTTTTTCACCATTAAAAACTCCGGCAGAATTAAAAGGTCCACAATCCATGTTTGTCCCTGTAATTACACCAGTAACTCTAACCCCATCGGAACCACTAACAACCAAATTATATATCATTGGGTCTGTGTCTACATAATTTTTTGCCTCAACAGCTATTGTCGCAGCTTCTGGTAATGTATTTCCTGCTGTTCCAAAGTTATGATATCTTAACGTTGGGCTTGCTATTCCCGTTGCGCTCTGCTGAGTAAAGCTAGAATCTAAGTCTCCATTTGAATCTTCTCTAGCGCCATAATCACCTACAAAAAGTTTCCAGTCAGAAGCAGGTTTGGTATAATCAAAATATATTGGTATACCTGTAGCAAGCTCTTTAGTTAAAGAAGATGATCCATCTGGCTGAGGTATTATACATGCCACATCTAAAGTGTTTGCTCTTTGCCTAATTAGCGCTCCATCGTTGGTTTTGAAAATATTACCATTTGTCCCTGCCGTTCCAGCCGTAGACGTGTACAGATTTTCGTCAATTTGATTTGAATAAGCTTCAACTAATTGATTCGAAAAATCATCACTAGAAGATATCAATCCTATTGCAACATCGCTTATACTAGTACCTAAAGAAGTTGCGTTTATTCCCGCCGTCCCAGCAGTGCCATACGCCCCCTGAGCTCCCGCTCTAAAAGTTATTTCTTTATCGCTAGCAGTAGAATAACCTTGCCCATTGCCACTTAACTCAACGCCAGTTATAAAAGTATAGTTCTTAGAGTGGTCTCCATCTACATGTTCTAGATATATTTTATAAGGCAAGCCGTAAAAATTATCAGCATCACTTCTGACTTCTTTAGAGTAAGATAAATCATAAAAAGCTCTAACTTTTCTTCCTTGCTTAGCTATGGAGCTTGTCACACCATCTGGATAATCATCAGCAAGGTGCATTAAGTTTTGTTTTGCGCTTCCGCTGTTTAGCGGCTGTCCATCTTGTTGAGGTTCTAGGACTATTTCTACACCGCTGGGGTTTTCTCCTTGGTTCGCTCTTATCTTGACCGGCGCTGTTACTTTACCAAAGGTAGTATGAAAATCAATCAAAACATCATAATCTTTTGGCGCTAAAGTATTTTGAGCTATTAATTTTAAATCTCTTTGCGTGCCGTTTCCAGCTATATCTTTTAGGTACGCTAAATTTGAGGCAGTATTATCAAATGCAAAATCTTCATTACCAACAACCACTTGGCCAGATAATATACTAGATGTTAAATTTCTATTTTCATTAAATGTCAAAGCTGAAGAAAAAGTTAATGTATCACCGTTAAAAGGGCCGCTGCTACCAGCGCTTCCACTTGAACCCCCAGAGCCATACACGTCTACTGATAAATTTTTAGTAACGGCTAAAGCTCCAGATCTCTCAAATATATCTAAATCTTTTATATCTATTGAACAACCAGCAGAATCAAAAAAGAAATGCCTAACTTTAAAATCTACTTTAGAACCTTTAGAACATATTAAGTTGTTATCAATAAAATAATCATACTCAGTAGGAAGAAACGTACCTTTAAAATTAATATCTGTATCTTTTTTGTAAGAATAAACACATCTATTCTCTGGATCAAACACCCTACCACTTGCTAATTTAAATCTTAACTCCTTTGCGTTAGCGGGTGTGTTTTCAGACCCAGCAAACCCAGATATACCAAAGAAAGCTTCTCCAGTAGTGCTGGTTACTGACATATCCAAATCGTAAACAAGCTGAACGTTTGTATCAGCTGTTGTTATGTGTCTAGCATGTTTACCACTTATCCTCATGACATTGATCTATAAAACGACATTTTCGGCTGCAAGGCTTTTGATATAGGTCCAACTTTCCTAAATATAGCTTCGAGCTCAGGAACTACAGGTGGCCTATTAGACATTGCAACAGTTAAATAAAAGCCATTCTCGTCTCTGCTTATAGATAGAGAGTCTAAGCCATTCTCTTGCTTAAGATAGGCTGAAAGCTGAGATAACCCACCAACAGCATCTATATATATTTTGTAGGTAACGTTCTCTCTCACTGTGTCTACTTGCACCTGAGTTAAATTATTTTTAATTAAATTATGATAATCTTCGGCGGTCTTTATGCCAAGCTTTACATAATTTGTATCCCCAAAAGACTCTAACTTATCGTCAGAATCTACCCCAACAAAATCATCAATAATCTGCAAGGGTATCTCTCCTCTAAGAATAGCAGCCTGATTATCTTCGCTAAATATAGCTCCTACGTCTTGAGTTAAGTCTTGAACTTGATACTTAATCGAAGAGACTTTAGGGCTAATAAGCGGGGCAGAAGAAGCCTTATCCAGCCCATCAAAAACTTTTCTAACGCCAAAGTCCGTAGTCGTCATATTCCTAGTATATATTAAAACTCCAGCATGATTATTCTCACTTGGAGCAGTTATGCTAGTCTTGCTAATCTCGGAAGCTCCAACGGCAACATCCGCATATAAATTTTCTGTTGTACCATCTGCTGTAGATACTTTTAAATTTCTTCTACTAATTGAAATTGATCTACCTTTTATCCGCCCTCTGTCATCTAATAACTCTTTGTGATATAGTGCGTCTTTTATAGCCTCTCTTTCGCCGCAGTTAAGACCAGCTTGTCCTAATTCTGTTGAGGAGCACATTTCCTCAGCCAAATCACCTTCACACAAAGTCTTGCAGTCTTCTGTATCGTCAGCAGTTACCGTGCTTTGTCTATCACAAAGAGAACTTAAAGCGTTTATTTCTTCTATTACATTAGATGTAAAACCTATACCAGAAATAACTATATCTCCTATTCTTCCAGCGGGCGCATCAAATCCTCTGTTAGATAAAAACAAACACATGTTAAAATGTTTACCAACGGCTTGCTGGTCCTTTGTCATAGCATAAAGCCTCGCTATCGGTTTGGATGCAGATTTCATATTACCTAAAGAAGCTAAAAACTGCTGAACGATTGGTACTTCTGCCATAATAGGAGTATAATCTCTTAATATATTAGTTTTAACTCTAGGTTGCGTACTAGATTTTATATAACTAGGGCTAGAAACATTAGTGTTTTGAGTATTTAAAACAAAAGGGTTTAGTATTCTATCTATGTCCTCTTTTGATGCCATCCAAGGGGCGTTTCTTTCAAAATGAAAAAAACCATTCTTTCTTTTCTGTGTGTTTATATCATTACTGCATTGGTCAGCCAAACTTCTAGAAAGTTCTCCTATTTCATTAACTAAATTATTTTGATAAGCTATTCCAGACTGAGTAAGCGAGTCTATCTTTAAGTCATTTATGCTTTGAATAAATTTAGACATAGGGCTTTTATAGTGCTGATTTCCGCCATAGAAAGTAGCGCTCGGTTCGACTTCTAACTTTTCTAAAATTTTATAAAACCTATTACATTCAAAATGTTCCGAAGCCGGAGCTGACAGAACGTAATGCCTGCCATAGAACTCGTTCGCTATTGCTTGCTCCACTGAATTAACATACTCTTTTACGTTTTCGTCTCTTATCCCACAGAAAGCATGATAGTTCGCGCCGTTTGGGCCTAACAAAACTTGCTTGTCTCCGACTTGTTGAATAGTTGCTTGACTTATTTGAGAAGGCAGTCCAGAGAAAACCATGAGTTCTTCCTTTGCAGAGCTCAAAGCTCCAGTTTCTTTGCCAAACGTAAGGCCTAGCGCATCTACAAAACCTATAGCATGAAAGTAGCCAGAGCTAAGATTAAAAGCTGTACCCGTTGAATCTTCTGTGATATTAGAATAGACTGTTGCAGCTCTTCTAGTATTATATATATCTCTCAAGTCAGGAGCGAACTTTCCGAGAGTCATGCTAATAAAAAAATCATTAATACTTCTTCCCATGATCGTGCCCCTACCCCCAGCAAGAGACTGTAGTCTTTGACAGCCAAATTGTATAGCAGCGCTTCTTCTTCTGTTTCTCTCTTTTGCTCCCGGACCCCTATTAAATTTAGAGGAAAAAGCTTGAGCAAAAGTTCCATCCAAACTTCTAGTGTGATTTTTAGAATTTATAATTATATTTGAGCCTTGGGTAAAATCTGCTCCGTGACCTTTGTCAAGAGCATCTATACCAACTATCGCAGACTCAAATTTAGATTGTATAGATTTGTCGGTTAAATCAACAACAACTAGAGTCGGAAGAAGTTTAGTGAAATCCCAATAAAAAGACACACCAAAATCATTACCCCAATTCTGCAAAACATCTTTAAGAGTCCCGCTATAGTTTTTTCTAAAGTATTTATTATCTCTTCTGTCTGGAAATCTAGACAAATCAACAGCTATACCGAACTGTCTTGTCGCATTCATAAGGTCTGTGAAACTATAAGAAACGTCAGCAAGAGAGCATTTTTGCTCGCTAAATTCTTCGGCCCCTAGTACCATGTAGCCGCCAGACCAAATGTTTTGCTGGCTCTGCCTTATGATTTTATAAGGCCTAGTTGCACTACCGGATGCGTTAGCCAAAAACCTTAAAGTCTTCCTGTCTACAAAAGAGTATCCAGTCTCGCTACAAACAGGATAGGTGATAGCTCTGCCGCCCACAGTATCTATGGTATGAAATTCGTTTAAAGGACACTTTAGCTTGAATTCTATAGAGTTGGGTACTGTATGTTTTACTCTATCTACTTCAAAATGTTCATGTATCAAACCAACAAATATCCTATCTAACAAAACAGACCCGTCAGAATAAGTTAAATGCAAAAGCTTGTCTTCTACGCTAACAGACTCTTCATAGGAAGAGAGAAACATATTCCTAAACAAGTTGCTTCCCGCAAATTTAATATCAACAGGAGAAGCTAGATTAAGGTCGTTATTAGATATTTGAAAATTTTTCCTAAAGCCGTTTGCTTCGTATATTTGACTGTCAAGAGCTACGTTTACATTCAAGTTAGTTGGGTTTCCAGAGTAACCTACTTGAGAGTCAGCTGAATATATAACTCCACCAAAAGCAAAACCGGGAGTGTTTGCTCCTATCTGAATTGAAGGTACTTCTACTTTATCTTTTGCCATATTCCTTTATACTTTTACACTTATGCTGAACCACTAAATAAATTTGTTTTCTGCTGAGAATCAAAAGAAAATATCTTAGCTCTAAAACCCGGAATTTTAGCTTCTTCGTCTTTTATCTTCACGTCTAGTTCTGTTGAATTAGGGTCAAAAACGAAAGAATCTTTCTTGGAACTTGCTGTAGAGACACCTATTAAGCTGTTTTTTGGATTTTTAACATAGTCTATACCGGGGGCTTGCCTTAAGCCATTCCTCCAAACCTGTTCGTTAAAAACACTAGGCACGGTAAACGTAGACCCGGCTTCGGAGTAGGTTGTTTGATCGAAAGTCGTAGAAGCCTGAGGTGTAAAAAGTAATTCTGCTGAGTCGGAGCCTAAAGCTGACGCTTGGAGTAGGTAAGAAGTTTTTCCTGCGGTAGTGCTTTGTATATAGTCAGTACCAGATAACAGCTTGATTCCATTAAAATATATATCTTTATCTAAAAAATCTCCAGTGAAATGTTTGTTAGAGCCCTCATAAACACCTGTCAGGGAAGCGCCATTAACAACGTCAAAATATATTGAATCTTCTTCATCAAATACATCAGATTGACTATTTAAAGCTATTTCGTATCTATTATTCTCTATTCTATCTACTAATGGATATTTATTGAGACTATTGATCTGAGAGGCTTCTGCTCCAGCATTATTATCATTTATAAAATAGTTACCTTTATATGTACCATTTAAATCTCCAACCTCTTTTAAGTTGCCTCCAACATTATTAAATATATCATTTACAGAAAATAGGCCAGAAACCTCGTATTGCATGAAGCCATTTCTATATAATTGGATAAAAGGCTGCTTGTTAGTAGAGTTATAGCTAAAATTATCATTTTTTATTTGATATCCTTGAACTCTAAATTTAGAATCATCAGCCAAATCAAAACTACCAAAAGAATAAGTTTGCTCTGAATTATGATTAATTGTATTAAGAACGCTCCCATGAGTATATATCTCTAAGTTTTCAGAAGCTTCAACAGGAACAGAAAATGTTATAGAGCCCTCCATTGAAGTAGCTTTAGAAACATAGTTTGTATTTCTAGAGACAACTTCGTCAGCAAAAAACCCAGTTGTAGAACTTATGTTGTCCTGCCCGGTTAAATCTACTAAAACGTTTCTATATATAGGCCCAGTGAGTTCCCCATCAACATAATTAGGTATAAGGTTGCCGTTTTGATCTTTTAAATATCCAGATATAACTTTTTTATAACCAGTTACGCCAAAGCCTATTGCCTGAGACTGGACCTCTACACCTGTGACTTGTTTTGTTACTCTAGTTTCAGTTGTTAAGCTTGGAGCTGTATAAGAATCAAGATAATAAGACTCTGCAAAAGCATCTCTACTACTTTCTGTCATGTAATCGTTAAACAAAACAACACTATTTATAAAACCAGAGAATCCGGTATAATATAAATTAGGGTCATACATATGCACGCTATCATGATTATTAAAACCACCAAACATTAAAGTTTCTGAGTTTGTATAGTTTTCTAAAGGAGTTTTTAGAGAAAAACTTTCTTGATCCGGTCTGTGTAAAGAAAGCTCTAATGTGTCAGGAGTCTTTGCTATCGACAGTAAATTAAAAGTTTTTAAATGATTTGGTATTGTTTCTACTGTTCTTTCATAGTTAGAGCCTTCATTTGAAGTTATATATTCATAGTATAACCTGTTTGACCCATTTATTCCAACGTGAAAGCCAGATAAAGAATCATACCCTGTCATAGTAGACACAACAACCTGACTTAAAGTTGGATTTTCAGCTGCAAACTCACCAGAAAAATCTAAGAAGCAAGTCCAGTTTTCTCCTGTTATGGGTTTAGTAACAGCTAACAAGCTTTGACCATCAAAGTTTCCAGAACCTGTGACTGCAGTAGAGTTGCTTAATACTTGAGCAGGATAATTATCCGCTGCTATCACATATTCAGGAGTAGTGTCGCCAGTATTAATTACTTGAGAGCCAGTAGTGTGAAGCTGATTATAAACGATATATGTATCGTAGACTCCTTTAGTGTGGCCGCTAATAAGTTTGTATTGACTATTCCTATCTGTCTCGTTATCAGTATCAACTATGCCACTCAAATCATAATAAGCCAAAACAGCACCAGTCGGAAAACCAGCTTTTCTAGAATATTCAAATAAAATGTCTTGCTTCATTATGTATCTAACCTGTTAAGCTCTACAGTTGTTGCGTTTTTAGATTGAGAAAAAGATCTATTATATGTTATACTTGACGTATCTTTATTCTCTATTTTATTTTGGCCGTCCAGTCTTTTTGCATCTCCATCTAGGAAAGAATCTCTTATAAAATCATTTACGCTGACTGCTTCAGTTTCCGCAGAACTAAAGCTACTTTCTGTTCTGTCATCTGCTACGGCTGAGGTATTAACAGACAGAGATTCCCTCCTGCTTTCTAGTTTTAAATCGTAAACAAGATAATGCCCATTTCTCAAACAAGAAGGGACTGATCTATAAACTTGCATTGCAGGCTCTATATCTACCGAATAATTTAAATCTCTCAGGGAGCTATTTTCAGGAAAGTCCTTGTCAGAAAAAGACGCAGCATAAGATATTGTGCCGTCAAACTCGTTTCTGTTCACGGATATAGAGGTAGGTCTTGGCGCCAAGGCATACTGAGTCCTAGTAGGAAACATAGAGTTGTACATGGACTGCGCTTCATCTCTAACTAACTTGGAATTATTAGCCAACATTAAATCTAATAAAATCAAACCATCTCTATTTCTTTTTTCTAATGCTCCTCTTGTTTGTATTACTCCTTCACAATTTACTGTTATAATGTCTGTTACATTGTCATGTTGAAAAGCTATGTTGTAGTCAAAGTATGAAGAAGCATTTTTTATTTTTGCGTTTTTAAATAATTGATTATTGTCGTAAACTATATTGAAAGAAAGAGATTTAGCATCTTCATTTGGAGATATAGAAAAATTTACAGGCTCCTGATTTAAATCCAAGTTAGTCGATCCTCCGGGTCTAGTTCCACCGGAACCTTTTATATGCCTTTTGTATGCTTTGTTAACTAAATTATAGAAGTCACGAGATTTAAAGTCATTTTTAATATCGTCCCAACTTGTGCCGGAGTCTTTGTTACCAGAAACTTGACCGCTTAAAGTCAAAGCTATAAAGTCAGACCCTTGTTGTTCGTCTATTGATATTTCGTAAGAAAGTAATATATTGGCAGTCTGCATCTTAGGCAAACTGGCTTCTTCTGCCTTAGACTCGGAAGCTTCGTTAGTGACAAAGGAATAGTTTTCTGTTATAGAGTATTCACCACCTAGCCTATCTGCAGTTTCATTTAGTGATTGTAGTATTAGTGTTGAGTTAGGGTGTACGTTTTTATTTAAAGCTTGATTAACCTTTAATGACACTCCCTTTCTTGACTCCACGTAAGCTTTAGCTTTTAAAAATCCATTAGGAGTGTGGTTGTTAGTATTGTATCCTGAGGCAGATATAGTGTGAGTTACAGAAACAGTACCGTCGTTAGTTTCACTGTAAGTCCAATTATCTACCGGATTAGAAACTCCGTAATTAGCAGTATAAAAATCTTTATCGCTTTTATAGCCTATTAAACTTATAGTATAGTCTACAAAGCCCACGTAATTAGAAGAAGAAAAAGAAATATCTTCTACGGTACAATTCGTTAAGCGAAACTCGGTGCCATGACCTATAACAGAAAAATCTTGATAATTTTTATTTAATGCGCCAGCAAAAGCCTCCGCGATTTCATCTCTTTTCTGAGAAAGTTTTAAGTAATCATTTCCAGCGTTATCATCTCTTTTAGATAACAAGGCTATTCTGCCAGTCAAACTCACCCTAACGGTAGTAGAAAAAACATTACCACCAACATAGTTATTCTCAAAAGTCTTAGATACAAAAGGAGTTGGAACAGGAAATGTAAAATCCCCGTATTTGACTTTTACTTCTTGTGGGTAGTTAGCCATTTTTAATATTTTAGCGCCGTAGGCTGCACTCCTTTCTTATCAATAAACTTCATTTCGGCATCGTAAGCGAAATCGTACTCAGAAGAAAAATTATAACTCAAATTTTCTAAATACCAATTTAAGTCATTCTTGCCTACCTGAGGAGATTTAACAAAAGCGTTTTGCTGTATGTCAGACTGCAAGCTTGTAAATATACTATCTGATGCAGTTTTTAAATAATTTGTATGAGCCGAATTTATTTTATTAGAATTAGGATTTCTTTTTAGCACGCAGTCAAAAGATACAGACTTAGTTCCTATTGTGCTTTGGTCTGCGTCGTAATTAGTCTCTTTAATATTAGGCGCAATCAAATTAGATCTTATTGCCACAGGCATCTCATAGCTAGATGACTTCTCTAATCTTCTTATGTAAGTTTCGTCCCTAAGGGCTGGATCATCTGAGTAAGTAAAAGAGTAAGATACGCTGTTGCCGTAAGCAGCAAAACTAACAGCTGAAGAAGTTAAATTTTTAGGGAAGACAAGACTAGCTACCGATGAATTTATTTTTACAGAATTAAAAAGCGGCTGCATTCTAGATATTACGTCAGAAGACGACGAAAACTTATCATACAAATTCTTAGCATTAAATAAAAAGTTTTTACTATCATCATACTTTGTTATAGTGCCGTTCTCTGTAACTGTAGTAACATTACTAGAACCCCTCTCCGCATCTAATGTATATTCAAATATTGCGTCATTGTGCATCCTTGGATTAGTAGTAAAAGAAATTGTATAATTTATCTGCCCAGCTATTCTATTTATGCTTCGACCATAAGAAACAAATTTCGTTTTTAAGTCTGAATGATTATTCCATTCCTGAGCTCCCGGAACCCAGTCTGGACTTGATTTAACTAAATCTGCTAATATAGCTTGGCATCTGTCATATGCACCAGATTTTAAAGCCTTAACGCCTGTATAAGCGTTTTCATACTTATCTTCATTCTTTTTGGTTAGAGCCTCTGTTTCTAGAGCTATACTTGTTCTTCCTTGCACATTACCAGTCTCTGTTATAGAAACATTTCCTTGCTCATCTACTTGCAGCGCATGAGACAAAGACGCTGACCATTTTTCGTCCTTTTGAGTACTTTTGTACGCTCCTGATCTTGAAGATATAGACCGAGAAAGACTAAAATTATTGTTTATTGTATCATATGTTTCAGAGAATACACCATTACCTTTTACAGTTCTTATAAACTCTGCATATCTACTATCTATATAGCCCACTTTAGCCGCAGCGTTACCAGTTACATCAAAAGCTTTTATGGCTATCTCTTTTGCTATAGAAGCAAAGTCTACTTCAGTGGGTGTATCTTTTTTTAACTCAAAATTTAAAGTCTGAGTAAAAGAATGAGCATAATCATTTGATATTGCAAAAGAAAAGTTTTCACTAAAAGAATCAAAGTACCTAGCGTATTGCTCTAAAAGAAAATCTGTAGATTTATATATTTCAGAGTCTGTGGATTTTAAGTTAGATGTATGATCAAAAGTTTCTCCAAATTCAAGACTCATATTTACTCTTAATAAACTTATATGGTCTTCTATAGAAGCCTCTTGAGTTGGAAACTCATAAGATAATATTTTTACATTTTGTATTATAGTGCCGTTTACAGATATACTCTCTACGAAGCCAGAGTTATTTTGCCCAAGTATTTCTTCTATATGCGCTCTCTCTGTAGTATCTATTTTTTTAAATCTAGTAGACTCTATATCATTACCGGGGTATATAAATGCAGTTATAGAAAGAGAGACAGTCCTGCCATATTGATATATATCTCCATCAATATAATTAGCTGATTGAGAAAAGTCTAAAACTTCTGCATTTTCTAGATTAATAGTCGCCATGATTATTCCATGATTCGGTAACCACCAGCAGTAGTGCTGACTTTTGGCTTGCGCCTATTTCTGTTAAACTGTGTTCTGTCTACAGCTTCTAACATTTTATCGACATTGCCCTGCAGCTGAGGGTTGGCTGCAACACGATTACCGCTGATATAAAAGGTATTATTTTGGACTGAGCTCGAGGAGGTAGGAGAGTAATTTGCTACTCGATCTGCAAGTCTACCTGCCTGCCTATCTCTCGTTTGCTGGTCAACGACGTTATGTCCAAACACACTATTAATAAAGCCGTAGTCGTTATTTCCATATAAACTACTTATACCTCTTAAGTCACCACCTCTTCGTCTGGCGCCCGCTGTTATCTCGCCTTGCCTAGACCTAAAGTCAGCATAACCTGCTCCTTGAGCCTGAGCAGCGTTCATTTGCATTTGATTTATATACGAAGCTCCATTTCTTGCTCCCGAGAGAAGTTGATTATTTAATTGCAATGTAGCATTTAGAGACTCTAAATTTCTATTATTTTGCGTAAGACTATCTCCTTTAAACAAACTAGCAGCCTGCTCAGAAGCCGTCTTCTGTATGTCCTGTTGGCTTAAACCAAGACCCAAGCCTCTGTTTATAGTACTAATTTGATTGAAAGCAACTCTCTCAGCGGAGCCTCTAGCGTTTGCGAGAACGTTTGGCGGCAAACGGTCTAAAGAGCCTCCTAGCAGATCTTGAATCGCTGAAAACTGATTTACTCTGGCTCTGTCAACTCCTAAGCGATTTCCTGCTCTTGCAGCTATAGCGCCAGCTTGCTGAGCTCCTTGTAGCTGAGCAAAAATTGGATTGAGTTTCGATGGATCTAAAATAGCACCGGGTCCGCCAAAACTTTTTATTCTTTCTTGCTGTCTAGCAGCAGCTATCTGAGCATTTGCAATTCTAGTTGTTTCGTATGATTGAGCTTGGTTTTCTTTGAATATTCTATCGCTAGTAGAGTTTAAGTTTTCCAATTGAGTAGCTAAAGCTTCAAGAGATGCCCTCTGCGCTGTAGTAGCATTTTCTGCTTGCGCTCTAAGTGCAGCTGTCTGGCTTTCTATAACAGCTCTATCTATACTTCCCGCTCCTCGCGCGCCGCCAATAGCTAAAGTTTGTCTTATGCTTTGTCCTAGGCCTCCCGACACATTAGCGGAACCTAAAGCTTTACTTGTAGCCGCTAAAGAATTACCAAACTTAATTGCGTTTTTAGATTGAAATTCTGCTTGTTTGTTAAATTGGTCAAGTTTGATACTACCTACAGAAGACAAGAATGCCTTCGAAGCTTGAGAACTTATTTTTATAGTCTCTCTTCTTATTTTTTGCTCTAACTCTAAAGCTTTCTTTGCGTCATCTATAGCTCTCTGCTGGGCTCTAGTAGCACGAAGTAGCTTTTCTCTTTCCGGGGCTAACGCTCTTTCTGCAGATATGTTTTGTTGTCTTTGAATAAACTCTTCAGCCAAAGCTTCGGATATTATACCAGCAGAATACGCACCCTCTTCCATTCCTTCTATAAAAGCATCTATCGTAGTCCGATCTAATCCTAAGTCTTCTAATCCTGCTTCAGCTCGTCTTCTGGCTGATGTATCTGTGGCTCCTAAGCGTAAATCTCTAACTAAATCGGCAGAGCCTCTAAAATTAGCTATTTGATCTGGTGAAAGACCTGAAAGAGCAGTTGCAGCCACACTTCTTCCTTTTCTTAAGTCTCTCTGTCTTAGTCTTTCTGCTTCTTCGCCAGATCTAAAGAGCTCTTTAGTTGGCTCGACTATGCCGAAATCTGTTTTTCTAATTTCGCGGACTGTCTCAGCTACATCTTTTCTTGCTTGAGCTTGTTGTTTGTTTCTTTGTTGTTGGTCTATTCCTTCTTGAACTACAGCTTGTATCTGAGATGGATCTATTAAACCAGCAACTTGACTTTGGATTTCCTGAGGCAAGTCAACCATAGCATCTCTCATTACTTTTTGCGCTTGTATAACCTGTGTCATTGAAGCGTTAGAATCATTAAAGACTTTTTCAGCTTGTTCTGCTGCGTCACCAAATTTAGTAAGCTTACCTATGTTTTTTTCTGTCTCTTGAGATATTCTTTCAAAGCTTTTCGTTGCCTCTTGTAGTTCTTTAAACGAATCATTAAAAGTTTCATTACGTAGAGTGTCTGCAAAGTCAAACGCCGCGAAGCCAGCAGCAGCTATTCCGACAGGCCCACCAAGCGCCCCGCCAGCTCTTCCTATACCACTTCTAAGTTTAGAAGGAGTGCTTACTGTCCTTGCTCTACTGCGTCCGCGTGCTGACCTGCGAAGCTCCGTCTCTCCTCTAGAAAAGAAACCCGGCTCCTTAAGGACTGTTCTTCTTAAAACGGCAGCTCTACTACCAGAACCAACCGTCCTTGTTCTACTAGCAGGACCAGATTCCGGAACACCACCAGTTGCAAATAAATCACCAAGACCAGTGTTTAAAGTAGATCCTACGCCACGAGCTACTCCTCCAATTGTACCAAGATTCCTATTTGCCGTAAGGCCTTTGGGCAAAAAAGAACCTAAAGCTAAAATAGAACCAAATTTTAATAGCCCTGACTGCAGCCCATCAATAGCGCTTACTACTTGCATGTTAGCGTTCTCTCCTTCTTCTATTCCTGCAGAAAGCTCGCTAATCGCCTGCTGCACAAAAGATAGGCCTATAGAAACTCCTAACAAAGCTGCTGTATTTTTGCCTAGATTATCTTGAGGGGCAAAATTAGGAACCATGCCTGCTGTTCTTGGGTTGGTTCCAGAAGCTAAACTCCTTCTGATTCCTTGACCAAGTCCGCCGGGTTCATCTTGCGTATTATAAACGCCAAGCCCCATTGGGTTAAGACCAGAAGCTAACGAGCGACTAGAACCTACTCTGATTCTGTTAGCGGGAACACCAGCGGAACGCTCTCTTGCTATGGCTTGATGAAGAGCGCTGAAGCTAGGTATAAATCCGCCAGCAGCATTTGGCCCTTTAGCAAAAGCAGAAAGTTGCTGAGCTATTTTATCTTGACCCATCTTAGGGGATCCATCCTGCTTTAACAAAGTACTAAAAATTTTATTACCTATACTATTTATAGCATCTTTGCTTAGTGTTCTTTTCGCATCTGCTTTTACAAGTTTGCCAGTATATCCAAATTTCTTCTTAAATCTTTCGTCAACATTACCAGATTCTTCAAAATCCCAAAGAGCACTAGTATCTCCTGCTAGTCCAGCTTCAAAAGACTTAGCATTTTTTGTCATTGCGTTTATAGCAGTTTCAAATATAGAGCCTTCTGCTCCGGGAGGAAACAAAGTATTACCTCTTCTGCCTATTTTAGCCGCTGTAACTTTAGGAGCATCATCATTTAAACCCATAGACTGAGCAAAGTCGTTGGTAATATTCTCCATTGGTTTAGCCATGTGTTTTTTGATCAAGGCAGAAAACTCATTTTGCTTATCTTTTTTCTCTACTTCGCCCAAGAAAGATCTTGACTGGAAATTAGTAAAAGTTATATTAGGAGGAACTCCCTGCTTGCCTTTTAATCTTGTTATATCCTTCGTATTGGCGGTAACTGTCCCCTGTGTTCCGGTTGTTCCAAATAGAGCTAGCCCACCATATCTCTGTTTTAGATCTACGATAGGATATACTGGTTTTTGCTTCGTTGTCTTTTTAGCTTTATTAGCTGCAGAATTTTTCTGAGCTTGAGCAATTACACTATCAGGAAGATCTGTTCTATTATTCCATCCTTGTGGATTTTTACCATCCTTGATTGATTTTATTACATCTGCCCTACTCATTTTTGCAAAGTTGGGCATATACCCACCAGACAAAGCGCCCATAAAATCCTTAAAAGCTTGAGAACCTTTTGGGGGAATAACAGCTGTAGCTTTTTTACCTTTTGAGTTAGTGAAATCAACTATACTTTCATGACCATTTGTCGTAGCAGAAAAAGCTCCGCCTCTCCCGTTATGTATAGTATCTCTTCTGACTTTTGGATTTGCTAACTGAGAGCTTGAGTAGCCGCCCATCATCATACCGAGAACTTCTTCGTTTGCAAAGTTAGGAATATAGCCGCCACTTCTACCCCTGCCGCCCCCGCGGCCAAATTTTCTTTCTCCTCCTGAAGTTGCGCCAAAGTCAGAGGAAAACACAACACCAGACCCAGATAAAGCCTGAGCTATACGTTGAGATACTTGAAGTTGTCGATCTAAAGCGGTAGTCTCTTCATTTATCCTTTGTAAAACAAGTGTGTGAGCGTCTTCTACACTTAAGGTCCCAGCCCTAATTCTATTCATTAAGTCTGGGTTCTCGCTTAAAACTCCAAATATTTGTTTTTGAAGATTGAGTTGGTTTTGTAGATTTTTATTTAAGCCAGCTAAAGTTTTAAATGCATCAGCAGCAAACGTTGCAAGCTGCAAGAAAGTTTTAACAAGTAACGCGCCAATAATTACTAGCCCCGGACCTCCTATAAATTTACCTATACCATCGAAAACTGACCTAGCTATAGCTTGTCCAGCCTTAGCTAAAGAACCATCTCCTGAAGCAGCATCAAAAGTTTTATTTATTGTTCCGAATATATTCTCTAGAGCTGGACCAAAAGTTAGCCCACCAATCTCTGCAGCAGCTTCTTTGAAAGTATTTATTGTTCTTTGAAATTGTGCAGCTAGTGTCTCATTCAACTCTTCGTTTCTTCGTATAGCTTGATCAGAAGAACCTATAGATATACCCAATGCTCTGTTGTAAATTCCTTGCTCTCTGTTTAAATCACTCAAAGCCGCTTTTAATACGTTGACTTGGAAAACACCACCAACTAATTCAGATATCTGCGCTCTTTGAGACTGACTCAGGTTGTCAAACTGCTTAGCTAAATTTTCTAGAACTTTTATGGCTGGCAAAGTATCGCCCTCTAAACCACGAACCTGCACACCTAAGTTTTCCAACTCCTTGATTACTCTTGGTCTCTGTATCCTAGTAAAAATAGTCTTAAAGCTGTTACCGATCACAGCGCCGCCTCGAGCAGTTTTTTGCTGAGCAGTAGTTACAATCGCCAAGAGCTGATCTAGATTAACGCCAGCGCTTACAGCGGCAGAGCCAACACGACCTAAGGCCTTAGCTAAATCTTCTGAGCTTACAGCAAACGCAGCATCAACATTAGCCAGTTTATTGATGATAGCTGTACTATCAAGGCCAACTTTAGTAAAGGTATTTAAGGCAGCAGTAAGAGCATTTACAGCTTCCGCAGCATCTAATCCAGCTAATCTAGATAATATCAGCGCATCTCGAGTTCTTTTCAGTGTCTCCTCTACTCCTAGACCCTGCCTTGCGAGCTCTGTAGCGGCTTCTGCGGCCACTTTGAAAGACTGCCCTGTCTCTGAGGCTATTTTAAATAAATCAGAACCAAATCGTTGCAGGTTCTTGCTTGTTACCTGCAAGATTACATTTATATCTTTTAAGGATTTTTCTACTTCTATTGCAGACTTCACCGTTGCGGTGAAAGCTTTCCTTACTGCCAGTATCGCACCAGCCGAAGCGCCAAAAGCCAAAACACGAGCGTTAGAAGCATCTAAAGACTTCTCGAACTCTCCTAATTGCCCATTTATTCTTCCTAGCGGCCTAAATCCTCTTGTATTTAGAGCTAAGTCAATATTAATTCTAGTAGATCCTGCAGTTGTAGCCATAATACCTTAAACCTCGCAGCTTTTAATTAATTACACTTTAAACTACACTACATTCCATGCATCTTTAATATTTCATCAAAATTCATTTCCCCTCCGTGCTTTTCTATTTCCTCTGTTAAGTTTAAAGATTTCTCGTCATTTGTCTCCATAGAAGATAATTCGGACTTTGAAGCACCAAATATAGACTTGCCTCCTGCTTCGCCTTTGTTATCCATATTTTGCATAGCCTCTGCGCTTTTTATTTGCAGTTCATACCACTCTATTACTTTGTCAGGGCTACCTTGGAAGTCCTCTGGAGGAGACTTATGGTTGCTCATTAGATTTTTTAAGTATTTAGCATGAGACATTAATGACACCTGAAAGTTAGTTAAAGATAGTATAGGCTTGCCGAAAAAGTTGAATACATTGTCATCACAAATAACATAAGCATTCATAAAAAAAGGAGATACTGCAACTCTTTTAATTTCGTCTCCTCCAAATTTCTCTGCTATCATTTCTGTATACAAAGACAAGCACTCATTTACTTCATGATGCTCTAAATAATCAAACTCTTCTTCTGTAAAATATAATTCTTTTAAGTCTCTATCTTTAAACATAGACTTTTGAAGAGTAAGCTCGCTAATTTTTTTATTAGCAAAAACTTCTGCTGTCATACCTACGTTTTCGTGACGCTCTTGATGAAGAATAGCAAGACTTTCCCTTATAGGCTTAATCTCTTCCTCAAGCATAGCAACTTGAGACTTGACTATTAGTTTTGATTTTGTAGCTTGGAGTTGAAGTAGCTTGTCTTGTAGCTCTTTTGACTCTTGCTCTTTTTTATCGCTCCAGACGCCTTCTTCTATAAGAAACTTTATAGATTGCTCTTCTGTTTTTAATCCAGATTCCTGAGCAGTATATAGAAACTCATCATATCTTCTTTCAGATTCTCCGGTCTCTAAGTCGTTGAGATGTTTTATAAAGACTTTATCTTTTGATTTAAATCTAAACTCAGAGTAACCAAATATTATGTCTCTATATAAGTCTTTGTATTTTTTAAAAGGGTCATTCACTTTCTATTGGAACTTCTAGACCCGCTAACATTTTTATCTTTTCGTCGTAAACTTCTTGCAAGCTCTCGTCTTTTCTTACTTCGTCTTTGATATAATCTAAAGATTTAGACACTCTTTCAAAGTCTTCTTTTGTCTTACAATTCCCACCATTCCAAGCCGCCAATAGATAACTAGAACGCTCGATTACCTCAGCTTCAAAATTAATAAACTTATCTTCTTCATCTGCAATTCTTTCTTCTACTAATTCGTAAGCTTCTAGTTTATCATCAAACTTTTTACCAGCAAACATTGGCATGTAATCATCTATTCCCCCGCGCTCTTCATTTTTAAATTTAATATAAGTTAGAAACAAAAGCCACCACATATTAGTCTGCCTAGCTGCTCTAGCTTCCGCAGTGTGTTCATACAAATCTTCAGCTTTAACTTGATATCTTTCTAGCTCACCTTTTAAGTCTTCAATCTCTTTGACGATGTCGGCTAGCTTATCTTGTCTTTGCTCGTCAGTAATCTCTTTATCTTCTTGTAAGTTTAATTGCAGAACTTGAAATTCTTTTTCTTTTACCAGTAGCTCTCCATACTTATCATTGAAATGCTTTTTCTCTTCTTCGCTTAAAGCTCCCGCATCGTCTTGATATCTTTTATTGATCATTGATCTTGTTAGAAGTCCATTCTTGACTCCCTCTGATACCTTAACAGAATAAAATAGATTGCACTCATCAAACATTTTGCGAGTAGGTCTCTTCAAGAAAATTTCAACATCCTCGACTACTTCTTGCTCTTTGCTAATAGTAATCTTCGTGCCTTCTTCATCTTGACCTTCTTCCTTGACTGTCTTAATATATTTACGAGGGACTTTAAAACTATAAAGCCATTTCTTTGTATTTAGCTTATCTTCACTCATCTTCTTTTAATGTTATGTCTACAAATTCAAGAGTCTTTTCTATTTCTCTTACGCAATCATTTCCGTAATCTAATATTCTTTTTCTAATGTGGTCGTACTTTTCGTCAGTGAAGTAATCAATAGATTCAATATCTATATCATCCAACGTGCCACTTTGAAGTTTTGAAAGGAAAGCTTTATGCTCTCTAAGAAGATCCTCTGTAATTACAAAATAACCCTTGTACAGATTAATAATATTCCTGTGTACCTGAAAGGATATAATATCCTTTATACTGGCTCCTTTTTCCAACTTCATAGCCTCTTGAAGTTATATGATATTACACTTAAAAACAACAAAAAAAATCCCCGCACTAGGCGGGGATCTAAAAGAAAGAGGTTTTGGAATCTTAAGCTGTAACTTCTTGGATCCAGAAACCTTTAGTTCCGGCTGCATAAGTAGTTTCACCTGAATCCACAATCGTAGTGAAATCAAGAGTAACAGACTTGTTTGCTCCAATACTAGAAGAGAACGAATGACCGTCCACCTTAGCATCTTTAAATCTAAGGTTCATTCCGTTAACACCGGAGGCACCCTCTCTGCCAAGTTTGATGTCGACATCGAATCCGGGGTCAACACTTGTGGAAGCTCCATCGCCAACGATCTCCTCTAAGTTGTCAGCCGCTTGACTTGATACAATAGCCTCTAGCGACATAGTCGCAGTAAGCGGGAAGTTAATCAATCTAGCGAACTCAAAAGTATCTCCTAATCTCTGAATAGACTCACGAGGCATGTCCAGACTAACCGTAAAACTCTGGACGTGAAGAACGTCCACACCTAAAGCGGGGACTCTGTTATCGCCAGTAGAGCCAAGATAACCACCTGTGCTATTAGCAACAAAAGTGATATTACCGGGTCTTAAAACTCTTGGCGTCGTAGCAGTTTCCTTGGTTCCTGTGCCTGCGGTGGCTGCGCCCATCTGCATCTTCGTGGATTCAACATTAATAGTAGAAGTTGGGATATCTCCTACCGCAGCTGTCCAAGATGCAGAGGTCATAAATCCGTCAGGAATAATAATCGATTTATTGGAACCCGTGCCAAGACCTAGATAGTCCTTACCTTCGTCAGCTAGAGCAATTTGATAATATTGCTTTTCTGTTGCGGTAGTATCATTAATATTTTTCATGATACCGTGTGTACCGCTAGAGTTTGCTGAAGTTGTTCCAAATAATTGTTTTTCGTTGACTGTTCCTGCTAAAGAGTAGGTAAAATCAAGACTTACCGTGGGAACTTCCACGATCAATCTCTCGATCTGTCCTAACTGACCATACTGGTTAACGTCTACCCTAGGGACGGTAAAAGCATAGTTTGCACTCTGGACTCTCTGTATATTTACAGGAGCCGCCGAAGAACCAGCGAAAAGAGCCTCACTCTGATAAATGATTCTCTTTCTTGTTGCCGATGCGGCTTGCTTGGTATTTGCGCCTTGTAATGATGTTGCCATTTCTTAAAATCTCCTTCTTTTGTTTAAATTACAGTTTTTATTAAGGTTAGAGAAATACTTTTTATCCTCTAGGCATACGATGACTGTGCAACTCAAAATCCACAAAAGCCGAAAAAACGTTCGGATTGAGATTCTGAAAATCGCCTCTATTTGCTACATTTTTAGAAACTGTTACGTCGTCTATATAGCAATAATCACCTGTTGCCACTCCCGTATAATTATAAGTTACACCTGTGTAACCTCCGAGAGCATTTAAATTTAAGTCAGCTTGGTCTATAATTGACATTTTTTTTCTGACTGTATCTTTTAAAATTCCGCACGCAGCGTCTAAGTTAAACAAAGAATCAGCCAGAATTATTGCTCTAGCATTGATTATTGTGTCTTCTATACCTCCCATTGCGTATTCTTCATTACGACCTCCATTGTCCTTAATAAATATTGCAGGGTAAGTCTGAGAGCTAGAATCAACACCTGTAGTTATTTTTATGTCGCTTGTTTTAGGGTTAAGAACAAGTTTAGTTTCAAAAAGTAATTGCTCTTCTGGTAAACTTGTTAAGAATACATTGAAATCTTTTACAGCATATCTACCACTAACCGTCTTACCTGACATAGGATCAGTAGCTCCAGTAAAATACGCTTGACCTTGCATATGATTGATAGAATGTAAACCGCTAGTACCCGGCCCAATCGGGCCATCTCCATCAACATAAACACCAGTTAATAAATTTGGAGTAGAAGAACCTGTAATACCGCCATCTGAAACTAATTGCTTAAAAGGAGTAGCATAAACATAATAATCAGAAAACAAACTATCTATTTTAAAGAAATTACTTTGATGATTTGTATATGCATCGCCCTGTTGTGTTACTTCATGATCTACAAACAGGAGCAGGCTACTCATTACTTTGTTTTCAAATTGTACCTTCATTGAGCAAGTCTCTTTCTATATTTATCAAGTATTTCAGAGATATACGCAGTAGGCTTGAAAATGCCAATATTTATTGTCTTTTTAGACTGCACTGCCTTACCAGATCTAGACCTTTCTGAGATCTTGCCGTCTCCATAGTTTAAATACATATAATTGCTGAACCCAGATATACCTGTTTCAACTCCCTTGACCCAGCTATTGCCATCTTCCCAAGGCATCTTAGCAACAATGTCAAAGTTGCTGACATTCGGCACGCTAACGCTGTACCTATACGACATAACACCTTTATTGCTTCTTCTTGGGGTCTGTCTGCCTACCACATTAAAGTAAGCTTTCAACAATTCTCTAACTGGCTTAGTTGGCCTGTCTCCATTATAAAAACCTATAAAAGAAAATAAGTTGCCCACGCCACCAAGAGTACCAGAAGTATTTGTAGCATCAGGCCCTTTTTCTAACTCTACTGTAACCGGATGCCTATCAAAGTCTGCCAAAGCTGCACCTTTCAACCCTATCACTCTCCTACGAAACACTTTATCAACAGCCACAGCCACTTCTGGAGAGTTTCTGATTGTCTTCTCTAAGAAGCCTTTTTTAAGAAAAGTTTTTAATGGTACTGTAGGCATTACTTGGTAGATTCTAATTTAAACACGAAAAACTCACTATTTAAAAAGCTCTTGTTTGCATCTTCTGATATTACTTTAAATGATTTATTATCAAAGGTTACTTTTTCTGTCTTTCCTTTGTTTATGTAATCTCTAGCATCTCTTTGTACTTTTATAAATACTCCACCCTCAGATACGTAACTAGGTATGTCACCAAGAGTTTCTTGGCTCTGATCTAAATTATAACGAATAGTTGCGCTGTATACCCCAGATTGAGGAACATATGTATAGTTTACCGACTCTGCAGGATCGCCATAACCAAATAAAGATGCAGTATTTATTGTGCCGACAAC
>CEUT01017791.1_pt1 | contig 27374 bp, 27 predicted proteins | sample 531401 | NCBI WGS metagenome assembly CEUT01 (sample SAMEA2622821, study PRJEB7988) | marine metagenome | biome: marine biome (ENVO:00000447); feature: surface water layer (ENVO:00002042); material: "saline water (ENVO:00002010), including plankton (ENVO:xxxxxxxx)" | depth 5 m | reverse complement strand
GGAGAAGGACCTGAATTTACTTTTGTAATATCTGAATCTACTGAAGTAACTATTACTACTTACACAAGTTTAACGTGTAATGATCATGGATTGGAGAGCACAAGTGCTGACCCGTATCTTTACTTATATAACGACAACGAAACGTTACTTTATGAAGATGATGATTCGGCTCCACATAATAACGGCACAAATTTCTGCTGGGATTCTCAAATACAAGAAACGTTAGAACCTGGAACTTACGTTCTTAGGGCTGATGCTTTTGATGAATATACTACTGGAACGTATTCAATGGATATTGCTGGAGGTGATTGGACAGTTCCGCAGGAAGAGCCTGAGCCAACGCCTGAGCCAACTCCGGAACCTGAGCCAACGCCCGAACCAGAGCCAGACCCTGAGCCAACTCCTGATCCGACTCCACAACCTACTCCTGAACCCGATCCAACTCCTGAGCCGACTCCAGAGCCAGATCCGCTACCAGAACCAGAACCCACACCGCCAGAGGTGCTCCCCACCCCAGCACCAGAGCCTGAACCCACCCCATATCTACCCCCAGAGCCAGCATTACCAGTATTTGAGATGCCGATAATAGACATAGAGGAATTAGAACTAGACCCATGGGAAGATGATATCACATGGGAGGAATTGGAATTAGAAGATTATGATTTTGAAGAATTGGAAATTGAAGAAATTGAGGAAGAAGAAATTGAAATTTTATTTGAAGAATCTGAAGGGGAATGGAGTGACGAAGAACCTTTGGAGGAGGAGGAGGAACCTGAAATAATAGAAGAAGATGAAGTATTACTGGAGGAACCCGAATACGAAGACCTTGAAGTGGATGATCTCTTTGAGGAGGAAGCAGAACTTTTGGATGAAGTATTATCAGACCCAGAAGAAGTTGAAGAGTTTTTTGAGGATGTCTTAGAAGACAATAAAGATTTTTTTGAAGAAGCAGAAGAAGAACAGTTAGAAGAACTATTTGAAGCTGCTCCAGCTTTATTTAACGAAGCACCTGATGAAGTCAAAGATGAATTTGAATCAGAAGTAAACATCTTTGAAGGTGGCTTTGATGATTATGTCGCCGAAGATAGCACTATCACGGTAGAAGAAAGGCGTGTCGTTGTAGCTGCGACGACTGTAAGTGCAGTAGCAGCCGCTAGACCCGCGATACAGCCGAAGCCTATAATGGGTACATCGCCTGCGAGCGGTCCATCAATCCCTCAACGAAGGAGGAATACATGATTAAATTCTTGAAAAAATTTCTTCAAGAAACAACCATGCTTGGCTGGACCATTGGAGGTACTGGCCTAGTATTAATAACATTATCAGGAGAAACACGTGAATATGGTATTTGGATTTCTATTGCAAGTTTTGTTGTCCACATGTTTGGTGTACTTATTAATTGGGATAGCGAGGAAGAATGAGTTTATTTGTAAACACAGTCCTACGCATTGTCAGTGTTTTCGGTATCCAGGTAATGGCGATCATTGGAGGAGCCAGTATGATTGGCGGCATCCCAGTGTACAAAGCAGCAATTTTGAGTGGTGTCGCTGCTGTGGCGCAGGTCCTTCAGAAAATTGCGATTGCATTTGCTGATGACGGAAAGCTAACTCGAAAAGAACTTGATGCAGCTTTTAGCAATCATTTAGTAGCTGAACTCGAAGAATAGTTGCATTTAGGTTACAAATAACTTATATTAGCTTATAGGTAGCAGGCTACCTAGTTGCGTCAAAGCAGGCTTTGACATAAACGAATGTAATTTATTCAACAACAAGCATATAAGGAGTTAGCCAAATGACGGCAACGACCTCAACGCTGGACGCAGCTCTAAAAGAGTATTATCTTCCACCAGCTCGCGAACAGCTAAACAATGAAAACATGATGCTTGCCCAGATTGAACGGTCTACTCAACACGTAGAAGGCCGCCGAGCAGTTCTTTCATTGCATGTAAGCCGAAATACAGGTATTGGTGCAAGAGGAGAAGGCGAAGCACTTCCTACAGCAGGTAGCCAGGGATACGCAGAACAAAGAGTAGGCCTTGCCTATAACTATTTGCGAATCAAAGTATCTGGTCAAGCTATGAAAGCAACAGTAAATGATTCAGGATCATTTGTGCGAGCACTTTCGTCAGAAATGACGCAAGGTGTAAACGACCTACGTCGTGACATTAACCGACAAATATTTGGTGATGGTAACAACTCGGTTGCACAATGTGCATCAGTATCTACAGCAACAGTAACTCTTGCATCAGATACTACGGCAGAACAAATGAACCAAATCACAGTTGGTGCAAAATTTGATATTGGTACAGTTAGTGACGCAGATGCTAAAGGCAACAGCCTTGAAGTACAGTCAGTAGATAAAGCTAATTTACAAGTAGTATTTACAACTAACCCAACATCAGGTATTGACGGTACGCATTTTCTTTTCAGAGAAGATGCGAAAAAAGATGCTGACGGATCTGCTGCTGACGCTGCTGACGATGCAGGTACAAAAGAACTTCTTGGTCTTCAAAAGATCATTGGAGGAGCTGGTACTTCATTGCACAATGTAGACTCAAGCACATATCCATCTTGGTCATCAACTATTAATAGTAGCGGAAGTAACCGAGCTGCAACTGACACTCTTTTTGAGAAAGTCATTGACGATATAGACATAGAAGCAGGCAAAAGCCCAACTCTATGTGTTACCACTAAAGGTGTTCGTCGAAACTACGCAGCACAGTTAAAGAGCATGAAACGATTTAATGACGGCGCTTCACTTACCCTGAAGGGTGGTTTTAAAGCACTAACCATTGATTGCGGAGATGTTTCACTTCCACTTGTAGCTGACAGAGATTGCCCAATTAACACAGCATTTTTGATCAACACTAACCATGTTGTACAACATGAAATGTCTGATTGGGAATGGGCAGACTATGATGGAGCTATTCTTAGGAATACTTCTGGCTATGACCAATTTGAAGCTTACATGTTCAAATATCACCAACTCTGTACTGACCAGAGAAACGCACACGGTAAAATTACTCAACTATCGGAGAGCTAATATGGCTATAGCGATAAGTGAACAAGACCGGCGTATAATGGGAGATCGTGTCGTAATAGATGCGAAGGTAACTTTTAGCGGAACATACCCAGCAGGTGGAGAGGCAATTGCTGCTTCTGACTTTGATGGGCTAATCCAAATAGATAGTTTAATACCTCATTCTCAAAGTGCTGCTGGTATTTCCGTAGTGTTTGACAGTACCAATAGTAAGTTAAAAGTATTTGACGAAAACGATACCTCAGGTGTTGAGGCAGAGTTTAGCGGTACATGTACAATTAACCACTTGGTACAAGTCACAGGTAAATAACCTCTAAACTAGGTCCAGCAGGGTTTTTCCTTTCTTCCCTGCTGGACTTAGGAGTGTTATGGACAAGCGAAAAGAATTAACTCAACGTATAAGAGAAACCAAACTTATAGGTGGTGACTTAGCAGATATTATTACTAAAGGTTCACCAGCTATGGGTTGGGAAGGAGATCCCTTTCTTATGGTTTGTTGGAACAAAGAGTTAAACAGAATAGAAATATGGGATGAAAGGAACGGAGCCGGTAAGGAAAGTCTTGTCGGTTCTGCTCCTTTTGATCCTCCCCCTAACCCTTATCAAATGGTTCAGTATCTTATGATGCGCGATATGTCTCGCAAGTCTGTAAATCAAATTGTTCAAGAGATAGATGACCATAATGACAAGATTATAAAAGATAGAAAAAAAGAACAGGCTGATAAGATGGAAGAAGCTGAAGATCGAGTAGCTTTTGCTCATCATCAAACTGTTGGTGGCTATCGTGGAAGGTTGTACTAAGGTAGAGGTATGGCAAGTAAGCAACCTGGCAACATGGATTTAGGTGTTATTGATGCTAGAAGACGCAGAACTAATCCTTTAAACAGAAACCAACGTAGAAAAAACAGGAAACCTCGAAAAGCTCCAGTTACTACAGGGCTAGGTACTCCAGCTAAAGTAGAAAGAGCTCCTTTTACACGGAAACCCGTTCCAAAAATTCCTACGGAACCACAAGCTTTTACTACTGTTGATAGGGAACCAAGCATATTTGATGTTTTGCCTGCTTTTGATGACCTGGATCACAAAACTAAGTCACAAATTAGGGGTTTTTTGTTACGAGAAGCCATGCAACATCCAGAATTTTACTTTAAGGACATGCAATGACAACTGCTGCTAATTTAATTGTCTCTGTACGCAACCGTGTTAACCTTGCTACAGACGATGCTCGTGTTACAGACGCTAATATTCTTGATTTTTTAAATGCAGCGGTTCAAGATTGTGAAGCTACACATGAATGGCCTTGGAGAGAAGCCCAGGAAACAATAAATATTACTGCTAGCGACAATACGTATACTCCTAATGCTAATTGGAAGACAACATTGTCTTTAACTCTTGATGATCCTCCTGCTATTTTGCAAAGACGTACTTGGAAATGGACAAGGCGTTTATCTTGGGGCGACATGGAAGGAGTACCTGTTTTTTACACTGATCATGCAGGTGTTTTTTACATATACCCTGTTCCAGATAAAGCATATTCGATGACTCATAGATATTTGAAAGTTGTGCCTGTTTTAGGTTCTACTTCGGCAAGTGTAGATAGTCCTGATTGGTTTGATCCTGTGTTAATTACTAAAACAGCGTCATATGTTGCGCAAAAGTTGCGTGATAGCGAGCTGTATCAGATGTTGGAAACACAATATAAACAACAAATTAGAGGTTTTGCTGATGATGTTAGCAGAACCTATGAACCTGTTGCTATTGCTACACGTAGGGATTGGGATGTTTAATGCCGGTAGAGTCGCAGGAGATTGTTACTTATAACAACTGGGTAAATGGGCCCTGGCATTCTTGGGGGCCTGAGTATGGGCCTAAAGAAAATCATGATTATGATTGCGTTAACATGCAAGTGTACGCTAATGGTTCTTTAGGGCCTAGGCCTTGTCTTAAGTCATTGTTTAGCAACATATATTTGCTTAGTGATACGTATCAATCATTTCGTGGCGCTTTTTGGTTTCAAGAAGATGATGCTGGAGGGCAAGCTTTAAATACTTCTTCAGATGCAGATTCTTCATTCCATGTTATTGAAGCTAGTTCTAGTACAAAACGTTCATATGATGTTACTGCTGATGCAGCAGTAGGAGGTTCCTATACTGCTGACTGGTCTGCTTTAAGGACACAATTAAAACCAAGTAGATATTACAGTTATGGTGGTGGAGGAGCTTGGGATGCAAGCCCTGAAACTGTTATTAGTTCTTTGCATCTTAAAAAACTTGGTGACAAGAACATGATAATAGGTGGCGACGGTTACTTGCATAATTTAGATGATCCAAGTGCTGACGGTTATCAAACTATAACTGCTGGCACAGCAGAAACAGATTATGAATATCCTTCTAATTGGGACCCAACATGTTTATTTGGATGGCGAGATAGGTATTGGTCATGGGGAGATTATGACAGTGGAACTAACCATAACGGAAATAGAATACATTATTCTAAAGTTGGCGACATTAAGCAATGGACAGCGTTAGGTTTTATAGACGTTGGAGCTGACAGTAATCTTCCTATTATTGGTGTGTGGCCAGTGTTTGATAATTTGTTGATAGCTATGGCTGATGGCAGATGGTACAAATACACGTTTACTGATGATCCTGATTTTGGTGAAATACGTTATATAGGGACAAAAGTTATTCCTGATTTTTATGTGACTGCAGCTACTACAGGAAGCGCAATAATATTTATTACTAAACAAAGTGGAATAGTAGTAGCGACTAAAGACACAATAGATGACCAAACTTTTAATTATATTAAAGTTCCTCAAGATGGTGACGATTCGCAAGACGTATTTTTTATGAGGGGAATGAGTTCGCAAGCTCATAACGCAATATGTTTACCGTACATGGTTAAAACGGTGGGGAGTTCTGTTCCTAATAACATTTACAAAGGCAATAGATCACTTGAGTTAGTTAATGGAGTTTGGACGCAACATTTGTATTTTGGTCCAGGTGATGATAGCGTGCTTAATTCTTCGTTTGTTGATGCTGTTCCTATGGGAAATGATCATTGGGGATTTTTTGCATCTCCTATTTATAATACGGCAAATTCGTCAACAATTTTTGATGACAGATTTTACATAAGGCCTGTAACATTAAATAGGCCATCTAATAGCAATGACACTTACACTACTAACACTGAAGTAGCTGATCACACTAACGATGCTGATGATCGTTTTGAAGGTGCTGTATGGTTAGCAACTTATAGGCCACCTGATAAAGCATCTGGGTCTATTGAAAAAGTTATTATTGATTTTGATTATTGGAACTCTTCTGGTTTTACTACACCAGCATTTACTGTTAAAGCTGATTGCGTTCACGAAGGCGATGAAATATCTACTGTTACCGTAGGGTCGTTAGATGCTTCGGAACTTAGCGCAACTTCAGGAACAGTGTATATGCCAAAACGAGGCAGAGTAGTGTTGCGTCCAGCAAGAATACCTTTATCTTCTCAAATAGATATAAGTATTACTGGAATAAAATCAGTAGCTTTAAAAGAAGTATCAGTAGTTTATTCGGTGCAAGCACAAACTCCTTTAACTAACATCAACACATGACAACCTGGACAGAATACATAAATCAACTTAACGTTGATCGTGACGAAGATACACCTGTTTTGTCTGCTACGAGTGTTGGCACAGGCATGATCCTTAACGGAAATTTGCGTCAATCAAAAGGCGAAATACAAGCTAATGGATTAAAACTTGACAATGTGTCTTTAACAACTATTCAAACGGGTAGTGAAAGTTTTGTTGATAACGACACTTCAATAATGACATCAGCAGCTATCCAGGACAAAATAGAATCTTATGGCTATAGCACAACGGCTGGTGATATTACCGCTGTTACCGCAGGAACTGGATTGTCTGGTGGAGGATCATCTGGAGATGTAACATTAAATGTATCTGGAGTGACATTATCTGAAATAGCTGGATCTGCAATAATAACAAGCAGCGAATCTTTTTCAGATAATGACACTACGGTTATGACTAGTGCTGCTATCCAAGATAAGATCGAGTCCTACGGGTACACAACAAATACGGGGGATATAACAGGGGTAACAGCAGGAACTGGTCTTTCGGGCGGAGGGGCCAGTGGAGCTGTTACCCTTAATGTTTCAGGTCTTACTATTTCTGAATTTGCTGGTGCAGCAATTCAAACCAGTGGTGAATCTTTTGCCGATAATGATACTTCGCTTATGACAAGTGCCGCTATAGATGACAGAATTAATGCGGCAACTCCTTCAGTTTCAGATTTAGAAGTATCTGATTTTGCTGCATCTGCTATCCAAACAGGTAGCGAATCGTTTGCTGACAACGATACAACTTTAATGACGAGTGCCGCAATTCAGGATAAAATCACTTCTTATGGTTACATTACGGGTGTAACAAATATTAGCGGCAATGCCGCAACAGCTACAGCTTTAGAAACAGCACGGAATATAGGTGGTGTGTCGTTTAATGGCACAGCTAACATAGATTTAGCTGGAGTAAACACAGCAGGAAACCAAGACACAACAGGAAATGCGGCTACAGCTACTGCTCTAGAAACAGCTAGAACAATAGGTGGAGTTTCATTTGATGGCACAGGTAACATAAACCTGCCAGGTGTCAATACTGCTGGTAGCCAGGATACGTCTGGTAATGCGGCAACTGCTACAACATTAGCTACTGCTCGCAATATAGCAGGTACTTCTTTTAACGGTAGCGCTAACATAGATATAGACGCTAACAATTTGTCTGGTAGTACGTTGAACTCTGGGGTTACTGCTTCGTCTTTGACGAGTGTTGGTACATTAACTGGTTTGACTATAAGCACAGAGCAGTCAACTACTAGTGGTGTTGAATATTTGCTTACCTTAAAGTCAACTGACGCTGATAACAGTTTGAACTTGGTTGCTGGTGCTGGCGTAGGTATTAGTTTTCATACTCCTGCTGGTGATCCAGCCGCTGCTTCTCTTGAATCTGGAAGAATACAAGTCGTTAAAAATGATGATACTGATGCTGACGATGCTGTACGAATGGAATTTTGGACAGGTACAGGTAGCGAATCTGGTCCTGCACGAGCTATGTACATAGATGAAGAGAAAAGACTTCACGTTTTAGGAACAGACGATGCTGAGCTTGGCGCTAGTCCGACTGGTATTTTGGTTTTGGGTGACTCTACTGGCAACCATTTGCAACTTGACGATAACGAAATATATTGCAAGTCTGATGCTACTACAGCTCGTAACTTACATTTGCAAGCAAACGGAGGAAATGTCGTAATAAATTCTGGGCCTAAAATGAGTGAAGGATCTAACGACACATTGCGTATAGATACTGGTGATGGCTACATGGATTTAGGACCAATGAATACATCAGGCTCTCATCATTATACAGATAGAATACGTCATTTTTTTGGTATAGGTAGTACTGCAAAATATGTAATGCACTCAAGTTACTTCTACCCTTACAATGACAATTCTCAAGATTTGGGAACTAGCTCTTATCGTTGGGATGATGTTCGTGCAACTAATCCATACATTCAAACATCTGACAGCAGAGATAAAAAAGACATAGCTGATGTAGATCTTGGGTTATCTTTTATTAATGACCTGCGACCAGTAACTTTTAAATGGAATGACAGATCAGGGTACGTAGGTACTCGTACACATATGGGTTTTGTAGCTCAAGAAGTAGCTAGCACTTTAGGGAACAAAGCATCTGATAGGGCTTTATGGACCAACGACACAGCAGAAACATATGTTGATGAAAATGGAAACGAAGTAACAGGTGTAGATCGTCAAGGATTGCGTGGCGGTGAGCTTTTAGCACCTATAGTTAAAGCTATACAAGAACTCTCGGCAAGAGTAACAACGTTAGAAGGATAAGAATGGACATTACATTAGAAGAATTGGTAGCAGAAATGGATAAGACGTTTAACAAAGAACTGACTATTTGTGTGCAGAAGCTACAGATACAGAAACTACAGGAAATGCTTGATGACAAGCCGGAAGAAGAGGAGTAATATACTCATATGGCATTTAAATACACGGTAGAGCCAGGGGATTCTTACTTTGGCTTGGCTAGAAAATTTACTGAAGAGCTTGGAATTACAGTTAACCCAGTAGATTTGTTGCGTTTAAATAATTTAACTATGGCTACAGCTACTGGAAATGCAGGAATGTTGCGTGTTGGCCAAAAAATAAATATACCTGAACCTGTGTATCGTGTTTTAAACCCTGCAGAAGAAACAGATCCTGTCGAGGAAGAAGAGGAGGACGACGGACTTTATACTCCTACAGAGATAGAAGCTGCAGATCCTATAGAGGATTTTTCTAGTGACCCTGCATATCAATCTTTTTATGCGCAGTATTTATTAAACATTGAAGACATTAACCAGATACGAGCTACACAATCTACTGCTCTGCTTGGATCTATGGCTAATATGTTTGGTGATTATGAAGAAGGAGAAAGCCCATTTGATTTAGAAGCTAGATCAGGTGGTCGTTCTGCTTTAGAAGAAAGACGCGCTTTAGATAAAAATTTAAATGTTCTTGCTGGTAGAGGTATGGCATTTGGTGGCGGCAGATTCCGTAAAGAAGCTGAGATAAGCGACGATTACGAACAAGATAGGACAGTTAAGTTTGCCGAATACATAGCTGATCGTGATCGTTATGATGCTGAACAAAGAGCTGCTTTTCAAAACCTGGAGTTTGGCAGGTTAGAGCAAGAACGTGCAGCTCGTGAACGTTTAACTGCTGAAGCGATAGGAGCTAGGTATGTCTGAGATATCGACTGATGTTTCAATGTTGGAAGAATCTGTTAATCAAACTAATGAGTTAGCGTTAGAGCTATATAGCAAACACGGTTCGCAAGCTAAAGAAATCCTTACAAACATGCAATCTGGTGCTGTTGCTGCAGTAGAAAAACGGCAAACTGAGTTAGAAAGCCAGGGTTTGAATCAGGATGCTATATCTGAATTGATGAATGATTACGATACTTTGGTTGGTGGAGTTACTCGTGAAATGATGGCCAATCAGCAAGCTGCTGTTAGCCGTATTGAGTCTAGTAATGTAGCTACTCAAAATTATTTAAATGCTATAGGGGCTTCGTTGCCTGCTTTGGAAGCTAGGTTGCAGTCTCAGATTGATTTGGCTGCTCGACAGTCAGCGGGTAGATCAGGTGGTAGAGGTTCTTCTACTGGTAGCGGAAATGGTTATCCTTCTTTTACAGGCCCAAATCCTTATGAAACTATTTTGGGGCTAGGAACAGATCCAACTACAGGCAGCACTACTGTTGATCTTGAAACGCCACTTGGAAGTCTTATTGGAGCTGGCATATATGGTGCGCGACAAGCTCAAGCTACTGAAGATGCAGATAAAGATACTACTTACAAAATGACAGCAGATGGAACTATAGACCCTTTGGAAAAAGAATTACTTTCTGAAATTTGGGGCGTATCATTTTCTAATCAAGGAATGCAAACTTTAAATACTAATCCTTCTGCTGCTCAAGATTTAAGAGATTTTACTGTTAACAATATTTCTAGTGATTATGGAATTGACCCAACAGCTTTAGAAACTCTTGGTGAGCAAGCTTTTTTTAATGAAGGTTTAGGTGTATACGGAAGAATTGTTACAGATAGCTATAGTACTTTAGTAGAAAATGGTCTTACTCCTGAAGATGCTTATAAGGTAACTTCTAATCCAGAATTTATTGATAGTATACTTACACAATTTCCTAATTATGAATTGCTTGAAAACATTAAACCAGATGAAATGGATCGTTTAAAAGAAGCTTTAGATCTTGAGTTAAAAATGGTTCATTATGATACATCATGGTTAAACGGTATCGAAATAGATGTTACTTCAATTTTTGGTCCTTCTAGGACAGATGAAACTATGACAAATTGGTTTACTGATTCTAAAACTTTTGGAAACGTTTATGTTCCTGCAACTGTTAGAGCTAAAGAAGAGTGGGATAACTTAGGTGAAGATGAAAAAGCTGCGTATGAAAACGAAGAAGATTTTTATTATGCTTGGATGGCAGAAAATATTACTGGTTACACTGAGCAAGATAGATTAGCAGATACCCAGGCTCCTAAAGGAAATCTTTCTGTAGGTAATTTAGATAAAGTAGTTAGGACTGAAGGCGCTCAAGGTGCTGGAGGATATACTGAAAATGTTTTACAGTCTTTAGCTGCGCAAGAAGCTGGCTCTAAAGGCACAGCAGAAGCGTTAGCTGAGCGTGGTGTAGTTACGGCTCCAGCTCAATTACAAGGTTTAAGAAATTTAGAACAAAAAATTACTCCTTTATTGCCTCAATATGAGGGATGGTCTAGAGACATTGATACTGTTAGAGATCCACTTATGAGACTTGTAGAAACTTCAAAACCTCAAACATCGAATGTTAATCCAGGTGGAGGTTACCAAAGTCCTTTGAAAACGTTTAAAGACAGATTTGGTTTTCTTAATCCTTTCCAAAGTTCAGGTCCTCGCAACACAGAACCCATTGATTTGATGGCTAATCAAAACAGATTAATGGAATTAGCTGAAGATCCTATGAAAAGATACAGTGAACTATTTTTAAATTACAATAATCAAAGTCAACGACCTAGATAGAAGCGCCTAATGGCAGAACAAATAGACTTCATTGAGCTATACAAACAAAATCAAAACATTAATCGACCAGCTCCAATTAGTCCTTACGGAGAATACCTAACTCCTCAAACATACGCAGGTGACCCGTTCCAATCATATGCAGCCATGTCACAACAAGGCATGCTTCCGCAAGGTTTTGCTCCGCAAGCAACCGACTACCGTTCGGCTCTTCCTGCAGGAACATTCCTATTGGATGAAGATGGGCGGACAACGTATGAGTTGCCTACTGTTAATGCTTCTCCTACTGATGTTTCTCCTAATGCTGTAGCTGAATACCTCGGAACAGGCAGTAGATCGCCTCAACAAATGTCTTGGGAAGAACAACGTTTAGCAAGGGCAGCTAGAAATAAAGAATTAGCAAGTCGGCAAAATGAATTTAATGAAGTATGGGACGATATAAACACAGTAAAAGAATTAGGCCCAGACAATGCTAAAAACATACGAAACATAGCTGTTGTAGCTTTACGTTCTTTAGAAGCTGTTAATAAAGACGGTTCAAAAAATAAAGAGGCGCAAGAATTAGGGCAATACATACTTCATTTGTTTAGAGATTACGAACCTTTTAAATTAATTTTTGAAAAAGAAACTAACGGCAACACTTTATTTGAGGACGTGTACAAAGAACCTCCTTCAACAAATGCATTTATGAAACTTGTAGGTTGGGCTTTTGATGCGGTAGATAAACCAATACAAACAGTGTTTTATGCTACACGAGACATGATAGAAGGAGATATAGAAAGTGCAGGGGCCAGGTTAGTTAAAGGCGGTTTAAATGCTGCAGGTGAAATAGGAGATCTATTTAGCTATTGGACTCTTGCACCGTTGGGAATAGCTAAAGTTGCAGGGATGAATATAGATGCACTACCTAGTTGGGTCACAGATCCTGCTAGTGCTTTAACCAACCCGTTAGAAAACATGATTAGGGATTCAGGTTCTATATCTGACGGCACTAAATATGATACTAATGCAGATGGCCGACTTGATTTCTTTGAAGCATGGGGCATTAACCCTGACTGGGGCAAAGATTTAGGTTGGAAAGCTCTTAATTTAAACAATGTAGTAAACCTTGCAGGTTCTGTAGCTATGGACCCGATAACCTATTTGACTTTAGGTACTGGGGTGATAGCTAAGACAGGCATTAAAGGGGCTGCACGTGTTGTAACTAGCCTATCTAAGAAACAATTAAATGACGTGTTTATTAACAGCAGCAAATTTGGCGCTTCTCAAGGATCTTCAGCAGCTTCGCGAGCTGGAGAAATAGTAGCCGAGTTACAAAACGGTACTGCGTGGAAAAAGATAGCAGGGACAGGAGCTTTTAACCCTGCGGACGATGCCGAAATATTGAAAACATTGCTCAAAGCTAACAAAGGCTTGGACAACGTTAACGGAAAAGTAGGATCAATAGGCGAAGGCTTGGATAATTTCATGGATGAAATATCTAAGCGGCAAGCTCGTGTCATAAATCGTAGAGCTGAACGAGTTATGAGTCGAGCTGGCGGTGGCTTGTTTATGACTGTCCCAGGTGCGGTAAAGGGTGGAAATATAGGGTTAAAAGACTATGCAATACCGTTTACTCGTAGTTTAGCTAAGACTGGAAGGAATATACGAGGTACTAATAAAGCTACTTGGTCGTATGTTACTCAGTATGTGCCTCGTTTAGTAGACGGTAAAATATTTAGTGGTGCTGCTTCGTTAAAAAACGTGCGAAATCGAATGCAAACATCGCGTTTAATTTTTGATGAGTTTAGAAATATAGAAGATTGGACAAATTTCCCTGAGCTTAGATTAGGCAATGACAAAGTACAAGAGATCTTTGTAAGAGCTGGAGGGAAAATGGGAAACCCAGCTCTTTATAATTCTGAGGCTGCACAAAGAGAAGTCTTTGATTTCCTTGTGCAGTCACGTTTGCTTGATCAAGTAAGTCCAGGTGTTTACAAACCTGTTGAAAATTACAGTGTAATAAGAGCATCTTATGATCAGACAATAGCAGCAATAGATGACGCTATGATTCGAGGCGCTACTGACGTAGATAGCTTTGTCACTATGTACAAAGAAGGTGCTGAATGGAGAGAATTAGGAATAGTTGACGAGTTATCGCAATTAACTAAAGCTCCTAACGGTGGACCAGAAGGCATACTGCAAAAGATTAATTATCAGACACGTAAATTAACTGGTCTGCATCGTTTGTCTACGTTAGCTGAAGATTTTAGAACGTTCTCTAAAGCTGAAGGAGTTGCAGGAGCATCTACTATTGATGAGTTGCGGCATTGGACAGCAGGAGCTAAACGATCTGCTGAGTTCTCGAAAGAAACTATTAAAGAAATTATTACAACTCAAGCAGAAAACATAGTTAAATTGATTAAGTCACGTTTACCTGAACGAGCTGCTCAAGCTAATGATATTTTCGCAAACGTAGTAGATGCATGGAGAATAACTAAACGAAACCTTGAATCTGTTGACAGTTTAAAAGCTCAATTAGCAAAAGAGTTTGATTTACCTGCAGATGTTATTGACGAAATAGGTACGTTTGTAGACAGCGCTGATTACTTAGCAATCAAATATAACAACATAAATAAAGCATTAAAAGGTGATACTGAATTTTCGAGTATTGATCCTATGCAATACATACCAAGAGTAGGTGACAGCAAAATAGCTGACAATGTTGCTAAATGGTTAGAATCTGGTGGACCTGGAGCTCGTAAAGCTTTAGATGATTTAAGTGATGATGAAGCTGTTAAAAATTATTTGATGCAAAGCAAAGCTTTTAGAGAACTTGTAGATCAGGGAGTAGTTACTGTTGACCAAGCTAAAAAAGGAGTAGCTAGCTTTTTTCGAGGATTTTCAGGTACTGCTAGTCAAGCTGAAATAGCTCGAAAAGCTTTTACAGAAATGGATTCAGCAACAGCATTGACAAGAGGAATGGATACCACAAGTAGGTTGCGTGCTAGAGCTGTATTACCTGAAGTACTTTCAGTAATAAAAGTAAACGAAGTTTTGTCAGAAACGTTAGAAGCTGCGGGTAAAAAAAGGATAGGTAAAGACCCAGAGTTTCTTATAACTAAATTCTATGACATAGATCCAGTAGACCAATGGTTGCGTTACGCACGTGAAATGGAAGAAAGCTATTTGCTCTACGACTTTGTAGGTGATCTTGAAAACGTAAAAATATTTGGGCAAGACGTAGCTGGTTCAGGAGGTAAAGTAGCTAGACCAGCATCAGTTATGGGAAAGATCGATGAAGTTGTTCCAGAAAAAGGAAGACCTTTTTACAATTACACGTACACTGTTCCTAATTCTTTTGCATCAGGCAAACCAATTAAACGAACAATACAAGTTTACGATCTTAAAAACATTCAGAAACAAGTGTCAGAGATAGACGACATAACTGGGTACTCGGCAGTAAACGTAGGAAACAATGTACACTTTATAGACACAGACATCTTAGACGCAATACAAAAAGACATATTGCCTGCTGTGAAGTCAGGGTACACACAAAGTTTAATGGGTCAATACGTAAACGATTTCCAAACAGTATGGTCAGCTTATGCAACTGTTCCCGTTATTGGTGGTACTGGATACCACTCACGTAACTGGGGAGCCAACATGTTTATGATGGCATTAGCAGGCATGCGTAACCCTAAATATGTAGGTCAAGCTATCAAACTGCAACACGCTAACGCAGCAGTACACAGCTACATGAAAGCAAAATACGTTTTAAACTACGACCAAGCGGTAAAAGAATTAGTAGAACTAGGGACGTGGAAAGGTGATTTAAAGACTGCCGCTAATTTTGACAAACAAGTAGGATTGCGCCTAAAGCAATTAAACCACACAGGTGTTTTATCACAAAGCTTTTTTGCTGACATGAAACGCGATCAAACAATATTCAGAGGAATAGGTCAAGGCAGAGGAATCAAAGACCGGCTAGTAGATAACGTAGTCATACGAACAGGTCAAAAGATGGGTACATTCATAGAAGACAACTCACGTATAGCACTATACCTAGACGGTGTAGACTCAAAAGCATTAAACGCAATGGAATCAGCTACAAGAGTACGAGAGTTTCTCTTTGACTACAGTGATCTAACAGCAAAAGAACTATTCATAAAAAGCAAACTGTCTAGATTCTACACATTTATGAGAAAGAACCTAGACCTACAAGTACGGCTACTAGCATCTAACCCTGGATCAGTAATCAACACACAGAAAGCTGTACAAACAGTAACAGAATCTTTCTTCGGAGAAGACAACCCACTAGGCGACCAGCCTTTCCTTCCTGATTGGGTAAAAGATTCAGGATGGTCAATGGTAAATAGAAACTTTGCAGCAGTACGATTTGAAACACCGTTTATAGCAGCAATGGAAACAATGCAAAACCTGGCATCCGTACCACAACTAGTGCCTTTCGTAGATCAACTATTCCCACCTGAACTACAAGGAAAAGACCCTTCGGAGAACTGGCGAAACATCACACAGTTAATGGCTGGTGGTGTACAGTCAGCAGTTACATACGGATACGACGAAATACATGGCAGAAGCTCATTTAGCGGAGCAATACTAAACCCAGACTGGGAGTCCAGAGTGCTTCGTTTCGTAGGAGCAGCACTACCAGCAGTTATAAAGTCAGCAGGCATGCTCGAAAAGTTTGGTGTATTCAACGCAGTAGGCTTTGACAACATTGACACAGTAGCATCACACCAAGAAATAGATCAAGAACTAGCTAAGCTAACGAAAAAAGAAAAACTTTGGCTACGAGCAATGAACGTTTTTGGCGGTGTACAAACATACATGTTAGACACACAGCAACAAATGAGGCTAATAGCTGGTTACCGAACAGAGTTCAACAAAGTAATGAAAGAACTACAAGAAGCAGGAGAAGTAGACATCCTTACAATGGAAGATCTACGAACAGCAGGCAACTACTCGGAGGCAGACAGATTTTTTGCGATGCAACTATACAGTGTAGATCCAATTTCGGCAGAAAACAGGGCAGCATCACAAACAACTCTAGAAAGATCAGCAGAATACTATGGAATAAACATACCTGAAATGGCAGCTAACTCTACAACAGACGAAGAACGCATGGAAGACGTTCAAGTAGCATTACAAATATTTGAATCAATGATTAACAGAGGCAGAGATGAAAGCTTGCCAAGACTTAAACCAACAGACGAAGACATACTAGCAATATCATTATCACACCCATCACTAGGACTACCTAACGAAGTGTTAGGAACACTAGGAATAGCGGGATTCCACAGCAACGTCTTTGAAGAAGAAACAGAAACAAACGACAGAATCAACCAAGCAGTAGCACGAACAGCTTTACTGTTTGAAAACCTGGGCATACCACTATCACGAGCACAAAACATACGACCCTACGCAACAGAAGCTGAACGCATATACAGAGATGGTCAGGAAAAAGGAATGACAACAGCGCAAATAGTTGATTACATTTTCTCTACATTAAGCAGAAGGCAACAGCAATCAATATTTGGAGTAGATAGCTTAGACATGTGGAACACAGGCAAAGGGGTAATGACCAAAGCAGAAGCAGAAAAAGCAAACGCTCAATTAAAAGAAGACGCATTTATGTACATGGCATTAGCATTTTCTTTAGGAGTACGGCCAACACCAGCAGACATATACCATTACCTAGCGTTCGGAACACCAACACTAAATCAAGCACAACGAGAAAGCTTAGGGCTACCACTTGCGCCTAAAACAATACAAGCAGAAGACGCACGAAGCCCACAACTAAGCATGTTCCAAACCTTATTAGAAAACGAATCTATTGCTCAAGCTGCTGGACTTCCTCAAGCTCCTCAATCACTATTTCCCCAGCGCTAACAGCCTGCTGATCACGTCTAGCTTGCAACGTACCAATAAGCTCACGAATACTATTCGTAGCCTCAAGCACATGAGTATGCGTAGCAGCAACCTCAAGCTTAGAAGTCCTAGTCTCACGAGCCTCACGTCTACGCTTCAAAGAACGATACTCTTTAATCATAGAAGAATCACCAGCCACAGCCATCTCACGCATACGCCTCTCAACCTGATCAAACGCAGCTTCCTCAGCATCTAACATCTGCTCAGCAAACTCAGCGTCACGCTTTTCATGCCGACGCAACGTCTGAACAGTAATACCAGCATCCGCACAAGCCTCAGCCCTGGTCTTACCAGTAGCTATAGCCATCAACAAAGTACTACGAGTAGTTGGATCATCTAAGGCTACCTGTCTACTCATTCTTCTCCCATCACATCCTCATAATTAACAAGATACACTCTTTTCTGCTTACCCTCATTAAAGATACGTTCTTTTTTAGCACCCATATGATCCTCTAACCAACGACCAAACGCCGTATGTTTCTCAAAAGGAATAGGCAAGCGAGGACCCCAAGGAGCATTCTGAATACGCATCAACTCGACAGTAGAAATAGCAATCGAATCCTCATGCGCTACGACAGCACGCTCATTAGACTCATACGCCCAACGAATCAATTCAATAATAGGATTCTCATCAGCAGCTACATGAGCATCATGCAATATAAGATCCCAATTAGGGGGAGGTAACTCCCAACCAGTATCCAAATAATCAACATAATCCTTCAATAAATTGTAACCATATTGCAACACAGAAAGATTATGTTTTTGCCTAGGAGCTAAGTCATCTCCAATATCGACAGAAGGAAGCTCGATACTATGAGTTAAATCATTAGCATGCAACCATTGTAAATACTGATAAGCGTAGGAAGATTCCCATTCAAAGAAATCCTTAGCCGAAGAGTTCTTTCCCTCCATAGGGATATTAATAATAATACACCTATCAACGTGAGACTTTTCTGACAGCGTATCTTCACCAGTAATAACAACAGGAACATCAGTAAGTATCTGAGTAACCTCAGCTCTATTCCTATTCATCGAACCTTTAGTAGATATCTGACCAGTGTACGTATCACGCAACAACTGATCTAAAGTCTTTTTAGCGTCATCTCTAGCCCCTGGCCTGTACTCATCAAACCATATAGGAAAAGCATTAGAAGCCATGAAATGAGCTGAGATAGCATACGGAGTAGTAGTTGTAAGATTAGATGTAATCATAGAACCAGTCATCATAATAGTCATGATGCTAGTCAACGTAGTTTTACCAGATCCACTAGTCCCAGACAAATGAAGAATAGGAAACTCTTTCAGCAAAGTACGCAAAGGAGCTACAGCCATCCAAGCCATAGCAGGCATAGTAACTTCAGGCTTATGCAAAAGATACAGATTTTCAATGCACTTAGCTATCTGATGATTAGTTTTACCAGCAGGTAACGTAAGAGAGTTAGTAGAACCAAGCATCAAACCAGATTCTTTTTCTATATAACGCCACTCCTGGTCGCCAATACAACCATCAGGCCAAACAAAATCACCACGATGCAAACCAGCTCTAGTTGTCATTCTACCCACAGGTTTCATTGTAGCCTGATCTAACAGGTAGGACCCTAACTTCTGCGCATCAGTAGTGTTACCAAAGAACTGTCTAGTGTTACGTTGCGACCAGTCAATAAGTTTCTGAACTGAACGAAACTCTGTAGAGGTAAGCGTAACCTTACGACCAGTCGGGAGAAGCGAACCTTCGATAGCCCACGACTCATTGTCTTCACCGATAAGAAACCTATCTATGTCAATAGCCCAGTTAGTGATCTCTGTCCCGTGTGAACCATCACTAGTTAAACGACGATAACAATTACCTACTTGAATAATCTTCTGAGGCTCACCAAAAGGCATCTGCCACTCATCGAACACATCACGAATCTCCTGCTCTTGCATATCAGCTACATCCTTATTATCAGGCAAAGGAGTCAACGTAACAGTAGCCCCATGATCATACAACCACTGAGCTACCTGAGCACGACCAGACGTACCAGCCGCATCACCGTCAAAAACGATAGCAATGTACCTATTCGACCAAACAGAATTTTCGTACACTCCTAACAACTCTTGAACATTTTGATTAGCGCCAGGGAAACCAACAACTACATACTCTTCACCATACAAATAGTCCATCACCCACGTATCAGACTCACCCTCGCAAATAATAATAGGATCATTAGAGTATTTTAAACGACTCAACGTATACCTATTCGCATACAAAGCCATCTTAGAACCAACACCAGCTCGCTTACCGCCACTACGCGACAACGTTTTATAACCGATAATCTTATTATCTATATCGTAATAAGGAACCCACACCATTTCATTAGCCATAACATGAATATCAAAATGAGTGCGAAGATACCCAACAGGTGGAAGACATGGATGGTTCTGAGAATAATAATAATGCCAAACATTAGCTGACTTATTGTCATGGTTAGGGTTAGGCCAACGAAACTCACGCTGATTCATAGCAGCATCAGTATCATAATCAACACCAGAAGCTAACTGATTAGCGTACAAGACACGGGCCAAATCAATAGCCTGATCATTAGACCACGCAGGTTCAAACCGTTGAATCAAATCAATAGAAGAACCTTGCCAGCCTTCAGCAAAATCACCAACCCTCCACTCGTGCGACCTACTCCTGAACACATCGAGCGAAGGGTTGGTGTCGTCCCTAAACGGGGACAAATAACTTAACCGCAACCTACCGATTATCTCAGGGCTGTGGCCAAAATGGGTAAGGACCTGAGCCGGATGCAATTCTTTTCTTAGTACCCTAGCGTTGGCTTGGTTAGCTATGGAAATAGCTACATCCGGATTCATAGTCCCTCCCTATTAAAAGTCTTCTACCTCATTGCTGGTAGCTACATAAGTACAACGTAACCAAGGGTCACCGCCGTCCTTATTCTCTTCAAACGTAGTACGTACTTTGAGCTTAGCACCCATAAGGTTACGTTCTATCTCAGCGCCATCTGGATCTTGAGCCCAGAAAGCTTCGTTAAGCAAAGAAGACGCAGCTTCTAGCTTCGCGAATGCCATAGCATTAGCTCTACTATTAGCTGAGAAATACGTTCCATCCCAGAAACGCTCTCCACTATCTTGTCCATCTATGACTTCTAGCCACAGATTCACGGATGGGTATCCGTTCTTTGTTTCTCCGTTGCGCACCTCTACAACAACAACAGTGTATTCGCCACCCTCTTCGGGAGCCCACCGTTCCTGTGCACCTGCACGCAAATTACTAAATGAAGGCATATTTTACCTCTCCTTTTCTCTTATTTGTTGAGATCTTTTATTATTTTTTCTATCGTAGGGTCTACAATATAGCCCTTAGGATATGATTCTGCAATTTGCCACAAACGACACTTAGCATCAATCAAATCAGTAGGTTCAAAGTATAAAAGCTGACGAAGCTCGCCTTCTTTATCACGTTGCAGTTTCATAAACCCATGAATATCTACCAAACCTGGCAACCGTTTACGTATCTGACCTTCTAGAAGTGGACGCATATAATGAGCCTCACGATCTGTAGCAGATATCAAACACACGTTAATAGGTTTATTAGCAGACGGTTCAACACATGACAACAAGTCTTCACATTGCATAAGCATATGATTCAAGACCCTGTTCCACGCATGAAACGTAAACTCACCATCAGGATTAAACTCTTGATTAGGATTCTGCAACTCACGTTTTAGCTTTGTTTGAAACAACGTCAAGCTATCCAACGTAAACGTTTCAAAAGGATGATCACCCTTCTTTAAGTAATCAATAATAAACTTGAGGTCATCTTCCTCCTTGATGGGATAAACAACAGTGTCAGTATCATCTTCACCAGACATATGCCAATCATCCCAAAGAGTTTTAATCCCTCCATACTTTGACTTAAAGCTAGCGCCTTCAACGTCAGCTATTAAACGAGGACCAGGGCCAGTCAACCCAAAGGCTGTCTTACCTGATCCAAACACTCCATGTATATGGAGATAAACTTTTAAATCACTCATCTGTTCCTTTCTTGTGATCAATTTTCATTACATATTCCCAATCTTGATTAGCACTTTTAGCCTCACATGCATCATAAAAGCTGCACATCGAGGGACAAGTCCAAGTAGGTGAAGGTAAGTGTACCACGTCTTCACTTATTTGATGCATCAAATGATTAATTTCATCAGTAGCTAGTCGGATTCTTTCTGGATCAAAGCGCATCTCATTTAACTGCACATACGGAGGCTTACCCCGTGTGGACTTAATCTTCTTAATACGAAGATGGCCACCAAAAGCAACATCACCATAAGCATGCTCCATGATCACAGCCATAGCACGCATCTGCCAATCAGAGTTCATGGGAGCCTGGTCAATAGATGTGCCAGTCTTGAAATCAATGATACCTACTTGCTCAGTGATCCGATCACGTACGACAAGGTCAGGACGACAACGAAGCTCCCAACCCAAGTCAAGATTGTGAACATAATCTGCCTCCATAGAAAGTATTGTGTAACGGTCAAAGAACTTTTCTTGCTCGAACCAATTAAATGTATTCAAAGCCATGTGCTTAGCATAAGGAACTATGTCAGTATAAATTTCAGTCTGCACTAACTCATTATCTGTATAGGCAGCAATCCAAGAATCAATCTCACGTTTCGCTACTTCAAGAGCAGACATAGGACCATAGCCAGGCTGCGTCATAACAGGTATGCCAATTTCCAACAAGTAATGAACAAGAGAACCAAGGCACATAGCATTAGCCTTCTTAGGCCCATCATATTCCCAGTCATCCTCACGGGACCACTTAAACTTACGGGGGCACACACTATACGTTACAAGTCCAGTAGCAGAAACACTCATGTTCGCAGGACGCAAACGTTCCCCATTCTCATTAAATCTTTGTACAACAGTAGGCATTACTTACCCTCCAATTCTATTAATCCTTTTTCCATCTCACGCCAATCCTCGAATGCTTCACGCAAACCACAATCAGGACAGACATGCGTTTTATTATCTCTCCTACTTAGCGCTACAAACGGATGCACCATCGTAGCTTCACAAGCAGGACAAGAATCCCAAACCCAATTATCAGTCACTGGCATAACGTTCCTCCACAACTTGAGCAAGCCTGTCATTCATATGCAAAACAGCATCATCATAATTATCAAACATAGGACTACCCATGATTACACAAGACGAAGAGTTGGGTTCCTCTGGAGGAACATCTACCATGCTCTCCACATAATACTCACTCTCTCCAGGTTTACCCTGCACAGGGCGTTTCATAACATGAGCAAACACAAGCAAACGTTGACCATGATCATAATCCAATGTCTTACGCATCATCTCAGGAAGGTTTGAATCATCCATATTTTTCCTTTCTATTTTTTTAAAAAACTATTTTATTTTTTACATTATGTTAGGGCGGTAATCTTTTTCAGCAACACGCTGACGAGAAAAAGCACCGCACTTCTGGCATTTAAACTGAACATAAGTCATGGTACGAGTACGTCTATACCCACGACGATGGACTTTCTTATGACCACACGTAGGGCAACCATTCTCTTCCGTATACATATTCCAGTTAGGATGATTATGCATCCAAGGACGCAGCTCCATATACACGTCATACAACAAATTAATATCTTGCTTGTTGTACTTCACCATAGTTTTCCAAGCAGCAGGATCACCGCGCATACACCCAGCCCACGTTTTAAACCCACCAGTATCAGTCTTTACCCCAATGTCTAAATACTTACCTAAACTATTGAGATGATTAGTAGTAAATTTAAAATGTTTACGAGCTACTTTAAGAGTATCAATAGAAGCAACAGGTGAAGCAGGCCCAAGCCCATGCTTAACAAACCTGGCGTTAGCTTTCTTATAATCAAAGCTATCACCGTTATGAGCGACAATAATATCAGCTTCATCAAACAACTCATGCAGTTTTTTTACTACATTGAAATCATCTTCAGGATCTTTAGCATAGGCCTTGGGAAAATCAGGAAGAGCACATGCATGTACTGTTTTTTGATGACCCCAACGCCATGCAAAACATAAAATATACCATTCACGTTCATGTTGAATAACATCTTGCTGATAATGACCCCAGACATACGCTAAGTTAGGAGCAGTCTCAATGTCATAAAACAGAATCTTAGGTTCCACTAATCATCCTCAGCTAACGTACGTAATCTGACTGTAGGCCAACAGAAATCCATACCGTCATACTCATCAGCGAGTTGACTGAATAGTTCTCCGTCTTCAGGCGCATACAAGTCATGGTTAGCGCAGTAGTTAGATGTGCAAAACCCTTCTTTAATTCCGTATCTGAGCCAAGCTCCGAACGTCATACCCATGGATTAGAGTATACTACCAATCCAGGTCTTCGTCTTCATCTTCGTACCAAGCGTTAGGTCTTATGAATCTGATGACCATCTTCGATATGCGACCATCTTCGACATCAACGTACACAGGATAAGAACCATCGCCATACCCAGTACTACATACTGCACCAAGATTAATCGTTCCAGCCATTGCATCGCTACATGTAACATCGCAACAATCCTCATATAATTTATTTAACTTTTCATCCTTAGTATTATTATCAGCTAGAATATAGCAAGGATCTACTAACATCATCTGACCTGAATCCACAGGAATCTCACCTATCTTTCTCATACCCATTAATCTTTTCCTTTCTTTATGAGTCCTTCAAAGTATTCATTAAACGCATCAAACTTATTCGACATCTTCAAAGCCAAATGCTCTTCAACAGTACCTTCTGCTCGAAGGGAAATAGCAGGCACAACCTGTGTTGAACCAACCCTACGGACACGCCCACGGCACTGGACAAACTGGTGAAGACTCGTAGGTTCCTGCGCAAAGACAAGCAGACCAGCGTTAGTAAGAGACACAGATTCAGACATCGTGCCACTAGTACACACAAGTATCTTTCTTTGCAAGTCATCAGTATCTTGAAAAGACTTGATGAGATGATCTCTAGTAGCTTGTCTAGTATCGCCAGTAATAATATTCACAAGCAAATGCTCAGGCAAACGTTCTTCAAGGGCACGATAAAACATGCCAGCTACTTTAGAATGCTCACAGAATACAACAACATTACAATCAACATCACAAAGCAAATCAACTAGGGCATCTACCTTAGCTGACGGAGTATCCAAACCCATCACACGATTCGCATCATTCAAAACAGGTCTGCCATTAGCCCATTGTCTAAGCTTAGTAAATTTATCTAAATCATTTTTGGCTATAAGAACATCATCTTCCCACACTGATATATAGGATTCCAACATTTGATTGTACCCTTGTTGCTGAAGTGTGTTCAAAGGAACTTTAATAACAGTATGTGGTCCTTCTTCAGGAACAGTCATACCTTTCATAGCATAATCAACTTCTTTACAACCAAACGTGCGGTGACGAGTACGCCAACCACACAACTGCAAATAATGTGTATAGCCAGTATCATTCCAACCAACACAATCAAAACCACCATGCCAATTCTCACGCATTTCAAGAAAACGCTCACGAAAATCAGTTAACGTAGGGAACTCTTGCGGTGCAAGGAACCTCCACTGAGCCCACAAATCCTCAGGGCTACCAGTAGTAGGCGTAGCAGTAACAGCTATACGCTTATCAGCATTATCACCAAGCGTCCAACAACAACGAGTCCGCAAAGCTTGAGGATTCTTAATCCTATGAGACTCATCAACAATTACAGAGTTCCACCTATACGCATCAAGTTCCGCATTAAGAAGCTTCTTGCTATTAGGCCAACTCCTACAACTAACATGCTTAATAAGGCTATCGTAAGAGATAATAGTAAAGTTAACATCCTCAACATGCTTTAACCTAGCCTCACGTTCCTTCTTTTCACCAACAATAGTAATATAATCAGCGCCAGGGAACACAGCCTCAATCTCTTTAACCCACACAGGAATAGCTACTTTAGGACACACAATAATATTAGGACCCATAGCATAGTTATTACTCAAACCAGCTAAAGCAGAACGAGTCTTACCCAAACCAGTACCATCATTAATAAACAAAGACTTATTCATACAACCAACATGAGCAAGTAACTGACCAGTCTGCCACTGATAACCAAAGAAATCCTCAGAGTTCTCAATAACTTTCTCACGGGACTCAAACATAAAACGCTGATCGCCCCAATCACTAATACGTTTCTTGCCCTCATCATTAACGTAACAACTATCCCAATGATCAGACAAACGAATATACCAAGCAGACGAATACGTATCAGGAAGTATTATGTCCTTCTTATGAGGATCTTCATGATGTATACGCCAAACTTTTAAATCTTCTAAATAAAGCACATCACTGTGCTCAGGTAACTGAGTAAACATTATCTATCCTTCATCTGAGCAAGAGTTTTATCTATCGTGTCCTCAATAATAATAAGAACAGCTAACCTAAACACAGGGTCCTGAGTCATTTCTAAAGCTTGCTCATATAAATCATTTTTCATCTTCGCTGCCATTAGCAACCTCCTCAACGCTAACATCCCAACTCAGGATATTAAACAACTTGTTAAAGTCATCACGATTATCTAAAAAGATCCTTACAGTATTATTCTCATCAAGTTTAAACCTGACAATAGAACCATACGAACGATGATTAACTATAACTTTAGCTTTCTCTACATCCTTACAATGCACAGTTAACTCACTATTAATAACAGTCATTACTTTTCCTTTCTATTTATTAATTCACATTTTTTATATATTCTTTTGACACAACACTATCCGGCAAATGAGACAAATGATGACGAACAATATGTCTCATCGCATCATTAGCATGCCGCATCTGCGGATTATACAAACCCATCTTCTTCATAGGACCATTCTTAACTGTCTTCCCTTCCGAAGGAGACTGAGGATACAACCTAGTCCCAATCCAACCATCACACTCAACAGCAATCCAACCAACCAAATACAAAGCATCAAACACACCCTGGTTTGCAGCCCGTAATGTCCTACCCCCAATATAAAATGTTTCATACACAAGCTCGATAAACTGGCCCTCACAATGCTCTCTTATCCAATACGAGGCATCATGAGGACCAGCAACTTGATCATGGGCTGCAATATACCCATCACCTGTTAACCTCAGCACGGCAAGACCTGTTGTGCTGCCAGGGTCTACACCTAAATACGTGCGAGGTATTGTCACATAATTATATTAGCGTCTACATGAAGTAACAGGGGACACCTCCCTGAATCCTCCTATCGAAGGCTCTGGGATCTGGTGGGACATATTCGTCAAAGAACCTGTTAACAATTCTTTGCTTTGCCGACTACTAACCGCTAGGTTTTCGCCATGCACACTGGATGATCAATCCGTCCTTTATTACATTCCCCTATTACTTCCTTCAGCATCAGAGGACCGGAACATCTGACATGTCCAAGACTCCTGCGTCTTGATCTGAAGCGATTTTAAAACTTTTAGAGCTGTTATTTAGTCTCTCCTTACCTATCTGCGACGATTCTCAGGGCGCTGGACACACGTGATTAAGTATACTTTCCACTCCTAAACACATTTAACCTATTAAGGCACTCTATGTCGCACAATGAGCTCGTTTACCAAGTCTCCCTTGTACGACGATCTAAAAAACTAACTATCAATCTCAGCTAAAACTTTTTCAGCATGAACCAAAGCAGAATCATCCATCTCAAGTGCTAAATCATTGCT
>CEUT01014385.1_pt1 | contig 27531 bp, 38 predicted proteins | sample 531401 | NCBI WGS metagenome assembly CEUT01 (sample SAMEA2622821, study PRJEB7988) | marine metagenome | biome: marine biome (ENVO:00000447); feature: surface water layer (ENVO:00002042); material: "saline water (ENVO:00002010), including plankton (ENVO:xxxxxxxx)" | depth 5 m | reverse complement strand
TGCCACTCGTATTTGCATTAAGAGCGTTATATCCAAGTGCGGTATTGTCATTGTCAGTGCCGTCATCGTTAGCGAGAGCACCTGTGCCAAGACCGATGCTTAAGCCACTATCGTAGGTGACAGCATCAGACAGGCCATTAATTTCAGTCGCCCCACTCGAGGCAGTGACCCATTCGAGACTTAGATCAGCAGCAAGCGCCAGGACTTTACCGTTGGTACCGCCAGTGGCACTAAGCTTCGGTGCTGTTATAGCCTGGTCATTAATGTTACCAGTCTCAACAGCAAAAGAAGTAAGGACGTTACCGATAAAAGGCATGATCAGATGTTGTTGTCTTGGGAGTTCAACATGTACGAAACGGTGATATCAACGGCGTTACCGGTACCGGCATACGCACGGATGACATCTTCTGACTCGACAATTACTTTATTGCCGGTCAAAAATTCAAGTGAAGATTGATTAGGAATTGCACCAGATGTCACCAAGGAACCAGTAACACTGGCACCTGATTTAACTAATTCAACAGTTACATTCTGTGCGTTAGCACTGGTGTTAGAAGCCAAAACACTCAACAAAACACCATAGGTATTAGCAGGAACACCACTTGAATTTGTAGTGCCGGTAATAACGGGAGTGACATTGGCTGACCCGCTACCGATATTCTGCCTAACAACCGAAATGAAACGGGCCATTTATTTATAGATACAGATCACAGTTTCCTTAATTATAAGGCTTTTAACCAAGGGCAATTGCAAACACAATTGAGTTCTCTTCTGAAGTTGCGTTAGTAGCAACATTGGAACCGCTAATCTGCAACGTGGTTCCAAAGAGACCACTCGCTCCAGTAATTGTCACGCCTGAAGCTTGTACAGAGAAGACACCACTGGCGAAGTTTGCGGTTGTTCCCGTGACAGTCGTTCCTGTGACGGTGGTAAATCCTGCGGTACTACCAGTGAGTGTTGTGAATTGGCCCGTGTTTCCAGTGACTGTGGCGCCAGAAAGCAAGGTGGTATAAACACCAGTTACCGCATTGACTGTTGTACCTGTAATCGTGGTGCCAGTAATACTGGTCGTAAAGTTACCAGCGACAAACTGCGCAGACGTACCTGTAACAGTGGCACCTGTAACAGTGGTAAAGCCTGCAGTACCACCGGTGAGTGTTGTGAATTGGCCCGTATTCCCAGTGACTGTGGCACCTGAAAGCAGGGTTGTGTAAACACCAGTTACTGCATTGACTGTTGTACCTGTAATCGTGGTACCAGTAACACTGGTCGTAAAGTTACCGCCAACAAATTGTGCAGATGTACCTGTAACAGTGGCACCTGTAACAGTCGTAAAGCCTGCTGCTCCGCCTGTGACGTTGGTAAAGCGGCCTGTATTACCAGTGACTGTGGCGCCTGAAACAGTAGTGGTACCAACAACAGTGACACCGGTGATATTGGTGAACTGCGCACTGGTTCCCGTGACGGTTGTTCCGCTTAGAGTTCCTGTAATGTTGACGCCTGACGCAAAGGTAGCGTCCCCATCAACCTCTAAATCACCGGAAACGGTAAGGCTGCCAGTAATTGTATGAACATTGACGAAAAGATTTCCAAAGGTACCTGTGGCAAAGTTTGCGTTAGTACCTGTAACGGTTGCACCAGTAAGAGTGGTGACTCCAGCAGTGCCACCGGTGATGGTGGTGGCTTGCAGGGTGTTGCCGGTGACGGTCGTGCCAGAAAGCAGTGTGGTATAAACACCAGTGACAGCGTTGACTGTGGTGCCGGTAACTGTGGTTCCAGTGACGGTCGTAAAGCCTGCAGCCGTACCTGTAAAGGTGACACCACTGACCTCACCCGTGATGTGAACACCTGAGGAGAAGAAGCCGGAACCTTCGGCAATAAATGTGCCTTTGACGTCTGCGTCTCCGGTAACCGTTAATTCTTCACGGATAACACCCGTGGTGAAGTTAGCGGTGATCGCATTGATCGAAGTGAAGTTACCGGTGTTGCCTGTGACCGTGGTACCTGTAACAGTTGTAAAGCCTGCAGTACCACCAGTTAAGGTCGTGAATTTAGCTAATCCACCAGTGACGGTTGCACCAGAAACTTGCGTGGTGCCAATAACATTAACGCCGGTGACGTTTGTAAACTGAGCGTTAGTTCCGGTAACAGTCGTACCACTTAACGTACCAGTGATATTGACACCGGAAGAGAAGAAGCCTGACCCCTCTGCGATAAAGGTGCCCGAAACTGTTAAATCACCTTGGGTGGTAAATCCATCAGTAACCAAGGTTTGGAAGGTGCCTGATGTGAACTCCGCTTCTTGGCCCGTGACAGTAGCACCAGAAACCTGAGTTGCACCAAGGATATTGACGCCGGTGACGGTGCCGAATGCACCGAAGTCACCTGTGATTGTACCGACTCTTAAAGTATTACTAACAACACCACTTTGACCAACAACCCGAGTAAATGCGCCTGTTGCGCCAGTGATCGTACCCGTGGTTGCGATTACAGTGTCTGTGAAAATACCAGAGACACCTGACAGGGTTGTAATGCTGAATGTTGTTGCAGTTAGCTCGTTTGCAGTAATATTTGTTGCATTGATCGTTGTACCAGTAAAGGTGGTACCTGATGTCGTGCCGGTGATTGTCGCATTACCGGAGACAAATAAGGTATCAATGTTTCCCGTCTGAGTGACGTTAAGACCACTCGATAAGGTAGAAAGCCCACTGACAGTGAGCCCTTCCTGGATCGTGACAGATCCACTGACCGTACCACCAGTCCTTGGTAGATAAAAAATATCTAAATACGCTTTGGTTCCAGAGACCGTCAGCCTTTTATTCTTAATTGTAGGGTCGACTTCAGCGACCTTAACCACCGTAAATAGGTCGGCTTCCGCTAGGTCAATACCTGCGATCTCTTGTAATTCGCTGATCCTGCGATTAGCCACTACCTATTCACATAAATTCCCTTAAATCAATTATAGTTGCGTTAGTCCAATACCTTACTTCATCCGGATTTCAATCCGTGGTAAGACATTGGTTGCGATGTTCCAGCTAAATTGTACGCCAGTGACTAATCCACAGGCAAGCAAAATAACAAGAACAAGCTCAGCAACAGTAAGATTACGACGGACATAAACAACTTGTTGGGGTTGTTGAGCGGCCATTTTCTCTGCCAAAGTCTGCTGCATTGCCCTTTCTCTGGCAATACGCTTCATCTCAGTAAGCTGCTCAGGAGAAATTTGTGGAAAGTCTGGTTGTTGGCTAGGAGAAACTTGTTCTTCCATTTTAAAGCGAATTCTTTTCCCAAAGGCTAGCATTCAGTAAAAGGTTTTGTTGTTATGAAATACGGTATCCGTAAGGGATTCGAAGATATTGCTTGGGAACTTAAGGGAATCCGTAATATTCTGGCTTCTATGTGGCATAGTCGTTACTCCACCGGAGAAACCGATTACTTAAACCCACAGGCTTACGCTGACGAATACCTGTCAACCGAGGAATGCGCTAGACGATTAAATGTTTCGGACCAAACTTTACGCAATTGGATGGCGTTGGGTCGAAAAGACCCGAGCAAAGGCTGGGTTGAAGGCATTCATTACGTTAATGCGTGCCCTGATCCAGGGAAAAAGGCCGTTATCCGTATCCCCTGGAACCAATTGGTGGAATCTTTCGCTAAAAACAGGGAATTTACCCCGCAGGATTACCGAACAGGCTACGCACCTATGTACCAATCCAGCGGTCCCGACAAGTTGTGATATGGCCCATCGCTTTAAAAACGTGAATATTGCAGAAGTGACTATAGAGAACCATACTCAGGTTCTTCCTGAGTCTATTGTTCTGCAAATCGCGGATTTTTTACCGCCGATGGGGTCATTTGACGACGATTGCCTGCGTCGTTACCTAGAAAACTTAAAAAATTATGAGGAAGAAGACGCAAATTCCGGTATGACACTGGCGAATCGTCTCCGCCTAGCGTTCCAAGACATGGAACCAGATACTATCTGTGGAAAATTCCCCCAAGCAGAACTTCCTTTAAAACGTAGATTACGTTGTGTAGCTGAATATTTGATTCGCTCAGGTGAATTTGATAAGGTTCGGGATGCCGAAGGAAAATTAGTAAAGAGAAGAGGAGTTCTGGGTAAAATGGTTGTCTTATATCAGCCGATGCCTAAATTACTGGAATCACTGCAACGTCAAGGACTTTTAGAAAAATGAGCCGTCGCGAAAAATTACTGGCATCCATCATCGGCCCCGATATGGATACGGAAAAAGCACAGATGCTAGACACCACAATCAAGTTTATTCTTGGTGACATGGGTCAGCAGTATATGAAGATGTGGGAATACGAAGGTCCGGGGGTGATGGTGTTCCAGCCACAAAATAAAGAACGCTCAATGTTCTTTTTGACGTTGAAAGAGATCCATGCAGCGCAAGAAGAATGTGAAGGCAAGAATGACGGTGATGTTGCAGAAAGCTTCCGTCGTATCCTGGCTGCTGCACAGAAGATAGACCCTACTGAAAAAGCGGGTTACATCATCAATGATGCTGACGGAATGCGTTATTTTGAAATTGACTATAACTTGGTTACTGATTCCTGATGGCGATCCAAGATATTCGAAAACGTGTAGAAGATATTGAATTAATTACTAATTACGACCTGGTCACTGCTGCCCACGCTTTAATGGATGGCATTGACCTTGACGTAGCTAGTTCCAAAACTGCCAATACTTATGTCGAAGCTGCGCAATACTTCACGCCATCGGATGATGGGTTGAATGCACAACAATGGCACGGGAGTGCATATTTATTTCCACCAAGAGGCACTTACTTTTGGGATAAGAAAAATGATCGTTGGAAAATGACACGTGCATCGTCTCCAACGTTGGTTTCTTCCCATGCGGTTTGGTTTAGAAAAATGTACCGCTGCTGGTTAGCACGGGAAATAAAAGAAGGTTTGTATTTTACAAACTGCCCTGACATGTTTCGTTACGAACAAAAGATATTTGATTTTCCAATGTGCATACTAAAAACTGCACCGATCCTTGTACGGAACACAAGTGAAGGCATCAGTAAAAAGAAAACGTGTACATCCTTTTTGGTCTATTTACCACCCATCGGGGATTCAACAAAAGCTACCGAAAATTTCATTGATATCTACTCAGAAAAAGGACGTATTCTTTGTTGAGTTACCTATACTGAAGTACGATTAATTGTTGCGATGAGCGTACTTGCAGACTGGGAAATCAAGCAGTTGGCTGAAGAAAAGGAGATGATTGCTCCTTTCGCTGATAAGTTGGTTAGCGAAGAAGACGGTAAGAAGTTGCTTAGTTACGGCTTGGGTTCTTATGGATACGACATCCGTTTGTCCCCTGAGCAATGCTTGGTTTTTGGACGTATTGATATTGGTGAATCGGATCCCAAGGATTTCAATCCTGAAATTCTCCGTCCTACAGAGCTTTTAGAAGATGAAAAGGGCCAATATTTTCTACTGCCTCCCTTCGGTTACTGCTTAGGTGTTGCTATGGAGCGTCTCAAGCTGCCCCGGGATGTAACTGTAGTAGCAGTCGGTAAATCTACTTATGCTCGGTCAGGTATTTTGGTTAACATCACCCCAGCTGAAAGCGGTTGGGAAGGCTATCTGACTCTGGAAATCAGCAACTGTACTCCGCTTTTCAACCGCATTTATGCCAACGAAGGTATTACACAGCTTCTGTTCTACCGTGGTGAGCCGTGCCAAACCAGCTACCAGGATCGAAAGGGTAAGTATCAACACCAACCCCCGAATGTTGTGTTTTCTCAGGTTTAATTAACCGTAAGGACGACCTGCGTACGGCTGGGGCTTGTTGGGGTAGTTAGTGCTCCCCACAGGCCCATAAGTATCCCCCATGCTGGGTAACTCTGTTCCATCAAGAATCGCTGGGTTCCTGGGGGTTTTGCCCCGTATTGTGGGTTCTGCAATGCCAGCTCTTTTTCTGTAGGCACCAGCACTCTTGGCGGCCCTGAAGAACTTACCAATACGTTCTTGTTTATCGTTCAGGCTCTCAACGTTTGAACGTTTATCTTCTTCAAAACGACGTAAGTCTGTATCGTAAATCTTTTCAGGATTAAGATCAGATACCTCAACACCTGACGACGCCGAGTCGCGGCTTGGATCGTAGGTAGGATCAAAGAAACTTGCCATAGTATTATTGTAAAAGCAATAAATCAACGTGGGTTATAGTCATGCTCGACGCAGTCGGCTTCTTAGATTCTTTTGTCGAAGACGAAGTTAAATGTCGCATGGTTTCCGAAATGGATTTCGGTCAGCCAATCGCTAATCAAGAAAATGATGTACCCTTATATGACAACCAGAACAGAGGATTGTCATTATGTCAAGAGGGAATGGAAAGAAAGAATCTAGGGACAGAATCGATGGAGCGTCCGGGACTGACCGGATACATTCCGTCGATGGAGGAAGGAGCGGAAGCTGGAGCCTCACCGAAGTCGAAGATGATTCTGATGGATCTGGGAGCACCGTCGGAGGAAATGATGGCCCAGTCGAAGAAAAGGCGTGGTTTGAGCCGGTAGGAAGCGAAGAAATTTCTGACTGTCCAGGGGGTATCTGTCCCGTGCCCTGGGCAAAAGATAACGAAGAAGAAAAGCGCAGTGCCAAGGAGAAGCGTGAAACTCCTTGGGATACTTACCTTGCCAAACACAAAGAAATTTGGGAAGAAGATATCGATTTAACTTCCGATCCGGTTAACCACCCCGCTCACTACACTTCCGGATCCATTGAATGCATTGAAGCGATCGAAGCACAATTAACACGTGAAGAATATAGAGGGTACCTAAAAGGATGCGCGGCAAAGTACGTTTGGCGAGAACGGCAGAAAGGGGGTATCGAGAGCTTACAGAAAGCGCAGTGGTATCTTGAGCGTTTGATTGAGCTTGGTGACTGATCACATCAGTCTCTTTGACGCCAGTCATCTGTTTTCTCCTGGCTAAACCATTCGACAATGTCATCCGGATCCCTAAATGTGGTCCGGTGATTTGTTGGATCAGGATCACCTAGATCCATGGCGTTCATAAATCCGTCCAGACTATCTGCTTTCATCTCTGGATTTCGGGATAAACGCCTGGCACGACGTAAGATCTCAGCTGCCGAACGATTTGCCTTGGCTAATTTTTCGGCCCAGATCATGTCTTCTAACAAAACCTCTTGTTTCTCGGCTATACGTGAACAAATGAATTCAAGCCGCTTGCGGTACTCAGTAGACAGCATGTCTGTTTATCCGTTCAAAAAGGAGTTACGTCGTCTTCGTCTTCGTCAGGATCAAACATCTGACTTACAGCGAGTTCTGCTAACTCCAATTCGGTCGGTACATCGAAGTCAATCTGGATATTTTCATCTTCCATGAGGGACTTGATTGCGTACCACTCCATCAATCTTTGATGGTACAAGTTCAATAGGGCTGCATGTAGCTGCTCCCATGTCATTTCTTGGGCGCATATTTCTGCCTTTCGCATCGAAAATTGAAGTTCAAGTGGTAAGTGAAATTCTCTAGGCTCCACAGAACGTTCCATTTCGATTTCTTTTGCTTCCGTTATTCTAAGGCTACACGTCAAAGATAGCATTTAACTCCGCGTCGGTTAGCGCCGCCCAAGGGTCTTCTTGGACACGGAATGAGTTTGCAAACTCAGCCAAGACATAAGGACTGATCTGGGTTTCCAGCTGTCTAATCGCTCCTACTTGATGCCTGGAAGCTGAGTAATAGCGGAAAGCACGAAGTAAAATATCGGTGCCATAATCTTCTTCAGGGTCAATTTCGGTGAGGAAAAGTTCTGACTCTTCACGCCGTCGATCAATTAAACCCCCAATAACTTTGTGTTCTGCATCAAAGACCCAGTCAGACATGACCAGCGTTGCCCCATGGAAATCTTCTCGCTCAATGTTGTCAATAACTTCGCTGTACAGAAAAGATTCCCAGCCAACCGAATGTATAAACGACACTAAAGCCTGAGTCATGTAGGGATCTAAACCCAGATTTAGCTTGCGTAACTGCGCTTCAATAACAGTAATTTCGTTGAATAAATATTCGATTGCCTTCTCATATGTACATCGCTGGCCTTGTCTTACCGGAGAACCATCCGGATAAAACTGCGTACCAAAGCCAAGTGTGTACGGCTCTTCTCCAGTGGCTGGATCAGAGTATGCTTTTTCGCTATACCCTTCATACTTACGGATAAGTTCTACAGCTAGCGAATAATCCGCCATGGAGGTAATAAGCATTACCTCCAATCATACACAATTTATTTACCTTGACCGCGATACTTTTTCTTGTTACCTGTAGGCTTCGAATGCTTACCTTGACCTTGACGTGTTTTTTTGGGACGTGCCTGGATGTAACCGTCGGCTTTTTTCATGAATCCAAAGAAGCTTCGCACATAATGCTAAACAGGAAGAACTTCATTTGCCTGAATTTTTCCTGTTGTTCTTTAGGCCTGCCAGGAGAACCCGGCCAGTACTGAAGAGCATCACAGACTGCCTGGTATAAAACCTGACAATCTTCGATGGACATTTCCATCTCAACACTTACCATTTGACTTTGTGGCTCCAATAACGGGCAGAGAACTTGTCAGGGTTACTATCCTGTGCATTATGACGAGCATAATATGACTTCTTACGTGCTTTCTCTTTGGCTGTCTTCGGATTCTTTCCAGCACCTTTTACACCCTGCTGACCAAAACGAACGATTTTTTCTTTTCCGTCTTTACAGGCTTTTACGACGTGTGACTTCGTTGGGTGCCCAGGAGTCTTCTTAGGTTTATTGCAAGCCATTTTGTCCTTGGCAAGCTTGGCTGCTTTTGCTGCTTTCTTGCGTTTATCAGCCATTAGAAACCTTTAAAGATTGAGGTAAACTCTCCGAGGATTTCCTGTCCACTCTTGGACTTATAGTCCTCATCATCGTCATCATCTAAGTTTAAACTAAAGTAACTTCTGCCTTTTTTCCCCTCGCCCTCCTTTCTTCTTTCTCTTTCTTTTTCTTCTCTTTCGTCATCGTCAAAGAAACCTTGAACTGTACCAAACGCCGCGAAAGGATCACTGAAATCAAGATCAATCATTTCTAAGCCTTCGTTTGTTCCTCCTTTACTCAGTAAGATTTGCTCAGAACGGTCAGTGTCAGGGAAGAACTCCTCATAGAACTCGTCTTCTGTTCCTTGAAATCCTGCGTTGGTAAATACTTTATAAAGCTGTGTTTCTGCTTTGACTTTCTCAGGAGCGTAGTCTTCCTCCCGTTCAATGTAAGTAATACCAAGCTTTTCTTGAGTAGGTTTTTCACGTTTTTCGTTAAGGTATTTAATATTTTCTCTGATTAATTGCGCACTGCCTCCACGTAGCGCCTCCACAATATATTCTTTTAATTCGTCTACTGTTCCTGTGAATTCATCTATACCAAGTTCGTCAAGGATTTCTTGATACTCTTCATCTTCAGGATTAATACCCTGCAGAAGTTCTTCTGCAAATTCTTCAGGTTTAACAAACTGACCAAAAACAGTTCCCTGCTCTAATGCTTCATCTTCCAATACAGGCATAATGTCATTAAAGATTTTATTCCTAACTTTTGAAGCATTCAAAATATCATCAGCACCGTCATAACCCTTGCCTTGGCCCTTGATTTGAAAGTGAATTTTGGCAAAACTTTCCTTATCGTTAATGTCTAGACCAAAACGATAGGCTTGACTGGCCCAATAAGCCTTCTCTTCTGGTGTGCCAAATCGAGCCTTATCCCAATCACTGGATACCTTTTCTTTCTGTTTCGCATAGTCAGAAACTCTTGCATCGTCTCCTGTAGGGTTAAAGTAAAAATCAGCATTAAAACCACGGTCGGCTGTACCTTTTAACTGGTCTAAGTATGCTTCGGAACGTAATCGTGCTACTTGCTGAACTGCATTAACCATATCCTGCGTTTGGAATGGATTCTGTTCTTCTTGTCTTACATCTAAATACTCGACAAATTCATCCATTGAACGAGAAGTATCAAAACGGGGCACTAAATAATCGTTAATAAAATTCTTGGCAAATTCTGCTTCAATCGCAATTTCTTTTTCAGCCTCGTCCTTGGTGTACCCTAGTTCTAAATCACCTTCGTATTGTTTTTGAAGTTCATTATCAAACCAGTTTTGCCAGTTATACGTAGTATTATTACCAACACCAGTAAGGTTACCTATTGCTGTTTCCAGGCTTTTTTCCGCTTTGTCTCCACTGGTAAAAGCAAGCACACCACCAACACCACTATCGCCCATAATTGAGTTAGTAAGCTCTTCGTTTATGTTCATAATTTCTTCAAAGCCACCAAAACCTCGGAACAGTTCTAGTTCTTGTTCTTGGGCTTTAGCCTTTTTCATTTCTTCGATCGTGTCTTTCAAAACATTTTGGGTTAATGCACCAAACCTAGTGACATCTACCAGGGCTTTTTCTCCTACAGCTTGATTAATAGCGTCCTCAAGATCTGTAATACCGTAGCCGGTATTTAAATTCAAGTTAAATTTAATTTGCTTATCTTCTTCTCGGTCAGATAAACGAAATAAAGCCGCAAACTGATCAGGCTCTTCAATGTCTAAAAAGTTTTCTTTAGCGAGATTTTTCCAATAAGGATCTCCCTGACGCGCTAAGTCCCATTGTTCAGCAATCTCTGGAACTGCCAAGAGACGTTGTGCTTGATTGTCTGCTATACCAAGCTGTAAATCTCTTACGGCTTGTAAATCACTATCTGTAGGAGTTTTTTCTAAATATGCATTTGTTTGCTCTGTGATCTCAGCCCTATTTCCTCGTAGACCAGCAGGTTTACCAGCAGCTGTGTAGTGGTACAACAAAAAACCATTTTTATTTGTATATCTTTCAGTGATATCAATATCATCGTTGTTTACTGCATTAGTCCAAGTTGTGTTTGCTGTGGGCGATATTCCTGCATAATAAGAAGCATCAAAGCTTCCGTAAGGAGGTTTTGCGCCTAATTTTGAATCCCATTTCTGTAATTTTTCGGCACGATAAAAAGATTTATATTCGTTTTTTAACGTAGAAATAATACTGTTAGCGTTACTGTCGCTAATGCCAGCATTTGTTAATGTGTTTTTTAAATTATCAACGCTAGCTCGACGATTTATGTAATCAGAACCCTTAGTATTCCTTGCAATATTATCAACAATTTGGTCGTAAACAGCGTTCTTTGCTGTGTTTTTATTGTTTAATACTGTTCCTTTTTCGTTGTATTCCTTTGAAAGCTTGTTACGTTTACCTATATACTGGTTTTCTACTTTTGCTATTTCTTTTTCTCTGTCTCTAATCTCATTGGCGGTTCTTTCTTGTTGCTCAAGATCCATAGTTACATCATCGTTAGCATACCGATCGACTATGATCCTTCCAGTACTTCTGGAACCTCTGCCATAGCCTGTATATTCTTCCGTACCTCTATAGTTTTCTGATCTTCCTGTATGTACTACGTTTCCGTCCCCATCCTCAATATCATATCGAACAGTAACTGTATAACGTAGTTCTCCTCCTCCTCTCCCTACACGTTTGCTTGATACCGTTTCCCTTCTTACCGTTTTAAAGTTTGTGTTTATTTTATCTTGTATTTCAAAATCTGTTTTGAAATCTGTTTTCTCTCGCGTTACGTTCCATTGTTTATTAGCTGGGTTGTAAAACACACCGACAGCACCCATATTATCGACTGACGGTTCTTGAACCGCCATCGTTTTTTTATATTCCTGCCAAGCTTTTTCAAGTTCTGCCCTACGAACCTCTACCGGATCCGGTTGGCCTCCTCCTCCTCCGCTGTAAAGACCCATTATTCCCCTAGTTTTTTATTAAAAAGCCTGCGTATAAGCAGGTTCACTTTCTTAACTTGATTATATCCTAAGCACTTTAAAGCCACAAAAAGCAAGATTTCGTTACAGTAATCCCGCAATACGTGGTGATAAATTCGATCGGTTTCATCCCCGTTTTCCAAAGCGTTACTAGCTTCCCACGCTTGCCACATGGCAAAATGGTAGGTTTCTAATTCTTTTCTGTACTTTTGAAAGAAAGGATTGCTTGGAATACGAACAAAAAGAATTTCTACCATAAGCATGGCATGGCCGGGATTTACGTTTTCAAATTCATCGTAGATGTCATCAACAATCCGCGCCGCAGCGGATAGATCATACAGATACGCAGAGGCATTTTTATCCCCATTCGTTATTTCATTAATGATGTAATCGACTTTTGTATCGTTTTCCTTGCGCCACTCTTTATCACTCATTCGTTTCATGCCACTACAGACAGGATAACTAACCTGCTGCAGGAATGTAACCAGGCTGATAATAAATTTCTGAAGGACAAATAAGAGGTGTTTCCGCCCAAGCTATGAGTTTTTCCAGGCGTTCTTCGCAGAAATAATCTTGCTGCCGATACCATTCCTCCATGTCATGGGATGCTTTATTCTGGTTACACCGGCGACAAGCAGGGACTAAATTGTTTCTGTTGCTTGAACCAGATTTAAACCTTGGTACGATGTGATCTAAACTTGTTGCCTTGTCACCACAGTAGCCACAGCAGTGATCCCAGGCTTCGTAAATTGATTGTCGATAACGTCTTTTCGCTAACTTTGGAGTGATTTCAATGAGCAGGGAAAGCGGTTCCTGTTCATTATTGAACATACTCTTTAGTTGCCGTTAACTAATTCTACGAGCAGATATTTACACTTCTAAATAAACAGATAAAAATTTTCTAAAGTCGCTTGACACCTCAGTAAGGGTTTATACCGTGATGAAGTATCCACGCCTCACACAGCATGGCTTCCAAGTCTTCATGGGTATCTGCCAATAAGGCAGGTGAAATCCTGGGCCTTGATCGCAAAACTCTCTTTCAGTACCGCGATGACGGCACACTGAAGCTCGGGCCGCATTTTGCAGCTTTTTCAAACACCTTTTCGCGTGACAGCTACCGCTGGAACGTTGTTGCTGTCAAGAAACACTTGCAAGATGTCGGAGTACTTTCCGAGGCCGCTTGACGGATCGGTACAAACGTTTCCGCATTTGATGCGATAACAAAAGGTCGGTGATGTTTACGCCTACCTTTTGATACGCCATTGCGCAGTACAACTGTTCAGACAGAGATTGCAAGCAGTCCTGCCAGTTGCGGGGCTGCTCTTCTTTTAGCCTGAAAATTATAGCCCATTGAGGGTGTACAGGGCTTACAGGGCGACGTTTGCCTTGTATGTAGATCGAGGCCTCAGGACCCCAGGAGAAGCCTTCTAGGGCGTCTGGAGTAAGGCCATAGGTCGCAATCATACCAAACAGCCAAGCTAATCGGCTGCGCCTTCGATTCGTTCGTAGTTTAAAATACTCATCAACGATGGTTTGGTCGTTGGGAGGGGTATGTGTCATGACTGTATTGGTTAGTGTCCCAGAACAATAGTCATCCGGAGCAGGAACCGCGAGCGAGTACAGAAGTCCTTAATAAGTCCCATGAGACTTAATAAGATTATACAATCAGTAACAAATCTTTTGTTTTAACCTTCCTTCATGAACCCCTTTTCTTTCAGCCACTCGCCTGTTAAAGGAGTAGGGGTGTAGTGCTCCCACATTTTTAGGGGTCCCGCACAAACCTCCAAGGCGTCTTTGGTCTTCTCTTCTACATACATTGCCCACATTGCCTCGGCTTCAAAAGGCAATACGTTTTTTGGATACGTCCGCTCTGCTCCCCTACGAATCCAGTCAGGTACATCCTCCTCTGGAAAAATCAAAGCTGTAAACGTGTTGTCTAAAGTTCCCGCCATGCAGTCTTGTGCGGTATGCCATGCTTCATGGCGAATGACCTGAATCATCTTGGTGGGTTGATCTAAGTAAAACTTGTTTAAAAAGATGTTGTTTAAACGTACGTCATAAACACCGCGCATTCTCATTGCGAAATACTTTTCATCGGCTACAAAAATTCCTGCGCCGATTTTGTCCAATGCTGCAATAATGCCGTCTAGTTCGGATCCTGCAATTGCATATTCTGGGCCTAAGTCCGACCAGGTTTCTATCCGCTCTACGTCCTCAGTACATTCCCGCAGCATCATGCAGCCTACAGAATCAAAGCTGCGCCACCTTTTAACTTTCTCTTCTCCAGCAAAAACAGGTGTCGTTAATGCAGCAACTGCTAAAACGGATGCAAGAAATTTTTTCACGTAGATGATTAAAGATGTCTTAGTTGAATCGTATCAACTTTGATCTTCATCCGCAAAAATAGTTTTAAGCAGGTCCTATCCCGCTTGAAAAAGCTGACCAAGCCAAGCCAATCGCTTCAATGGTTGAGGTTTCCCCTGTCGTATAAGGAAGATTTACAACGTCACCAGCATGGTAAATCGTTGGGATGCCACTGACTTTAATATCGCTAAAGCCATACTTACGTGATTCAATCTGCTCTGGGGAAAGTACAAAAGTACCGTCTACAATTTCACCAAAATCAGCCATTTAAGTCGCCGGTCCTTCGTTTTCAGATGGATTGTATTCTTTACCATTCTTGTCAAACATTCTAAAACCATCCATCAAGATAAATGTAGATGGAATGTTGAATAGTTTTTGGAACATCGGCATCATCATTGGTGCCTGGCAGTTGTATGGAGGTACATCCATTTTGGATAAACCGCGAACTGACAATTCGTACGCAGCCGTTTGGTTCTCTCGGTTGGTTTTTTCGACAAGATCACGTTCCCATTCAACAATACTTCCCATAGCCACAGGGAGATCTGAAGGTTCTGGTGGAAAAACTTTTTCAGCAAACTTCATTGCATAGATATGTTTGCAATAACGCATCTCATCCAGTAATGGTGTCCAGAAGTCAGTTAGCTCCGTGATGGTAAAACTTCCGTCCTCGTTTTTTACAGTTTTATAATCCCTGTATAAAGGAGGTCCTTCTGCAACGGCTCCCTCCAATGAAGGCAACGGGTTATTGCGAAGATAACGTCCACCAAACGAGCGGAATACTCCTGGGTTGTCGCGGGTAGTTCCACGGACAGTTGAGCTGTTCGGTGTAACTGTCGGAGGGATATTGTATTGTGCAGATGGTGCGCGAATTTCCATCTGTCGATCCAACTGTGCGCTAGTCATTGCATTATTATTAACCGCGTTTGCATCACCTTCTGTACCGGTCATGATTTCAAACCGGCCAGGGCGAAGAGTCGCAACACTGGTTCGAGGAAAAGCTTTTTTGTTTGTCGTACCAAGCTGAGACATGAAGTAATAATCACGTCGTGAAAAATCTTGACAAGAACAACAGTATCTTGTTCCTGTAATTAAAAATCTTCCTACATGAGGGTCTTCACGTGCTGGTGTTTGGAACACACCATCCGGAGTAGCTTCAACAGAACCAAGCTTTTGCAGCTTTAAAATCCCCTTAACTTCGTCTGTTTCGACTAAAACTGCCTGAATATAGCCGTATCGTTTTTGTGTGGCGGGGTCAATAGTTGCTGCTGTTATAGGAGCACCGCCAACTTCAACAACACGATCTTCCAAGATTTCGCCGTTGATTGGGTATTGTTTTGGAACAATCTCTCTGCCCCCTACAACAACGGGAGGAATAAACAAAGGAGGTGGCAATGGTGTATTTTCATCCCAACCACCGTTCAGTTCTACATACCAGAAATCTTCAGTTTCCGTCACGGCCTTGATGGAAGCAGTGACGCCACCACCGCCTCGTAAGTTGTCAAACCTAAGACTTCCTCCAACACGCACGCCTGCCCAATGCATGCCAAGTTCTTTGTTCTTGGTTGGAAATCCTTGGCAAATACCAGGGACTTGCGGCGGGTTTACCCCTGGAGGTAAAACTGTTCCTGGTGGTAGCGGAATAAGGTAGTTAAAGGTATATGAATACGATTCGTCATACAGGCTATTAGCATAAATTTCAAAACCTCTACGCCATCTAGACCAAGCAGATTCTCTGTTCGCACTGTAAATAGAATCCGGAACTGAGCCTTGAGAAAACTCAGTCCGGATGGGAAGCACTCTATTTGCGCTGAAGTCTTGCGTTTTATTGAAAGAACCGAAAGAACTTCCGCTTCTCTTAGCCATGCTTAGAAGAATCCGCCTTGCGCACTAATGTGAGCACCTGGGGTGTAGCCAGAAATGTTCGGACCGTCAGGAAATACGCCAACGTAAATACGGTCGCCACGTTCTAAAACAATTCCTTTGTTACGGAGGGGGGCACCAGCACCTAAGCCATCAGTATTACCAGCCTGTGCAACAGGAGTCGCAAGTTGAGGCATTAAGTCAGAACAGTCAACCACACCACTGTTGGCAGGAATCGTCTTGGCGAACAACACTTTGTAGTCACCAGATGCAGGAATGGGTGTGGTGGTTCCGCGTGTATGGTAGAAAACAAAAGTTGCTGCAGGCATTTCACCGTAGGCAACACCTTGGTAAGTAAAGCCAGAGGCAATACCCCCGGAATAATTTAAAGCTGTATTAACACCTGTAAGGGTACTAGAACCTGTATAGGTGTAGTAACCATATCCGCTAGCAGTGCCGTTAGTTAAAACACCTGTATTAGAAACAAAAACAACTTGTCCACTTACCAGGGAAATAACAGATCCTGAAGTGGTGGTATTTACTTCAAAATCTTCTTCACGATAAAAATCGTTTCTGGTAATTGTGATGGCATCTACAACACCACCATTATTGTTGTCTTCACTTAAAGCAGCATCCATATCCACCAGAATGGACGGTGCCTGACCACCCTGTACAAACACAGTGTTAGTAGATGCACTACCAACAGTCTGTGTAGTTACGCGAACTGAGTCAAATAAAGGCCGGTCAACAAGAAGCGGCTGTTTATTGGTGGAGGTACTAGACACTTCTAACTATGCTGCTTTTTTCTAATTATAGCGTTAGCGACCAAACATAGACATCGCGTTAATAAATCCTGGTGAATATCGTGCCACGACATTTTGGGACAAGGCTTCAGGATTATTCTGTATCGTTAGAAACTCCTGAAAGCGATCTGGTGTTTTTTCGGCTTTAAATTTACTGGTGCCACTAAAAACTTTTCCCATGTCAGCAGGAGTAGCAATATTTGTTCGAAGAATCTCTCCTGGACCTTGTGCAGAAGAAATGTATTCTTCAAGATAACTTTCTAGAAAATCTGCGACTTTAGACATCAGAACATCCCTCCAAACGGATTCATGGCGTTAGAAAGAACTGACTGAATTACAGAGTCCCGTAATGAGTTTGCTAACGAATTTTTCTTATTAAGGTCCGACTTAGTTTCCAAACCAAGAGATTGACCAAGAAGAGACCTAACAATAGAGGATCGAGCAGGCTCAGATTGTCTTTCACTACTTTTCATGTCAAGGCCGCCAGCGGCAGCACTTGCTCCTCCATAGCTTTGAGTGTCTAATGGTCCTAAGACTTGTTGCGCTGTTTTATAAAGATCTCCGCCTTCTTTCATTCGAGGAACAGCACTTGCAACACTGGTTCCAAACGCATCCTTGTAGTTGATGTTTGCGTCTGGATTACCGCCTAAAACAGTTGCATATGCTTTTTGAATTCCCATACCGGGCTGGTAACCCCGTTGTTGAAAATAACGTTCAACATATGGAAGTTGCTCAGCAATAGTCATGTCCCTGGAAGGGAGTCCTACTTCCTGCCTAGCTCCAGGTCCAAATTGAATTAGGCCTTTATATCGGCCCCCTTCCCCACCCATAACATTTGGACGGAAACCTGATTCCAGTTGGATCAACCCGCCAAACTCATAAGGACTTAAACCTAAATTTTGAGAAGTTTTTAAAAATGCGGCCCGATCTGTGGGCGACAACTGACCTGTTTGTGCCATTATCTCCAAACCTCATTTAAATAGATTCTGGAACCAACAGCTGTATCGGCTGGGCCAGGTAATGCTTGAATAAACTCCGCACCAGAACGTTCGTAGCGATAACGTGCCTGGAAAGGATCTTTGTAATTAGGAACGTAAAGAATACCTGCCAAACGGTTTGTTTCGTACAGGTAAATCTCATCCCATACCTTCAATGCCTCCTTGGCATTGCTGGATTTAATCGTACGATCCACGTCGCCCAGGATCGTTTCAATTCTGGTAGAAGGGGAATCAGCGACTTCAGTTTTCTTTTCTGCAGTGTCGCAGCGGCCAATCTGAATGGTGATTTTGTCGTAGAAGAATGAATCCGGAATGGTATTCATAGCTTCTTCCAAACGGGCATAATCACCCGCTGGGACAGAAGTTGTAAAGTAGCCCAGGTGATACCTGACCCTACTTTTATCAAAGTCAGATAGCTGCACTACAAAGCCTCCGCGTCATTCAATTATAAATTGATGTAATCAATAAAAAACCCCGGTTGCCCGGGGAAGAAGCCTTACACTCTAATCAAATCAGCAGCAATAACAGAATCCCAATCAACCCGCTTGATTTGCTTTAGTTGTTCGAGATTATTGAATCTTTCACCCGATAAGGACATCTGGAGATCTTTAATTTCTCTGGCTGTTTTAATGCCGATACCCTTAATATGATCTGCGATCATCTGTGCAGTCGCCCCATTGATATTGAGGCGAGTATCAGGCGGGAAGTTACGGGGTTCTTCCTTTGCTGCTTTATCTTTTACCTGAAGAGTTTTTACCTTTTTGGTGGCGGGCTCGTCAGGTGTTAACTCGTTTTTGTAAGCGGTGAAAATGCGATCGTCTTGGTCTTGGACCATAAACCAATCGCCATTATCAAACTCACTGACAATTTTTACACGAGTTCCCGTCTTTTTGTGCTGATAAAGCATAAGGACCAGATTTTATTTCTGGTCCTAGTTTACCTCAATCAGCTAATAGTGCGGGCGGGGATATAAGCTTCGATATCCTCGTAGCCAGGTGCTTCATCAGGCTGCAGGTAGCAGACTTCAGTCACCAGGTAACCCTTACGGTTTGCATCAGCATCTGCATCAGAGATGTAGAAACCGCCGGAGGTGGAGGTACCAGTCACGGTGGCGCGAGCAAACACCTTGAAGGTGGTAGCAGCGGTGATCTGCTTATGGATCACACCGGTAGCCAGACCAGCAGCACCAGTAGCGGTGGGGAAGGGCTGAGAGCTATAAGCAGCTGAGGCACCAGCGAAGTAAATTTCACCAGCACGGACACCAGCAGCGGTGGAGGTCAGGTTGGCCTGAGCAACGCCTTCGCCAGCGCCATTAGCGGACACAGGGCCGCTGCTGTCACGACAGAAGGTAATCACGTTGCCGGTAGCAGCGTAAACGCCGGAAGCAACGCGGCCATCACCCCAGCCAGAAGCCACGGAAACGGTGGCGCGATAAACGTAAGCAGGGATGGTGCTGCTGCCAGAGATCACCATACCGGTGATATCGGTACGGGTGTCGTCATTCCGATAAGGGGAAGGAACGATCACGTCGCCGGTAGCGGTAACGGCGGTGCCGGAGGCAGAAGGAACTGCCACATAACCGCGTTGTTGGAAGTAACGATAACCAGGAACGGCCAGCACCGAAGTGGGGCCGCCCTTGGTTTTGTCGTTGCTACCGCTGTCGTTGGTATCAATGTTTTTGTACCAACCGTTCAGGGGTTCTGCCCAGTTACCTGGGTAGATTTTCTTAGCCGACAAATAAGACATTTATTTCTCCTAGATGAGTTATCTATTTATAAGGATCAGATAGAGCCGTCGTCCTCGACGAAGCTGAAGCCGGTGGTCACGAAGTCCTTGTTCAGGATCTCGAAGCCAGCGTACAGTTGCCAGATGAGGATGATGAAGCGGCTGAAGTCATCGTTGTTGTTGATCAGCACCTGAGCGTTCGGGCCGCCGATACCAACACCGATGGACTGAGGACCGAAGAAGTAACCTTGGGCGACTTCTCTGGAAGAGTAGTTGCTACCACCATCGAAGGAAGAGGTGACGTTCTTGGTCGGGAAGTTGGTGGACTCGAAGAACTTCACACCTTCAAACTGGACGCCAGTAGGCATCACAGGCTCACCAGCCAGGAAGTAGGCCTGACCAGCCTGAGGACCCATGTAGAAGCTGGAGTTGTTAGGCATCATGGGGTTGCCCATGTACATGCCTTGACCAGGATTGCCAGCGTAACGGGCGATCTCGCGGAAGTCACTGTCACGACGCAGGTGCATCATGAAGGTGGGATCCACGATGGCGCGATACAGGCCATCAGCGTAAGTAGGAACGTTACGCTTACGGAGGTCCTTAACAACAGTCAGCAGGTCAGTCTTGACAGAGAACTGCTGGGTCTGGGTGCCGTACTCATCGGCGGTGTAGGAAACGCGACCGGAGGAATCCTTGGTCTTGCCACCAGCGAAGTAGTAACCACCTTGAGAAGTAGAGGCGGCACCATTTGCTTCAGCTTTGGACAGTTCGTCGATGAAGACGCGGTCACGCCAACGGCGATAGTCGTCGAGCAGGGTCAGAGAACCGATGCTCTGGTGGAACATGTTCAGGTTGCCGGAATCCAGCAGGAGACGCTGAGCGGTCACCAGGGTTTCACGAGCAATCTTGAAGGTGCTGGGCTGGGTTGCATCACCCGGGTCCGCAGGACCGGTGTACTCCTTAAGCACAACAAGCACCTTCTCCTTGGTGATGTTGCGGCTGTTGGCGGTGCCAATGGTCTGGTCAGCAATGCGCTCACGGCTGTCCTTGGTACCAGGAGTACCCCAGAACTTGTAGCGGTCTAACTGAACGGTCTGACCGGGCTGACGGGTGAAGTCGTGGACGACCACGGGCTCAACCGCCATTTCCGCGATGTAAGCAGGGTGGGGGCGATACAGCTCCGCACCAAGAATCTTTGGAAAGTCGTTATCAATGAACACTTTAGTTTATCCTCCAGTGTCGCAGGGAATGTTTAGCGGATGAAAGATTCAGACATATTGATATGTCTTATCTAACACAAATTTTAGCAGCCGATAATTTAAGAAAATTACCGGCTAACTATCACTCCATTACAAACAGTTTGTTTGCAACAGTTTGAGGCTGAGCCTGGTTCAGAGTCCGCCAGGCGTTCTGGGGATCACGGGCCATTTGCTCGCTGAAAGTACCCCAGAAGTTTTCGGGGGCTTGGGGTGCTTCTGCCTGAGGGGGAGCAGGCATTTGCTGGCCGATTTGGGCCATAACATTTTGCTGCTGCTCAACAGGAGCGGTGGGATAACCTTGGGTTTCCAACTGACCTTCGTTCTCGTACACAGGGTACGGACCTTCAGGGCCGAAGAACTTCAGGGTGTAATCGCTGAGAACATCAGGGTTGGTAAGAATCTCGTTATAGGCGAGGTTCTCTTGATGCTCGTTAACCGCAAAGTTGGCGTAACCTTTGATTGCGTTAGTTGCGCGATTTCCCCACGCCACGGCGCTGTCGACCAGACCTTCCAGTTCCACCGCGTAGTTGTTCAGAAGAACCGGTGCCTCGACTCCGAACGCGTCCATCACCTGACGGCTTTCCGCGCTCATCCCCACCAGGTCCGCCACTTGATCCAAGGAGGGACTCGAGGAGGTTTGGGAAGAGCTGGGAGAGGATACCTGGTTGGGAGACCAGGTCAGCGGATCCGATTGTTGCGTAGCCGGGGCGCTCTGTTGTCCGTAGTTCGCCGGGGTAAATGCTGTCGGCGCTTGAGACGGTTGAGCCTGGAACGGGGATTGGACTGGTTGACTCAGTAGACCCACCACCTTGTTGAATGCCGATTCCCAGGGGCTGTTCTGTGCCTCCGGTTGGGATTGGGGGGCGTACTGAGTAGGGGCGGATTGGTAGCTGGGGGCTGCCTGAGGTACCGCTTGGGGGTAGCTCGTACCCACTTGATAAGCCGCCGGCGCTGCTGCCGGTGCCGGAGCTGCCGCCGGTGCTGCTGCCACGTAGCTGCTCGGAGCGACGGCTGACGACGCTTGGCTCGTCTGTGGGATCGATTGGACGGTAGCGTCCTGCATAACTCATCTCCTTTTGTAAGGCTTCTAAGGTGCGATACAGATATGGGGTTAAATCCAATCGGGGATCCGCAGCCATCGGTAAATCCGGTGATTGCGGGTGAGGGGTCTGCATCATTCCCCCCACAAGGCGGGCAAATTGAGAGTATGCACCCTGCAATTCGTTCACCATCCTGAATGGGAACCCCGATAGCATCGCGGCCCTTTCCTCATCCGTTTTTGAGGGGAAGAGGTATTTCAGTGCCTCAATGCTATCAACACCTAATTCTTGCAGATTTCGTACAACAATGGAGTTATTTAATACATCTTGGGTCGAATCTTCGTACACAGGACCCATCCAACGCCATTGAATGGTGACGTCACCATCAGGAATTAAACCAAAAACACCTGGTGGAATTTGCTGTGTTTGAAGACAGGCCATCATTAACTGTTTGGTCTGTTCTTCATACATTTCCATTGCCTGCTCATAGCCTGCAATATCTTCTGCAGTAGCTGTTTCTGCTAACTCAAGAGGTTTTTCCAACCCAGCGGCAGCGGCAAGACTGTCACGGAATAACTTTTCTTCTTGATAAATAATTAGTTCAAGACAACGACAGATTCCGTACGTGTAAATTGAGTTGCTCTTTTTCTTGGATGTCGCGGCGACGCGCCCAAATAAGGATTTGTACTCAGTTGCAGTAACACCAGCAGAAATCGACAGCTCATCCACACCGCCAAGAGCAGTACGAATTTCTTCCCTATACTGTCGAGCGAAAGAGTTTTGGTCACCGGTAATCGCGTCAGGAACGATATAGCCAACACGGTCATTCGGTTCCAAGTTTGCAATTACTCGCGGTACTCGGATCTGACCATCTACTCCACGGGATACGGGATCTGACTTAAACCGAGATTGGCTTAAAGCACCGGGGCCAGAAAAACCTGAACTAGCTGCAATAGAGGGACGCTGAACAACAGCATCTCCACCTGATTCCATTAAATCAGTTTTTGGCCTTGAAGAAAGTAGCGTAGGATTCCCAAAAAAGGTTACGTTCTTCCGCATTGTGCGGATCATGTCATCATGCGTACAAATATGATTCGCTAACGCATCAAATTCACCGACACCTTCTGCAGAAAAGCCTTTAGCGTTGTTAAAAATTTCAACACAAGGAATGAATCCAAGTGAATTTTTAAATGTTTTAGTCTTCCCTTGTATGGCTTGGTAATTAGTATCGAATGAAATTTCACCTTCTGAGTGTGTTTCTTCGATAGTTTTACGTTTAATAGACAGACGAATATAACGCTTGACACCACCACGGCCCATACCTGCTGGACCAGAAATCGTGTCAGACTCGATGTCTTGCTGGTAACCAAGTCCTTGGCGGACTTTATAGCTGTAGATGATGACCACTTCATCTAACTCACCGTCGATGTTGTAGAAACTTCGATATTCGTGACGACGGAAGTAATAGAGACGATAGTTGTTCTGTGTAGGACGGATGTAAAACATCCCTTGTCCATCACACAAGAAATAGTCCCAGATAGAATCCAGGCGTGTATCCAGCTGGTTGTATTTGATTACACGGTCAACAAAATCTTTGCGCTGACTTCCAAAATTGTCTTGCGCAGGAAAAAACTCGACACCCTGTCGGATGCCGAACAGTTTCATCTGGGCTAGGTGAGACGCAACAATACCCGTATCGATATGGGAACCCCCATCCTTATCGAGATAGGAATCAATAATTTCTTTGAGTCTGGCTTTTGCGTCTACAGCCATCCAACTATTTTCCTATTTATCTTTATTGATCTTAGCAGTCTTCGCCTGCTTCTTTAATTCAAGCCACATCTTGAAGTAGAGAATTTCAGCACGACTATAAAGGTGCGCATTCTTGATCGCTTTTTTTACAAGCTTTTTACTTTTTCTTTTTATCTTTGTAGCGACGGGCTGCGCGTCCTGCTTTTTTTGCTCGTTCTGTATTGGCAACGAACTGTTTTCCCTTGCGGCTCCCGGCTCGTTTTTTGGCATCGGTTTCCTCCCTTTCTTCTTTGGATAAAGACGCCCATGCCTTTTCAGGCAAGTAACGTTTAGTAGAACCGTCTTTCTGAATTGCTTTGTCTGCCATTTCAAACCTCCAGTTCTAGGCACTCAGGCCATGTTTTACTTTTAAAGAAATAGTGTAAGTCAAGTCTTTCTTCTCGATTTTCAGGCTTTGCAAAAAACGGATCTGCGTACAGCCGTTTAATTGCTCCGTGGTACTGAGAGCAACTAAGTGACCATGCAAGCAAAGCCGATGTGATCATTTTTTATTATCTTCGTATTTGTTGTCCGATTTGAATTTGATTGACGTTACGAATTTGATTTTTACGGGCAAGATCTTCTACTGTTGTGCCTAAACGCTTTGCAATGGCTGACAGAGTATCTCCCGATTTGACTCTGTACGCTTCTGGTTGCGTAGGCGACAGATTTGGTGCAGAAGCATTTACAGGAGTAGTGGGCTTAGGTGCAACTGGTTGTTGAAAATCAACATTATGAGTGGTTAGTCCCCTGCCTTGCACCGCACCAAGTAATGCTTCAAAGGGTTTATAAATACCAGCAGTAATATCACCTCCTTCTAAACGTTTCTTACCTTCCCGTAATGCCTGCATTGGAGTTTTATCTGTATCGTATTTTTCACCCCGAATACCTACTACGTTACCGGCCTGATCAAATCTAAGGTTATCTTTTCCTACTGTGCCAAAAGTATATTTAGCACCAATCCCTCCTGGGGTAGACATGTCATAGTCTTCGTAATCAATGACGTCAGAACCACGTTTCTGTGCCGTCCGGTAAGCATTAATCAAACCTTGTCCCATCCGTGGATCAACAGATGTATCCACTCGATCCCTTCCGATCACACCTCCCAAAATAGCTGGCAAAGCTTCTTGACCTGCCATGACAAATCCTTGAGCCTTGGTGGTTGCCCGATTTAATAAATCCTGAAAGTTAATCATTTTTTGCTGTCCTTGTACTTTTTGGCTGCACCACGGGCTTTTTTACGTTTTTCATATTCATCTTTTGTCATCCACTTTTCCTTACCCCACTTTTTCAAGTCTTTCTGTTTCTTGCCCTCACCACCTTTATAACCACCGCCTTTCTTTTTATATTCGGCGGCAACCATCTGGGCTTTTCGAGCAGACCACTGACCGGGCTTACCCCCCTTGGAGCCAGCCATGATGCGCTTTTTGATGCTTTCGCGCAGACCTGGCTTTGTATATTTTGAGTCGTCTTGTGCCATCAGGAAACCATCTTGTTGACGAAACCATTAGGAAGACTTACGTTTCCTGGCTGGTTGAACTGAGGCCCGCCGTAGAGACCTGCATTGGCAACACCTTGCATGTTGCCTACAGCACCGGGCAGATTACTAGAACCAGGGATGCCTGCCAAAGGAAGGCGTAACGGAATAGCTTCTTCCGGAGGAAAGCTAGGATCACGCTTATCCCCTTTTAATTCTTTTTGATTGGGAAGTAACGGTCTACCTACCGAGGCACCACCACGAATCGGGAAGCTGACTCCAGCCAGGTTTCCTACAGCTCCTGCAATACCAGACTGGCCTGCGTAGTACATAATCTATCCGCTCGATCTTTTTATTTTACTCTTCTATAACTTCGTAACCCGATGGATTATTCAGTTTGGTAAGAGTGATTCCTTCTCCTTTCATGTTCCATTCGAGGAGATCGCCCTCTAACCAACCTAGTTCTTCCAAGATGTCTTCGGGGAAAGTAACGTACTGATCACCGTTTTGATCTTCTTCGATCTCCAAAATGTAACTCATTTCTCAAATATCTTTTCCATAAGCTTATCAAGCTTATTGTTAATTTGTCGAAAGTTTTCGTGCATGTCCTGGATTTCTCTGAGAAAATCCACCTTCAGCACGTAATCTAACGGCATGCGATTGACTTGATCTTCCAACATGTCGATCCTGTTTTTCTGTGAACTGATGTAGTCGAAAGATTGTTGAATCCGCTCTTTTTGCCGGTCAATAATCTTGCTTGCAACCCAGCCCCCACCTGTAAAGGCGGATACGATCAAGGTTGCAAACGCAGCAATATACTCTGGACCCACTGGACCAATCTTTTTTTTAATTCTACGCTTAGTAATCGAGGTGTAACTGCCCTTTTCTAGCTAGACCGTTAACAAGCCAAACCAACGCATCCACACAATCGTCATGGCTACTAACGCCGAAATTCGTGAGTTCCTCGAAGAGATTTGTGAAGTTCCGGTAACGGTTAAAGATAATCTTCCGGTCTTCAAACATGCCCATGATTCCACGGAACCGTGCAAGCTTATCTGCACGGAAACCTTTTACGGGATGCCAAATGAGGTTGTAGAGACCCTCGTTATTGAGGCAGACCCGCTTGAAATCAGCCTCCAGTGAAGCCTGGTATTGCACAGCTTCAGACCAGATATCACAGGTGGAGAAAGTCGGGTAGTAGTTCTTGTTTTCATCAATACCAATGATCGACCAATCATTGAGAAGTTCTTTCATCGCATCGAGCTTTTCAAGGTTACCCATAACCCTGATCCGCCTGTAATCAATGATATGAATGCGATCACCAATACGTCCCCCTAGGACCATGACGGTGTAATCGTTTTTCTCCTTGGTTCCTGCAGAAAGGTCCACGCCTACCCCCAAGGTGTCAAACTCGGTGGAGATCTCTGCCTTAACAATTAGTTCTGGTGCCAACGACAATTCATTTTGTCTGACAACCTGATTCATGTACTGGAACGAGAATGCAATCGGTGCTTGTCGTTTCTTTTCCTTCAGGTAGTCCAGAGACCACATTTCAGGCCAATAGGACTTCTCATCTCCTGTTTCAGGATCGTTGAGAATAGCCGACAAAACAATTTGACTCCAGTTGTTTTGTTCGTTGAATGTTGTTGAATGAATGTCGTCATGTCTAAAACGCGTTCCCAGGCAAATAGCTCGGGCACCTTCAAACATCGTTGGTGCAATAACTGCATTCCAGTTTTCCTGCATCTGTTTCCTGATGTCAGGGTTGGCAATGTCAGCTGCTGATTTAATAGCGTCATCAATCATCACCAGGTGAGAACGCTTTGATGTCACTGAGCCTTTGAGTCCAGCAGCACATAGTGTGAACTGTTCTTCACCTGTGGTATCAATACCTGCAAACTTATGGTCTATCGACCAGTATTCGTTACTTGTTACGTTCTTGAGAAGACGTACAGAAGGGAATACTTCTTGATACCGTTTACTTTCAATAATCCGTTTTATTGTTGCTGACTTAGATCTTGCAATGTCCACGGTGTAGGACAAGTACAGGATTTGTAGCGGTAGTTTTTCGTGGGTGTGAATACCTATGGCCCAGGCTGTAAGAAGGCCTAAGACCGTTGATTTGGCAGAACCCCGTGGTGCAAGAAGATCAACGTTAGGGCCAGCAATCTTAATCAGACAAGAACTATCTTGATCCGTGACAAAGTGACGATGCCAATGCTGGTGATGTTCTGCGGGCGGTTTATCTGCTACATACTCACAGAAAAAGCCAAAGTCTTCACGGGCTTTCTTTAGAAGTTCCGCGTTCTTTGGCTTCTTAATTTGCTGATTGCGTGCCGCAGCCTTAGCATTCCGTCGATAAGCAAGGTGCGTATAACTTGGCACA
>CEUT01020016.1_pt1 | contig 27761 bp, 25 predicted proteins | sample 531401 | NCBI WGS metagenome assembly CEUT01 (sample SAMEA2622821, study PRJEB7988) | marine metagenome | biome: marine biome (ENVO:00000447); feature: surface water layer (ENVO:00002042); material: "saline water (ENVO:00002010), including plankton (ENVO:xxxxxxxx)" | depth 5 m | reverse complement strand
ATCAAAAAGATTTAAATTACCCTTATCAGAAAAAGGAAAAATATTAACAACAGAAATAACACTTTCAGGTACCATTAAATAATTAGTGTCTTCTTCCCAGGCAGTAGATGCTGTATTACCCTCTGTTCTTGTTTCACTAATATTACCAACAATTCTATCTTTGTCTGTCTGTGTGTACTTGTATTTTAAATATGTTCTACGAACACCATCATAGTGATATTGAGCAAAGTATTGCAATGCCTCATCTATTCTATCATCTACCTGATGGTCATCAACATTTATTTCAATGACAGGTTTGCCTAATGCACGAAGAGCATATTGTTTCAAGGTTTCTCTTGAGGAAGGGTTTGACATATCAATCCTTTCTTATTAAGAACCAGGAGTAAATATAGTCTTAACTACAGTTGAACCATCTGATGCTAATATTTGTACTGTTACTAAACTTTTTAATTCTGCTGAACTAATAGCATCATCTGCCATAAGTGCTTCAGTTATTGCGTTATCGGCAATCTTTGCTGTGGTAACGGCATCATCTGCCAATTCAGCAGTTACAACACCACCATCTTTAATAGTTACTGCACCACTTGATACTGCAAAATTATCGCTAGAGAATGACGCAACACCTTTATTAGATGTACTTGCTTCTTCTCCTGCAATTGTTAATAAATTACCAGTAAGAGTGGTGTCAACACCCTCTCCACCAATTATACTGAATTCATCACCTAGATTGATATCAAAGGTATTTGATGATTCGTCTCCTATTGTTATTTTTGAATTTGCAAGTTTTACATTAGTAATACCACCATCTGCAAAAGTCAACGTACCAGATGAGGTATCCAGTGTTTGTCCTGATGCAATACTAATGGTACTACCAGCAGCACCTGCTAATTCATCTACTTTTAATCTACTTGCCATAACACTATTTATACTCCCTCGTTATTTAATATTTATATCATTTCCAAAGTACCATCACCATCTATTGTCAATACTGCACTACCACTTACTGTTAAATCGCCACATAGAAATGCATTTTTTGTACTTGCTGTTGTTAAAGTTGTGTTTGTTCCCACAGTATTTGCATTACTAAAGAAACTTCCTAATGCAATTTCTGAACCTTCTATCGTTGCACTACCACCTAATGCAACACTAGTGCCGTTAATTGTAATAGCATTCTCTGATAATGATACGGCACCTGATGAAACTGAAAAATGACTACTATTGAAAGACGCAATACCTTTATTAGAAGTGGTTGCATCTTCACCTGATATGGTTACAAAGGGTCCTGATATGGCAGTATTCATACCTTCACCACCTAGAAAACTTACACTTTCACCTGTATTAACATCAAATTCGTTAGAACTGTCATCACCAAATGTTATTGGATTAACAACTGCCTCAATAGTGCCACTACCACCTAATGAAATCTCTGTACCGTTTACGGTAACTGAACTATTTGCAAGTTGTGTGTTTGAAATTCCACCATTAGGTACTGATATAGTTAACAGATTTGCATTTATTGCTGTATCTATACCTGCTCCCCCTATAATACTCAATTCGTCACCTAAACTAATATCAGATGTATTTGAACTTTCATCTCCTATAGTAATTGTAGAATTTGATAGTGAACTGTTACCTATATTTGATAACGTATTATTTGACGCATTAATTGTTTTATTTGTTAATGTATCAGCAGTATCCTTTAAAACTATTGTACCAGTTGCGTTTGGTATAGTAACTGTTCTATCTGCATCAGGATTAGCAGCAACAAGGGTTGTTTCATTTTCGTCATCTGATGACCCTTCAAAAACAAATCTATCTACTACGTTAATTGTTGAACTGTCTACAGTTGTTGTTGTACCTTGAACAGTTAAATCACCTGTAACTATTAAACCCTCTGCGATTGAAATAGTTGTTGAATCAGAACTAGATAAAGTAGTGCCACTAATTTGTATTTCAGATGATTGTAAAGCACTTGTACCATTACCCAATAAGATAGAATTTGCCGTATGTGTTACTGCACCTGTACCTCCGTGATTAACAGGAACTTTCTCACCAGTTTGAAACTCTGCTAAACCAGTGGCAGTAGACCCGTCAAAGACTGCTCTAATTGGTGTTTTATCTGTCATTCTCTCTCCTTAAAAACTAAATAATGTTAAACCTGCTTCAGCAGTACCGTCTGTTTTTGTAAACGATAATACAGGTTTTTCTCTTCTTTTAAAATTTAATATTGCATTTGCACTACCTGTGCCACCTGCCTTACTAAAAAAGTTCACATCTATAATAGGTTGGTCAATGTCATTCATTAAAGAAACCTTTGAAGGTGTTCCTTGAGCATTTTTAATTTTTGAACCACCAGGTATTGTTAAACTACTACCATCGGCAGATGATAACTCTGCACCTCCTATATTTATAGTATCGGCACCCACAAACAAACTTCTCCATCTCTTTGACGCAGAACCTAAATCGTATGCATCATCTGTGTCAGGTATTAAACTTGAAGAACCTATTTGAACTGCAATTCTATTATTACTAATGGCAGTTGTAATACCACCAGAACCCACTATATCTAATTGTTCGCCTAGTGATATTGCCCTTGATGTTGAACTATCGTCACCTATTGATATACTTGAATTTGCGAGTTGTGTATTTGTTATACCACTTGATTTTATTGTTACAGCGCCTGAAGATACTGAAAAGTCATCTGAACTAAAAGAGGCAATACCTTTGTTTGATGTTGTTGCATCTTCACCAGCGATTGTAATTTCATCATCACTTACTGTTGTATCTATACCTTCACCACCAGAAAATGTTAATGTGTTACCTGTAGAAAAACTATCATTCGAACCACTATCAGCGGCAAGTGTAAAACTTGTATCAATAGAAACTGAACCACCTAATGAAACTCCAGAACCATTTATTGTGATTGATGAGTTTGCTAATTTAGAATTTGCAATAGAACCAGCAAGTTGTGTATTTGTTATACCACCTGCTTTTACAGTTACGGAACCAGATGATACAGCAAAATCATCTGAACTAAACGAAGCAATACCTTTGTTTGAAGTAGATGCATCTTCACCTGCAACAGTTAATAAATTACCAGTGATTGTTGTATCAACACCTTCACCGCCTATAATACTTAATTCATCACCTAAATTAATATCAAATGTATTAGATGATTCATCACCTATGGTAATCGTAGAATTTGCTAATTTGGCATTTGTTACTGCACTATCATTTATGGAGGCAGTTACAACAGCATTATCTGCTATTTTTGCACTAGTAATAGCATCATCTTGTATTTCAGCAGTTGCAACACCATCATCTTTGATAGTTACAGCGCCACTTGATACAGAAAAATTATCAGTTGAGAAAGATGCAACACCTTTATTAGAGTCTGTGGCATCTTCAGCAGATATTGTGTATACTGGTCCCGATATAACTGTATTAATACCTTCGCCACCCAATATACTCATACCTTCACCAGGTGCAACATCAAAATTGTTTGATGCGTCATCACCAAAAGTTATAGGTGCATTTGTTGCTGTAACAGTAATTGAACCACCCAACGCAACTGCTGAACCATTAATTGTTATAGAAGAATTTGCTAACTTTGAGTTTGCAATTGAACCTGCTAATTTATCATTTGCTATAGAACCTGCTAATTGGTCATTTGTAATACCACCACTCTTTACTGTTACTGCACCTGAACTAACTGAAAAGTCATCACTTGAGAAAGACGCAACACCTTTATTAGAGTCTGTGGCATCTTCGGCACTAATTGTAACTGTGCCACCTGCAACCTGTGTGTTTATACCTTCGCCACCCAAGAAACTTAAACTTGTTCCTAAATTAACATCATATACATTAGAACTATCATCACCTATTGTAATAGGATTATCTGAACCAGGTGTGGTAACAGAACCACCTAATGCAATTGCCTCACCGTTTATTGTGATAGATGAGTTTGCAAGTTTGGCGTTTTCTATAGAACCTGCTAATTGTGTGTTCGAAACACCACCTGCTTTTATTGTTACAGCACCAGATGATACATCAAAATCTGCACTTGCAAATGAGGCGATACCTTTATTAGAAGTTGATGCGTCTTCACCTGCAATTGTTATTTCATCATCACTTACTGTCGTGTCAATACCTTCACCACCAGAAAATGTTAAAGTTGAACCTGTTGTAAATGAATCATTTGAACCACTATCAGCGGCAAGTGTCAATGATGTATTGATAGACGTTGAACCACCTAATGCGACTGATACGCCATTTATAGTTATTGATGAATTTGCTAATTTGGCATTCGCAATAGAACCTGCGAGTTGTGTATTTGTAACGCCACCTGATTTAATTGTAACATCACCAGACGATACAGAAAAATCATCTGAACTAAACGAAGCAATACCTTTATTAGATGTTGAAGCATCTTCGCCTGATATAGTAAATATGTTACCTGTTATTGCAGTATCTACACCTTCGCCACCAATAATACTTAAACTTGTTCCTAAAGCAACATCAAATTCATTTGAAGACTCATCACCTATTGTTATTGAAGAATTAGAAAAGGCAGAATTAGGTATGTTTGTAATAGTTGAATTATTTCCATCTATGTTTGCAACTAATTCTGAAGTTGTAATTGATAAATTACCTGATGATGCACCTGTAAATGTTCCTGTGCCTACAATAAACTTGTCTGCACTTTCATCAAAACCAATAAAGGCATTTACATCATCTCCTCTTTCTATTACGATACCAGCATCACCAGCAGCACTACCTGTTCTGCCGTGACCTAATTCTAGTAATTTGTCTGAAACTAATTTATTTGTTGACTCAATTGTGGTTGTAGAACCCTCTACTGTAAAATTACCAGTAACAGTTAAATTATTCCCTACCACTACATTATTTGGTAAACCAATTGTTAGTGTGTCGCCTGATTGAGATGTTTCTATTTCATTTGTTGTACCACTTACAGTTAATGTATCACCTAAATCTATTGCTGTACTTCCTGAATCACCTGCAACTGTGATAGTTGAATTAGATAATTTTGCATTTGCAATCGAACCTGCCAGTTCTGCGTTTGCAACACCACCATCTTTTATGGTAACAGCACCAGATGATACAGCAAAATTGTCAGAACTGAAAGACGCAACACCTTTGTTAGATGTGGTTGCATCTTCACCAGCAATAGTAATCTCATCATCACTAACTGTGGTATCAATACCTTCACCACCAGAAAATGTTAGAGTACCACCTGTTGAAAAAGTATCGTTACTACCACTATCAGCAGCTAGAGTAAGAGAAGTATTAATAGATGTTGAACCACCTAATGCTACAGTTTCGCCATTGATTGTAAGAGATGAATTTGCTAATTTACTATTTGCAATAGAACCTGCAAGTTGAGCATTTGTTATTGTGCCTGATAATGATGATGTTGGATAATTTGTAGCGTCCGACAAGTCAAATGCTGGTGTAGTATCAGAGGCACCTAATGCTAAAGTTATGCCACCAAAATTAACACTTGAATTTGCTAACTTGGCGTTTGCAATCGACCCTGCTAATTGAGCGTTTGTTATTGTTCCTGATAATGATGATGTTGGATAATTTGTAGCGTCTGATAAATCAAATGCTGGTGTTGTGTCAGAACCACCCAAAGATAATGAAATGCCACCATAATTTACAGATGAATTTGCTAATTCAGCATTTGCAACACCACCATCTTTTATTGTTACAGCGCCACTTGATACTGCAAAGTTATCACTAGAAAATGATGCAACACCTTTATTTGATGTTGAAGCGTCTTCAGCAGAAAATGTTATCGTGCCTGAACTTTCTGCAACATCTATTCCCTCACCTGCAGAGAATGTAACTGTGCCACCTAGAGAGATATCAGTTGAACTAGAACCATCTGTAAATGTTATAGTTGAATTAGATAATTTAGCATTTGCAATTGAACCTGCTAACTCATCATTAGAAATACCAGAGTCTTTAATTGTTACAGCACCTGATGAAACAGCAAAGTTATCACTTGAGAATGATGCTTTACCTTTTACAGAGGTTGACGCATCTGCTATCGCATTTTCAACAGTACCAATAGATAGATTACCTGAACCATCTGTGATAACTGCCTGTCCTGATGAACCATCGGTTGATGGTATAGCAAACGCTTGACTACTAGAAGTTGCCTGAATTGTAGGTACTATGATTGTACCAAATGTAAAAGTTGTTAATGAACTTACAGTAGTGAATTTATCAGTAGATGCAATATAACTTAATATATCGCCATCTGTTTTACCTCCGACAGAAACGTCAGTTAAACTTCCAAATGTAGATGTTGAAGTTGCTGATGGTGTTGATACTGATACTTTTGATGGACCTGATGAAGTTGTTCCACCTATTGTTGCAGTTACACCTGAATTTCCTACAGTCGCTGTAATGTCTGCCATTCAAATACCTCTCTCTTGAAGGTATTTATAATGTTTAAACGGTAACTGAAGGTGAAACTGTAACTATGCCCTCTATAACTCTAGTGATTGTGCTGTCTGAGGCTCTTAATATTTCAACATCATAAACATATCTACCTTCTTCTAACGCATTTGTTTGGTCAGCAGTCAAGTCAAGAGTAATAACTCCTGTTGAAGGTGTTGCAATTGTGCAAGTAAAACTTGTTCTATCATAGAAAGAACTACTATAACCCTTTGCAAGACTACCACTTGCACTATAACCTGTTAAATCAAATGCGTTGCCATCAGAGTCTTTGACTGTAACGTCAGACGAAAATGTTGCCCCTTGTTCAACTCTTAGATTTGCTATCGCTGCCATTTTTATCCTTAAAATATTTTAAAACTTGTTCATCATAATATTTACATAGAACTTCAATCTTTTCTAGTTCTACAATATGTCTTTGTTTAGTTTGTATAGCATCAGTCTTACAAAGTATCCAGTTAACAACTTGAGCAGGTAATTCACTTTCTTTATATTCTTTATCTTGTACTATAAATTTTCTCTCATCTGTCTTTGCCATAATATCCTCACATATCAGTCTTTAAAAAATCGTGTTCTAAAGGGTTCTCATCTAACTGTTTTAAAAATTCTTTGGCATTAAATTTCCAAACAGTTTGTCGAGAATTTCTATAAGTAATCTCATCAACTCTCTCAACTAATTTCATTCCTTTCCACAATTGCATAATTAAACTATGTACTTTTTTCATTTGACCCGTTTCTTCTGGGTGTGTTGTAATATACATACTACTATTTATACCACACCATTCAATACATTTTGGCACGAAAAATCTAGCAGAGGGATGAAAATGTCTTTTGAAACCTGCAAGATATCCCATTTTACCATAGTTTGTTCTAAATGTTGAATACTTTGATAGTATACAAGTAGTTGCCATTATTCTAAATGAACCTTTTTCATAGTCATCAAAAGAATGTGCTACTGTTGAACCAACAGGTAATTCATCATTATATAATATCCAAGTCATATGTTTATCATACAATTTAAATTTATCCCATATTCTATCTTGACTACTATTATTTTTTAAACCTTCTTTTTTACACTGCTCATAAAAAAATGATAAATCTAAATCTTCATCAAACTCAATCAATCGTAGCATATACTCTCCAACGTATCGTATGCATCTAAGTTAACGCCTAAAAATAACTGATATAAATGATTTTGTTTTGACCAACCCTCGTGATACCTTGACGTATCAATCAAATAAATTTTACCAGGTTCTATATCTCTTATTTCTTCATCATCTATTTTAAGAATCATTTTATCAGACATAGTTGCCCAAAGTCTGAAGTGGTTAGCAGGTAAGTCCATATCAACGTGTCTGGCAAAACCAGCACCCCAATGCCATTTTAAAACTGCTGAACGAACTAGATATGGAAAAAGACAATCTAAAGGTTTTAAAGATTCCATCATACAAGCTACTGTCTTTTCTTTTAACTCTGCACACATTAAAAGTTTACCTTTCTCTAAAAACAATTCATCTAAAGGTTGAATAGTGTCATCTGGTTCATCTATGACACCTGTTTCATTAACTAATGGTAATCCCCACCTTTGACCTTTATCTTTCCTATTTCCCCATTTCTGAAAACAAGATTTGTATTGTTGTACTTCTAAACAGAAATCAACAGGATTAATTTTAAGTTTAGTAGGTCTTAAAGGTTGATTATAAAGTTTTTTATATTTTCGTATTCCTATAGTATCTAAACTATTACACTTATCGTAGTATTGTTTTGCTACTTTTCTAGGATAGTTTTTTAAGATATCATCATTTTTCCAAAACTGTTCAAATTTATTCATTGATTGCACCTACAATATGTACTCTGTCTGTCCAACCTAAATTTAACGCAGTATGATGTTTTGTTGTGTCCATTTTATACATTCTACCTAATTCATTCATATCATAAAGTTTTTTATCTATTATAAACATACATTCGTCATTTGTCAATAGTGGTATGTGTAGTCTTTTTGTTTCATCTTTATGATAAGAATATGCCCTTCTTTCTGTAGTTAATCGCATAAATCTCCATTTAGTAGTATTGTAAATCTTATTTATTGATTCTAAAACCTCTTGTAGGTATGTGTTTTTAAAGTGTTCGTTAAATAGATTTAAATCTATCTCTGGTATTCTGATATAATCTTCATTGAATTTATTATCAACGTAAAGTTGTTTACCATCAAATGATGTGATTGATATTTGATTTTGGTCAAGAGTCTTATCTTTAGGTATTTGTATGTCATTATACAATTCTAATAACTTACTTACGTCAAATTTAAATTCTGTTTTACTTACAGACATTTTTTATTTTCTCCTTAACAGTTTCAAAACCCTCATCAAATATAGATAGTTTAAAAAGTAACCTACTTTCATCTTTAGTTTCTACACTATGCTCTATCTGTGTATTTAATAATGCACATTTATAATGATACTCATATTCTAATTCTTTATTCCACCTATGTCTAAATTTTACAGGTGCAGGATTTTTAGAATCTAAAATAAAATTAATAGAACATTTTGTTTCTCTATCAGTATGATAAGGTAAATGTGAATTAGGTTTTAAGTTGTAAAATCTAGGTCTTGATTTTATATCAAATATTTTTTCTAATTGTTTTGCATAATCAAAATGACCGTGTGCAATCTTCCAAAAAGGAACTTCACCTCTCTCATCTTCATACACCTTTTCTTTGTGTTTTATTTTATCGTATTCTAATAATAGTATATCTTCATTGATATCAAAATTAAAAATTAATATGTTTGCATTATCTACTAAATCTATCATAATCTTTCCATAAGTGAGGTCTATTCATTGAATGTGTAAAATGTACCATTTTAATATCTGGGTGAAACTCATTACCTAGATATATAAAATCGTTACCTGTTAAATTTTTATATTTTCTAGTGATTTGTGATTGCCATTCTTCTTCATTTTTTGAAATTACAACTCCCATAGTCCACCTTGTAAACCATTCATTAGGTAATAGTTTTAATTTTAATCTCTCTCGCACACTATCCTCTACAAAATACTGTTCACCATTTACAGGACCTTTTGTTATTTTATTTTTTATATAATATGTTTGCCAATATCCAGGTTGTTTCATAAACTTATCGTAAATATATTTAACATCTTTAGGATAATATTTAAAGAACCCACCATTTATTTTATATTTCTCTTGATTAGAATCTCTCCACCAACCAGGCATTGCAACAAACTCACCTTTATCTATAGGGTATTCGAATATTTTTTTATAATCGTTCACTAAAAGTATATCAATATCCATAACACAAATTGGTTCATCAATATCTAAATTCATACCATATATTTTATTCCATTGAAAAAATATATTATCTTGTATGGGTTTTCTCACCCAAATAAATTCATAGTCAGGTAGTTTTTTTTCTAAATATTTCTCATACTCTGGTCCATATCTATCTCCTATTCTAACCGTTACAAGTTTCATAATACTCCTTCCATTCAGGAAAAACATCTAGTAAATTAGTGCCTCTTAATCTATCTCTTCTCTTTATATGTCTTAACATTTTCCACATATCAGTTTCATTGTACTCAGCGTTTTCTAAAAATTTAATTAAATCAATATTACCTATCTCATATAATTTTTGTAAATGCATTTCTTTAATATCATCAGGTATGCTATTAAGAGAATAAAAGTTATTTGTAACAGGAGAACCTGCGTGTCCTTTTCTAATATTTAACAATTCTGGTATTCTAGTTATATTTAACGCATTTATAGTCGTTGTAAACATAACATTATTAAACCAAACCTTTCGCATCATATCAAAGTGTTTTAATACTGTATCAAAACTAGAGCCGTGCCGTATATACTCTGTTACTTCTTTTGGTCCCTCTGCTGACACATTTATAACTACTTGTTTAAAACCTTTTAATGTTTTGATTAGTTTACTTGGATTAACTGTACCGTTTGTAATAATTCTTATAATTGTATCTTTACTTAATTGCGACATTATCTCATAGTTCTTTTTTATGAGTAAGGGTTCACCACCTGTAAACTTCATTTCTAATATATCAAATTTGTTTAAATCTTCTATAAACTTCCCATAATTGCTTGACATAGGAAACATAGACTTTTCTTCATTCAGTTTATATGCCTCACTATTATATTTACTAGAACAACCTGGACCACACATATTACAAGCAAGATTACAAATATTACCACCTACAGATAATGGTTCTACACTATGCAGAAAATTAGGCACAGAATTATTGTCAATAATTTTTTCGAGTTCTTTCTTTTTATGTCTAAAAACACCTTTGACGTATCTACTTAAATAATATTGACGGTGAGAACGATTGCCTGATTTTTCTGTAGAGATACAATTTTTACATATATCTTGTAAAAACTCTTTATCATTATTCTTTATAGCAGTTCTAAATTTATTTAAGAATTTACTTTCATAATATTCTTTTATCGTATGGTCTTTTGTACTGATTAATTCATTATAATGATTTTTATATAGTGCGTCATAATCTAATGCACAACAAGGTATATAATTACTACTAGTAGTTGTCATTAAATTAGCAAAAGGTTCTGGACAAATCCATTCGTAATCTTCAAGTTTTTTCATAGTATTTTTTCCACTCTGGAAAGACATCAGGTAAATATGTGCCTCTCAAGGTATCTCTTCTTTTACAATGTTGCATTAACTCAGTCATAACTTTTTCATCATACACGCTGTCTTCAAGGTAATTAATCAACCCTATCATACCAAACTCAAAACAATCATTTAAATATATTTCTTTGACATCATCAGGTATGGCAGACAAAGTATATGGTCTATTATTTACAATAACAGAGCCTTGATTCCATTTTCTATGACCAATATCTTTTTTTAATTGTGTAAATTTACCTATGTTTAATGAGTTTATTGTAGACATAAAAGATACATCAAAATGTTTATCTAACTTATCATAATTTTCTATAATAGTTTCCCATTTACTAGGATATCTAATATATGTATTAACATCTTTACCACCTTCTATAGATATGTTTACAGTTGCATCTAAATGTTTAGCAAGAGAGATAAATCTATCAGTATTAATTGTGCCATTTGTTACCATTTTTAATCTGCAACCCTCTTTTAATCTTTTTAAAATCTCATAATTATATTCTACTAATAGAGGTTCTGCTTGTGGCAACTCAAATTCTAATGAATTGTTTATGATAAAATCTAAATCTTTATAAAATTCATCACAATGCTCTGGTACTAATAATGCAGAGGACTTTTCTATTTCACCTAACTTTATAGACTCTGCTTTTCTGGCAGATGAAACAGAGTCGTGGCACATACCACATTTTAAGTTACATAAGTTACCACCTAATGATATTAATATAGGCGATTCAAAGAAAGTAGGTTCGCAGTCTTCATCTATTATTCTTTCTAATTCTTCTTTCTTATGTTTGTATTGATTAAAAAACTTTTCTAAACTTACAGTTCTAGATGATTGTAAACCATATTCCTCACTCTTAATACATTGTTTACACATATCACTTAAAAAATTCTTATCACCTTTTCTAAAGGCATCTCTCACCTTTGTCATATAATCACTTCTATAATAATCAGTAAAAGAATCTGTTCTTACATTTTTTAAATCTTTTTTTGTTAACAGTTTTTCCCAATCTTCATCTGACGATAATCTTTCATCAAACTGAGCAGTGCAACAAGGTTGCCAAATGCCATATGGGTCTGTTGACACATTTGCAAAAGGTTGTGGACACATCCATTTATAATCTTCTAATCTCTTCATATCTTTTCATTAATGACTGTTCAAAATCGTTAAGTTTTTCTTTCTGCCAAGGTGTTATTGCTAACTCTTTTGCTTTTATAATAAAATGTCTAGGTTCTAATTCATCTGTAGAAACATAATTATTTAAATTAAAAATAGAACCTTTGAATATGGTTTTCTTTGTGTGTTTTTTCATTAGTAAGAATAAGTTATAAAATGAAAATAATCTTTGAAATATATCATAGTAATAAGTTTCTGCTTCATAAGAAAATATATTACTAACGTGAAATAAACAAACTTTATTTTTAGTTTCATTTGTTAAAAATCTTTTGTGAAATACCTCTGTCAATAAATTGCCTCTTAAAAAGTCTGTGTTTTTCTCACAAACATTATCAAAGAATTTTTCCCAATCACACATCTCTTTCATCTCATCAAAACTTTTTTGTGCTAATTGTTCTGTATGACCTGTACGATAATCAAAATTACTGTTGTTCAATAATTCAACATAATCTTTACCATTCCAACTCATTAACATTCTTTTATAAATTTGTATTGCTTCTTTGCTAATATCATATATGATTAAATTATCAGGATTAATATTACACTTTTGCATTACTTTAAAAGGATGAAAAGCAGAAGCAATTGATATTAATGTATCTATTTTATCATTTAATTTCACACTATCTATTTTCTCTGTTTCAGTTGAAAAGAAACCGTGATGATATTCTTTTGCATTTAGTGATAATGATTTCATTAAACATTTCATAGTATCACCGTGGTATGTAAACCATTTTAAAGTTCTCAACTCTGTAAATGGACTAACACTATAACCTGCTTTTAAAAATTCAGATATCATAAAACCACCAGGTTCTACACCTACAATATCAGGTTGTTTTTCATTTTTCATTCTAATCCAATGAGGTGTGTAATTATCGTGAAAGTTTGTTTGCGACCTTTCTATATTTACAACATCAATACTACCTGAAAAATATTCAGGAGAGTCTGTAAGTTTCCACGCTTTTAAATTTAAGAAGAAACATTGTTCGTGTACGAAATAATAATCAGGACCTGCATCAAGAATATGACCCATTAATGCAATATTATTATCAATCATTTTTTGCACATTCTCAAAGAAAAAAGAGGTATTCATAAATGTACCATTTTTCATAACTACTAATAAATCATAATCTTTTTCATAGGCATCATTTATTGCATTGTCTATTTCGTGTTCTTTATAAAAACCTAAAATATCACATTTTCTTTTGTAAAAATTATATAAAGTATTTTCTGTATAAGTTTCTACAATATACTTAACTAAATCGTGTTTGATTATTTCTCTGTCATCTATAACAGCGAAAGCAACCTTATTACTTAATATTTTAGGACTACCTTTAAGCGCTTTGTTTTGGTGTGATAGAATGTTCATAATATTTTTCAAAACTCCTTACAAATAATTCTGCAAAGTCATAATCATATTCAGCGTGTGCTATGATATGAAATCTGTTTTCTTTTGAGTTGTTATATGCGTGGTGATATTCATCATTATTAAATAAGTAAACCTCTAAAGGTTTGAATGGTACAACACCATTACTCAAATGTTCTAATGCACAATCTTTTGGTTGTGTGATACATATATTTAGTGCAGAAAAAATACTCTCTCTTTTTGGTGTTGTATAAGGTTTGCCAAAAGGTGCATCGCTATGTTCTAATATAAAACCTTCAGGTTCAAGTAACATATATCTTAATCTTCTATAATTTTTTAATGGTATCTCTTTCTGAAAAAACTCTGTTGTTTTAGGTGCATAATTTATAACATCAGTATAAAACCATCTAATATTTTTATCACTATCACTTTCAAATCCATATTGTTTACCACTCATAGTTTTAAAAAACATACCATCAATACCGTGAATACAAGTTGATTGCCAACCCTTATGTTTTTTACCTCTATGAGGCACAAAGAATTTTTCATCATAAACTAATTGTGCTTCTTTGATTGCCTCTTTAGGTAATTGTATATCTAATTTAAGATGATAAAGATAATTTTGTTTAAGTATCTCCTCTACATCTTTCCAATAATTTCTCATTGTTTTATCCCAATCATTAAATATCTAGAGTAGTTGCCGAAATTATATTCGTGAGTTACGCAGTCATAAAAATGTTCTCTAAATTTATCATATAACTCCTCTTTACTACTTATCAAATTACTGTGGTCCCTTGCAGGTTTATTTGTGCTTTGTAAAACACATACTGTATTTTTTCTTGCTGTAAATAACCAATGATGCAAAGTATCATCTGTCATATGTTCGCAAGATGTATTAATAATTAAATTGTATCTGTAGTCTTGAAAATTCATCGCTGATACATCTTGAGTTACAAATTGAGTAATATCACTATCACTAAATAAAACCTTACCCACGTTCTTTGCTTGACTGTCAACGTCATAACATTTTATTTCAGTTATGTAATTTTTAAATTGTCTTTCTAGTAAGTATGAGAGATATCCATACCAAGAACCTAATATTGCAATGTCATATATTTTTTTATCAATAATATATTCATAATCATTTAGACATTTAATCAACCACTCTTTACTTTCTTTTTGTGATGGACTAAAACAATGAAATATGTCAATTGCTCTATTGGGATATTTTTTTATTGCCTTTTTGACTCGTATCTGCCAAAATTCACTATCAATTTTTAAATCTTCCATTATACAATGATATCACTTTCTTTGAATAATTTTCTTCTTTCCAACTCATAATCTTATCTGTATTGAAATATTTATATGATATATTTTCATTGTATATGAAACGGTCTATACCTTTGTAAAGTCGAAGATATGTATCACTATTGTTTGCAAATTTTTGATATATGTCCTGTGCAAAAGACCAACGCATTATAGATGAATTAATAAAAGTATTATTAGAAACTTTAAAACCTAAATCTTCTTTTTGTTTTTTCCAACGTCTTGAGTCAACAATAGTAAAATGCTCAAAATCGTCTGCTAAAAAATCTATATTGTCGTGTATCTCAATATCTAAATCAAAGTATAAACTGTCACCCACATAATTTAAAAAGTGCATTTTATTCCAAACATCAGGAAACTTTCTGACTATTGGTATATCCCATTTCTCTTCAGGTTTATCTGTCATACAAAAGAACTTATGTTTCTTTGTAAGATGTTTGTTAACAGAGTCTTTTAATTTAGTTACAAATCTTCTATTATATTTTTTATCACATTTTAAACAAAAAACATTAATCATATAGTTTCTTTCTTAAATTCTTTTTTGAACAAAATCTTTTACAAGAAGTAGATGGTAACATAGACCAAGAATTTTGTAAATGCTGAAAGAACTCTGATTTTAGTAGTATATCTGATAAATCATTTTCTATGGCATTATTTTCTCTATCATCATACCACTCTAATATGGCATCTTCATTCTGGTTAAATCTCTTTTTTAAATAAGAACCACCAAGATAACAACACATATGTACGTTGCCTTGATAATCTAAATAGAACTCATTATCTTTTTTTGCTTTACATTTAACATCACCTGAAATTTCAAATGACAAAGATTCATCAGGTTCTTCTAGTTTATATTTTTTATTTTTGTGAGTAAAAGTCCACTCATCTGCTCTTGCAAATCTTTGTGTTCTAATAGAAACAAACTTATTGAAACCTAATTCTTTAGACATTTTCTTTGCAGTATCAATTTGATGTTTGTTATGTTTAAAAATTATAAACTGCCACCTAGCATTACCACCAGCATCAATAAATGCTTTTGCATTTTGAATTACTTTATTAAAGTTTGTATTAATACGATAATAAGAATGGGTGTCTTCTAAACCATCAAGTGCAAACGTAACTCTATGGTCAATGTCTTTTAATATGTTTGCTAAATTTTTAAAATACTTTGGTGTTCTAAGACTACCATTTGTTGCTATGTCAATTCTTTTACAATGAGGTTTTAAGTATTCTACAATAGAGGTAAAATCTGAAGAAGTAATAGGGTCGCTAATATTACCACAGAAATTAATACGGTGAAGATTAAATTTTTCAAAAAATCTATTATCGAAAATATTGCGTATCTCAGTAATTGATAATTCATTCTTATCAAAGGTAGGTACTCTTTTTAATTCACCGTTTTCAATATATTGTCTACCACACATTGAACATAAAGCATTGCACTTATCTGTTAATTCAATGTGAACATTCACATTTTCATTAAACATTATCTAACGTAATTTACAGATATTTCCTCTTTTTTAAAAGTATGAAACATTTTTGTTTCGTCAAGAGCGTGAACTCTTCTATTTTTCTTTGCGTTTTTAAAACCAATACCCATTAACAATAGAACTTCTTCATCAACATCTAAAATACTTCTAACTCTCTCTTCGTCAAAACATAGACAACAACCAGTTGAATAGCCTAACATTGATGCAGTTAGATTTAAATAACCTGATGAAATGCCTGTTGACATATGCACATCTCTAATTTGAGTTTGATGTGTTTCATTCTGTGGTATTTGTTTATTCATATACCAACCATCAGATTTAAAATTTTTAGTATATGCAACTAATAAGTTTGCCAAGACTTGAGGATTTTTTTCTACTTCACCATTTAAAAGAAAACCATCTGTGTGTTTATAAATTTCATCAATGACAACTCTGTTAGTTATAAAATGTAAATTATAAAAAGAAATGTTTTGCTTACTAGGACATTGAGATGATGCGTGAACTAAAGTTTTTAAATCTTTTTCTGGTATTTCTTTTTCTAAATCGAAATTTCTTTGACAATGTTGACTTCTTAAAACTGCCTTCTCAATTGCAACGTTCATCATTTTCTAACCCTTTTTCCTAATTTACCTACTGTTTCTGCGTATGCCATCAATACCTCGATAGGTTCTTCCGCTTTTCTAATCATTGTTTTTCCATCAGCGTTTGTTGAATTCTTTACTGCTTCAGACTCAAAGATTCTTAGTTTCATACGAAACATTATTTCTTGTTGTATTTTATCGTCTTTATCAAAGTTAAACAACAAATTCATCATTCTTTGATTAACAATTTTATCTACAGATTTAGGATCCCAATCTTTAGGTTCTGCCATACTCCATTTTTTTACTAACTTTTGTAAATTGTCTGTATAAGTATCTAATCTTTTTTGTGTGTGTTCTTCTATTTCTTTCATAGGAACTTCTTTTAGCAATTCTTGAAAGTAATACTCATCTGGGTCAACGGTAACAAAAAACTCTTCTAAAGTTTCGTTGTTATTCCACATAACACAAATTGTATCTTTTTCATTATTACTAAAGTATGCTTCTATAACTTTACCTTTAAATTCTGCCATTTTTTCCTCTCATTATGCTTTAGTTATCTTCAAATTGTGTGTTGCTGCTGTTGTTGGAGAACCATTCGGAAACTCCTGTGCTCTGTAGTCATCACTTACCTGTCTTGTTTGATAGTCACCAGAACCATTTAAAATTGTGTTTGCCATACCTGTTCCTCTAGTTGTACCTGAACCATTTATGTTGTATGCAATTTTATGTGTATTTGTACTTTCTGCTGCTGTACTTCTAATCCAATCACTTAAATAACCTTTCCAAGTTGCAACAGGATAAGTTTGTAAATTACCATCAGAATTTAAAAACATTGGTGTACCATTTGTTTGTGTTAGGTTAGGTTCATCTCCTTGGTCAACTTTAAACAAAAAGTAGTTTGTAATAGTTGTAGGTTGGTCTTGTGTTTCTGGTATACCACCTGATGAATACGCACTTGTATCTGCTCTAGTATCTGTAAAAATAGGATTTGATGAAACTAGAGTACAATTTGATAGTGTTGTTGAAGTGCCAACTGTATATGTTCCGCCTTGATTTTCTTTATCAGAAAATGCTGACACTAATAAATCTATTGCAGGATGTAAAAAAGTATCGTTAATATCAGTTTGATTCATTGATTGAATATTACCACCAGATGTTAGATAAACTGGCCAGAGTCTACCATCATCTGCTGCTGGGTCAACACTTGTATCATAAGTTTGTGTTATTCTTTGATAAGTTACTGTAACTGTTTGAGGTTCTTGAGTTGTACTTTCATTTGGAAATGAACTGTTACTTGTTGATGTTGCACCTGCTGACAATCTTGTATCCGTTACAGCATCATCTAATGTGCCTCCTGCAATTGTTGATGCAACAGCAAGAGTTACTGTAGGATTTCCTGCAAATGCAAAAACGCAATATAGTTTACTTAAAGTGATTTCGTCAGAGGTCATTCTTCTAGGATTGCCTACTGTTTCATCAAAAATTAATGGTTCTCTTACTGCCATATCAAAACCTCCTATGAACCTGGTGTGAATATTGTTTTGACAACTGTTGAACCGTCAGATGCCAAAATTTGTACTGTTACTAGAGATGCCATCTTACTAGATGTTACTGCTGTAGATGCTAATTTACCATTTGTAATCTGTGAATCAGCAACGTCTGCTGTTTCTATTGTGGCATCTGTTATATTATCAGTTGTAATTCTAGTTGTCATATTTTCTCCTAATACTATTTATACAGGTTATGAAGTGCTAACTTCCCTTATATTTATTACGACACCACTAGCAGGTGCAGTTGTAAATGTAAGAGTTGTACTTGACACAGCATAATCATCTGTAGGTTGTTGAACAACACCATTTTCTGTAACTATGACTGATGCAGTTGATTGACCACTTGTTACTGTAAAACCTGTTGTTGAACCATCTCCTGTATATTTTCTATTATTAAATGTTACGGTACTTACCGCCCCTATGTCAGAAGCGACTTGAGTACCTGTTCTAAATTTTAATGTTCCACCATCACTAACTAAAAACTTATCTGTATCTGACCCAGCAGCCTCAATACTACCAAGTGATAATGCTATAGATATTGAATCATCTGTGGGTGATACGACAGCAGATATACCTGTACCACTTTTAATTCTTAATGTTTGACCTGTTGTAATTGTCGCTTCTGTAGATGAGTCATCACCAATTACAAATGTAGAACTAGAATTAGAAGCAATATTTACTGCCTCAACTAAATCTGTTGCCGTACTAGAACCATCTGATACACTTAATGCACTAATATCTCCAACATCTGTTGCAAGACTGTTAAACGTTGTTCTAAATGTTTCTACTGTATCTGTGGTTGCTACACTTCTATCTGCCATTTTTACCTACTAATTCTTTAATTAATGATTTTATTTCAAATAATTCTTGTTTAAGAGTATTTATTTCTCTTACAGCACATCTTATTTCATCTCTATTTTTTTGCATAGCTCTTTGTCTTTGCATATACTTTTTGTATTCACTTTGATTTGTATTGATAATAGCATTTGAATATTCATCTCTTACTAAATCAACGTGTCCCTCAACTTTAAATAGTTTACTCATTATACTGCCAATGCAATCGCCCTAAAGTCTTTCACTCTTACAGGATAAGACGATACTGTTCCTTTCATTACTAGTTTAATTTGAAATGATGAAAACTCTGGTAATCCTGTTACTGTAAATTTATGTTCATTAAATGTTGCAGTATCAGATATGCCATCACCCTCTGCAGGAGAAACTGCCTCATCTGGAGCACCAGTTGTGTTAAACGCAGTATATCCAATGTCTGTTATCTTTCTTGTTTCTTCACCACCTGTTGTTCTAAAATATGCCTCTATTGAACCAGTTACTCTTACTGATGCATCAACTCTAAGTTCTATTGCAGTTGATGGATTTGCAAGATTTATTGGTCTTGTTAAATAAGAAGATGATGATGAACCACCCTCTGCCTCTGTATCTTCTTTAAAGTTTATAACATTTGTTATTTTTGCAACAATTTTATCATTTGAAGCAGGTGCAGTTGCAAGTGTTAATGTTGTACTTGAAACTGTAAAATCGTCTATTGGTTCTAGTATCTTACCATTTTTCTTAACTTGCATAATATGAGCACTAGATGGTGTTGCACCTAACGTGAACGCAGTTGTTGAACCATCGCCAGTAAATGTACTTGTATTTGATACTGTAGGATTACTTACTCTGTTTTGAATAGCAAACGTTGTTAATCTCTTTACGTCAATTACAGGACTTAAATTATCTTTTGTACTATTTAATACACAATTTAATAAAAATGATTTAAAGTTTGTTGTTGATGACATTTCTTCAGTTTGATTTATTGATGATGCCATATATCTAGGTGAAGTAAAGTAAATATTTCTACCTAGTACGACTGTTCTTGCATCATCAGCAGATGCCAAACTAAATGGTGTTTCTGTTCCGTGTAATGATTTACCAGTAGTTGTTCTAATGCTTGATGAAAGGGTAGTATCTGGGTGAACGATATGACCTACTTGTAATTGTAAAACATCATATGCTCTGTTTTGTGTTGCAGTTATATTTGAACCTCCAACTTCACTTGATGCATTTGCTGTGCCACTTGTTGTAATGTCGTAACTATCAAAACTAATATTTGATATTGAATTGTAAGTCCCATTGATATCACTATTAGATATATTGTTATACGTGCCAGATGATACGTTTGCAATGGTAACGTTATCTGATGTAGACATCATTCCGTGATTAGGGTGATTAACTCTTATAAGACCAGTGCCATTAAATGTTGTTAATGGATTTGTTGCCAATGTTTTTGTATCTATATTTTTGTTCGCAAATGTTACTGTACCACTTGTACCTGTTGTAAACTTACACCTTTTCATTGTGTATTTAATATCTTCCATTTGTTCTTCAGTCCAAGTTCTATAATTAGACGATTTAAACAAAATTCCTAAATCAGGTATCTTTGAAACCATTCGACTACCATCAAGTGTTTTATCTCCTAATCTACATAGATAAACAGTATAATCAAATGAATCAGAATATAATACAAAACAATATTCTGTATCTTCGTGTAAATATACAGGTGAATTAAATGTAAATGTTGTAGGTTCTGTAGCATCTGTACTTGTGGTGATATCAGATGGATTTAAATACTTAACTGAAAATGGCACTACCTCTTGACCAGGATATCCATTAATCATATTTCTAATTTCACATCTTACAGGTATTGTTGAGGACTTTGTTGCAAAGAAAACTGTAATACTAGATATAAAAACACCATCATCTTCATCTATCATAAATGATTGTGCAAGTGGGTCACCAGTTTGCATATTAGTAGGTCTAGGTCTTGAAGTAACACTTGTTCTTTGTGTTGTTCTCTGGTCAGTAACACTTGTTCTAGCAACTTGTAATTCTCTTGTTGATGTAAATACACTTCTAATTGTTTCTTGTAAACCTCTAGCAACATAATCTGCCTCTGCTGAAGTTGCCACATTTGTTTTATCTTCAGAGTCAGTTGATGATGAGGTTAATCTAAATACTCTTTTACCAGTTCTCCATCTAGGATTTGCATCTGTATTTGGGTCTGGTATTGCGAATGTACCTGTTGCAGTACCATTTGCGTCTGTTACGATACTGCCACCTGATGCGCCACCCGTAGGTGTAACATATGTGTTAACATCAACATTATCAAAGAACGCATAAACTCTAGTATTAGGTCTCATACCTCTTGCAGTAAATCCAACATCTCTACTTCTAATAAATGGTATAAAGTTAACACCAATAACTCTATCACCTAAATTTTGTGTAATAGTTAAAGGAACAGCAGTTGAACGAATACCTGTTCTTGTTTGTCCTACTGTGGTATTTCTAACAATATTCCAACCTTGATTTGAAACTGTTGTATTACCTGTCCACGCATCTTGCCATTCATTCCATTCTGTGCCTAAAGGTATCTCTGTGATATTAGGATTATTAAATCCTCTATCTCTTGCAAAATTATCAAATGAACCTCTCACATTAATTGTAAGGTCAGGTATTCTTATAACATCTTTCCATTCATCTACAGGTGGGTCTAATTCTATATTACCAATCCAGTTAAACACAGCATATGGATTTAAGTTCTCTGTTTTTGTTGCAAAAGGTACTTCTATTAAAGTTTCTTCGGTGTATGGTAATGTAATTAAATCACCAGTCTTTTGATAACCAGCAGCAGTTCTATCTGCTTCTACTATCGCAGTACCATCATCATCTACTTCTTCTAACTCAACAGCGTCGGAAAAATATAATCCTCTGCCCTCACCTTTTGACCTATCCACGGCAAATTTATAATCTCTACTTCCAACTTCACCAACATTATGTCCAGAGAAGTTATCTACTACAAAACCATTTTTAAATCTATCAAATCCATCAGAGTCTTGAATTTGTAATGCTTTAGAATCTGTTTCTAGTAATGATAGTTGAGTATAATATTCAACATTTTGAACTCTTCGTTCTATCTGCCCAATATCTCTCATTGTATATCTTTTTGTTTCTTGTAATGATAATTGAACATCATCTGTTCTTAAAGTAAAAGATGGTAAATCCATTCTTGCAATATACAAATGACCTTCTAGATTAGAAGGTGGTTCAGGTATTAATGCCGATGCACCTTTTGAAACTTTAAAATCACCTTGTCTAGTTAAAAACAGTTTATCTATTCTAGGCAGAAAATATTCAAAGTCTGCCGTAATATCTGAATTAAATTCAACAACGTCAGCATCAGAAGCACCAGTGCCGTCATAACTTCTATCTGCATTACCCGAATCTATAGTTGACGCATCATCAACTCTTGGTCTAAAATCTAAACAATCTCTTAATTGAAATATTTCATCTGTTTTATCTGAAGTATAAGAAGGTATATCTTCATAATCTACTACACCAGAGTAACTATCAACATCAAAGTAATCACCAGAACCGTGTGAAAAGAAATCAAACTGAATCAATAGTCTGCCAGATGGCACTAATTTTCCAGGTTTTAATTTAATTCTACCAATGTCGTAGTAGTTATCTCTTTGACCATTGTCTAATTCAAATCTATCTGTGATATCTGTATGACTTGTCGTTGCAGCCGTGCTAAAGTCTGGTGCCATATACACAGCATCTAAAGCAAAAATATCTGCCTTGCCTAATCCTATAGTACCACTTTCAATTGTTGCCTGTGATGATATCGCAGTTGTTTCATTTGAATTTAATGTTTTAGATTTTGAAGGGGCAATACTTCTTGTAACTGTTGCCAGTATTTTTACTTTATGTCCATTGAAATTTGCACCAAAGTCTAATGTTAGTGTTCTACCTGTTGGTGAACCAGATAATGTAAATATCGCATCACCTTCGTGATTATTACCTGATAAATTTAAAACATCACCAACACTACCAGTTCCACCAGCACCAGTTGCCATTATTGATACTGAATAATCATCATTATTTAAAGAAGCAAATGTTTCATTTGTTCCTGTTGTTAGTGATATATCACCATTTGATGATAAAGTACCTGTGAAGTTTCTTCTTACGTTGAAATTTGTATCGGTAACCAAACCATTCGCAGTTGTTTTTAAAGTTTTAATAGTTTGATAAGGTAACTTAATTATATTTGTATTGTTTTCAGGATTTTGTAATTTTGCTCTTTGTCTTGTTACAATTTTCGCAGTTGATACATCTGAAGAACCGATTGCAGATTCTAAAGTTAATGATGTATTTGATTCAATAAATTTAACAGTTGCTGTCAATGTAGTACCAGCGTCATTATTAAATGTAATTTGGTCGCCTATTTTTAAATCTGTATTAAAGTTTGTACCACTTCCTAAGACTGTGGCAGAACTACTTGCAACTGTTATATTACCTGTGATTGATGTATTCTCACCGTTTGTTGAAGTTAAATCTGCATCGGAAGTATAGTTAGGTGAACCAGACATTCCTAATTGTTTTACCTCTGCTACCTCATTAGTCTTAACACCCTTATAACCATATCTATCAGATTGAATTGTGCCAGTTACACTTGAAGTTTGTCCATTAATTACTTCTCCTGCCTCAAAGGTACCTTGAAGATTACTTATCATAATAACGGTTGCAGTTGCAGTAGGTCCTGATGAAAACGAAGTTACATTTACGGCATCAGTACCAGCAGCATTATATAATTCAAAAGTATTTGTAGTTGTATTTTTTACACAATAAATTGTATCGTCAGTAACAGCAACAGAGTCAACTTGATATGAACCACCAGATAAAGTAATTTGTTGACCATCTTTAAATCCGTGAGATGATAAGGTAACAACTGCCGCTGAAAACGCACCTTCAATGTCTGTTCCTGACGCAGTAATTGAACTTACGGCAGCACTCTTTGTTGCAGTTATTGATTGAACTATACCACTACCATCATTTGAGGCACCTGTTACTTTTTCACCAGTTGTAAATGATACTGATGTTGGTATACTAATTCTAGTAAACATCTCAATATCAAATAGGTAGTGTCTAAAGACTGTGGTTGAGTCGCCTGTAAAGATGTCATTTGTTTCCGTACCCGATACATATTCGAAACCTCTAGACTTTGCTCTACCTATTTGAGGTATTGTTGTTCCTGTTGAAGAATTTAAAGTACCTCTTGAACTTGTTTTTGTATTGAATAAACTTACTGTCTTAAATGCTTCTACATCACCAGTTACAAATGTTACATCTGGTTGACCAAAAACATTATTTACATTGACAAAGTTTTTTATATTGTATCTAGTCTTATAATTATTTTCTGTGTCAAAATCTCTTGCTTTATCGACAGGTATAAATTTAGTTGCAATATTATCAATTTCATATCCTTGAACATATGCCTTAAAAGGGTCTACACCTATTGCAAGTTTAGTTGCATCTCCTCCATCTGAGGCAGAAAATATACCTCTATTAGTACCACTTGCAAGATGTTCTCTAACTTCTAACTTTAATGGTTCTAAAGTATAATGTCCTGACTCGTCAAATGTTCTTCTTGCCAGATTGTCTTCTAATACAGCATATTGTGTAGTTCTAACTAATCTTCTAGTTCTACCATTTACAATTCTAGCAATTTCAAAAAAGTTATTATCAGCAGTTGATGTAAGTGTAAGTTTTGCTAATGTTAAATCTATTTTAAATCTATGAGCACCAGGTGCAGTTTCATTTGATGAACCTGTTGCATTGTCATTTAATGAACTATCATCTGATGGTGTTATAAAACTTTCAGTTGTTGTAAAACCTATTCTATAACTTGAATTGTTTGTATACTTATCCAGTACGATTTGTTCTTCATCATTTCTTATAAAAAATCCATCAAAGTAATAAACACCTGCCTGAACTTGAGCAGCAGAACCTATATGTGCAGAAGCAACTACAACTGTTGGACTACCATCTGCGTCTGATGTTAAAGTTTCACCTGCCTGAAAAACTGTCTTTGCATTGTCTGTACCAGTTTTTGTGTATCTTATGTATAGTGTGTCTGGGTCATCTGAAGTTGCAACATCAACTTTAGTTACAAATCCTACTACGCCTGATGTACCTCCAGTAAGTGTTGAATTTAAATATGAACTTAAACTAGAAGCAGATTTTGATGTTAATTTTATTGAATGAAAATCTGTGTCAATTGATACTTGACCAGGTATAACCATTGCCCCTTGTTTAAAGACGTGGTCTCCAAATCTCTCAAGTTGATTTTGTAATATTGATTGAGATTGGGTTAGTTCTCTTGCCTGAACAGCAAATGCTGGTCTAAACAAAATTCTATGAAAGTTTTTACTCTCTGCAAAATCATCATAATATGGTGATACATTAAAATCAGTAGATGCTGGCATTCTTTATCCTTTAAAATTCAACGATTAATTTAACGTTCTCAGTCTGGTCACTTGCTCTTGTAATTGGTGTTCTGTTCTCTAAGTATATGATATCTCCAGTGTCAGCGTCTAATTCAGATGTTGCGTAACCATTTGTGAAAGATACGTTATTAACTGTACTATCTGAATCTGCGTCAGGTGTTCCTGTGGCAGATGAACCTTGACCGGTTACTACATTAGTACCACTAAACGCAGTTAAGTTACCATTTGAGTCGACACCTTCATCATTAAATCTAGTTTGTATGTAATATAAAATTCGATTTGTTGAATCATATTCAACTACTTTACCAACCGCACCTGTTGATGCCTGATTGATTTCTTCATCAACATCAAATGAACCAGGTGTTGGTGAAGATGCAAATCTAATTGCCTTTGTTGCCCTCAATGTAGCAGCAGAAGCAGCACTACCTCCAGACGAAGGGTCTCTTAATAAAAATACTTTTCTAAAATCATTTGCAACTGTAAAATCTCCAGAGTTTGCAGACTCACTACCAGTAAATGTTGTATTTAACATTATGAAGAAACCACCTAATTCTTCTATTGCGTTTGCACCGTGTCCACCTTTTGGTTCTATAATACAGTCTAACTCTGCACCTGATAATGAACCACCTCCAGCAGAATTAATATCTGCGAGTCTAATATATCCAAATGTGTAACCAGAACCTACGTTTGTTACAGTTACGGCCGATATAGCACCAGAAGAAATAGTTACAGTAACAGTACCAGATGAGCCGTCACCCCGAATAGGAATACTAGTGTGAGAACCATTTGAACCTCCTGAACCTGCAGTTTTAATTTTTACAATGTTAATTGCACCATCAACAGCAGCAGATGCCACAGTTGAATTAGTTGCAACACCCATAAAATCTGTTGATAAGAAATTTGCTTGTTGAGCAGCAGATAATGTATACATATATTTCCATTTGTATCCATCACCTGTAGTTAAAATAGATGTAGAAGTTCCAGTTGGTTCAACTGTAGAAGCAGCATCACCATTGTTGTCTAAAACTTTGTAAACATTAAACGCACTAGATACGACATAAAATGTAGAATCGTGTAGTGCAGTTGCACCACTATTTGCAGATTGTGTTGTGGTTGTTCCTGTTATAAATGCACCATAATCGTGTCTATAATAATCATAGACTGTACCAGTTGTCCAATCTCTTCTTGGTATAACTTGAGATATATCTGAAGAAGTTATTTTCTTAGCAGCAAGAGCATCATCATATGTGAAAAACTCATTTGCCACACTATCTTCTGGTGTTAATGGTGAAGTATCAGTTCCTAAATTCTCTGTTCTTAAATCGCCTCTTGTTTGCGTGGCGTGAGCCTGAGGTTTACCTATTCCCAAATAATATACATTGGGACTTGCTTCTGTAAAACTCTCTAGAAACTGTTCTGAATTGTTAATTCTAAATTTATTTGTAATTATTGCTGGCATTTTTTAATCCTCGATACTATTTATATACTTTTTACAACTCTCTAATTACTATCTTAACACCACTAGCAGGTGCCGTGCCGAATGTTAATGTTGTTCCTGATATTGTATAATCTGATGTAGGTTGTTGACATACACCATTTTCAAAAACTAATACATTATTTACTGTTGTTCCGTTAGTAACTGTAAATGCAGTTGTAGAACCATCACCAGTTGCGGTTCTAGTGTTTGTTGTTAATTGAGTAACTCCGACTGTAGAACCACTCAGAACTTTATTTGACAAAGTTTGTGAACCAGTTAATGTTGCAACATC
>CEUT01039899.1_pt1 | contig 28093 bp, 49 predicted proteins | sample 531401 | NCBI WGS metagenome assembly CEUT01 (sample SAMEA2622821, study PRJEB7988) | marine metagenome | biome: marine biome (ENVO:00000447); feature: surface water layer (ENVO:00002042); material: "saline water (ENVO:00002010), including plankton (ENVO:xxxxxxxx)" | depth 5 m | reverse complement strand
AAGTCAATCATTTCTTGATGAACTCTACCCGCAAGCAATTCACGGTATACATGGTCTAATATTTCGGTGTCAGTCATTTTAATCCTTATCCAAATCCCAGTCATCTAGCGCAACTTGAACGGCCATATCCATTGGGTCTGTTGGGTAGGTTCTGATATGCGTTGCCAAACTCCATGCAAACTCTGCTTCTAACCCCCAAGGCTTCGCTTTTTCAAGTCCTTGGGCAATTAGTTGAATGTCGTGTGGTCGTGGGTTATTCGGGTCAGTTTTCATTGTTGTATTTATTTTAATTAATTTTAATCTTTTTCGTTGAGAGCTTTTACATCAAAGCGTTCTCCAAAAAGAATCTTTGCTTTGATTAAGATTTTTCTAATTACTCTTTCGTAAGGCTTTTCTTTGAGAGAATTTGACCGAGCTACTGATACCTCTTCGTGAACTTCAATGTCATTTGGGTATTGCCCCTCCTCAATCTTAATGTCGCCCCAAGGATGCGAGCGATTTTGATTAAAAGTAAAATCACGTCCGCAATATCCATCTGGGCCAAGAGCATTAAATCTTATGAAACCAGATGGAGCCATGCAGCTAGAGGGGTCAGTGTAATCTTTACGCAAATACGGGGCGGTCAAGTCGTCTCCTTTATGCCCCCAAGTCCATGCAAACTCTGCACCATTTTTTTTCTCCTCCTCAATGCAAGCTTCAGCGTAATCAATTAAAAGATTCCACTCTTTGCTAGGCAAAACATTTGTTCTACTCCATTTATGTTTAAAAGGCATGATTAAAGATTAGTTATTTTCTGGAATAAGTGCAAGCACTTTTTACAACGCTGCGAAAGCTTCAATGGCATCATCCTTGGACTTGAGTTCGATGTCGTAATCAACAGCGAAAGAGCCTCCGTCTTTTGGTAACCCAGTAGGCATATCAGCATGACTGCGAGGGTTATTTTTGTCTGGATGAGATTCTGAGTAGTGGAATAGTGGTTTGAAGTAACCGTTCTCCTGCCATGTATTATAGCACAAGCGATAGGCTTCATTCTCTGTAAGGCCATCGGGCAAGCATTTGTGGTGTAGGTTGTCGTAAGTAATGGGTAATTTGGGGAAACACTCGTCAAGTAATGCTGGAGTCCAAATGCCCTTGTCCTCGTTTTCTACAACAAGGCGAGAGCGAACAGATTGATTGCACTCTCGGAGATTAAGCATAAAACGGTCAGCGATTTCTTGTGGTTCGCCTTTGGTGTTGTTGACATGAATGTTGATAGGGCAACGGTAATCGCGATGACCGCCAAGCATATCCATAAGCCAGCCGTGATGATTTAATTCTTTTATGGTTTTAGCCACATTGTGTTTACCCTCACTTGCAAGAACATTGAACTGGTCAGGATGACAAGAAATACGAATACCATTGTATTTGATAATAGAAGCGCAATCTTCAAGCACAGCCTGTATGTCAATCCAATCTGGATATTCTTCTATTTTGAGTTCTGCTACATCATATGTGAGTAGCGGGAAAAGGTTAGAGCTAACACGATAGCCCCAGCCTTTTGCAGCGCACCGTTGTAGGATTTTATAAGTAACACGAATATTATTGAGCGTTCGCGCCGAGACTGTAGCGACTGCTTCTTCGCGGTCAAGCTGAGAAAAGCGATGCCAAGTCATGGTCTGAAATTTGTGACCTTTCTTTGCGAGGGAATTCGATATGCAACAAAGACTGTAACTCATGTGATTAAGAGTATTAAAAAATTCTGGAATAACTGCAAGTAGAAAAGATTTATTTTAATTAATTTAAATGGTTCTCATCTTCTTGTTCATCGTCTAGGTCTAGCGTCCAACATAAAATTATTAACGCTGCTATGATTGCCGTTGCATTTATTATTTCAAACATTATTAATCCTCCTCCTTTTTTACTAACTCGATACCCATATCGTTTAATACCTCATTCCAAACTAGCTTCTGGGCTTCCATGATTTCATCGGCAATCTCCTCTCTCGCAAAATCAGAAAGTAAATCTGTTTTCTTTAAAGCGTGAGATTGTAATACCATCATTATGATTTCTTTTTCTTTAGTCATTGTCTTTATTTCGTTATAGATTTACTCCTTGAAGCTGCCGTAAGGTAGTTCTTTAAGTGCTTCGATTTTATTTTCGTACTCTTTAATCTGAAAGGCTTTGTGTGCCTCGTTCAGTTCTGCTTTACTATCAAATTCTTTGTAAAGGTAAATCTTTTCCAGACGCAAGTCGGATTGAGTGAGACCTTTAGCCTTGATAATCTCTAAAGGACTAGTGTAATCAGACTTACGACCTTGGAAAGCGTATGGCAGTTGGTTGGATGGGTCGGTGAGTCGACTCCACACACTCTCCTCCATGATTGCCTTGGCACTCCACCAGTTGTCGGCTGCACCAAAACCCTGCTGCTTCCATGCGTTAGCCTCCCAGAGCATGTATTTATCTTCATAGTTCCTAAAAGGGTTAAATGGATAATCGCCTCTACTGTCGTCAAAGTAGTAACCGTTTCCGTCGAAATCATAACGTGGACTGAACCAGTCGTTAGAATTAAAATCACAATCCTCGGTAAGGCCAAGGTATGCGCCGTACCACTCTTCTTTGTTTCGTGATGGGCCAAGACGATTCCAAGTAATATCAAGACCATCGTGATAGACGTATCCCTCAAAGGACACAACTAACTCACCTAGCCTCATGCAGAGCAACTCGGATTCATCTATACGAAAGTGATTCGAGTTGGAGATATATTTTCGGGTTTTCTCTGTGTCAGCTATCATGATTTAGAGTATTAATAATTTCTGGATTAAGTACAAGGAAAATTTTTTAGTCCTCGTTTTTTATGGAGACTTCTTCAGATTCAGCGCGACTCAAAGTATCGTCCATGCCGTAATCATTCCAACATTGCTTGAACTCTTCGTCAGTTATTTTACCAAAGTGGCTATACATGGTTGTTTTGACGAAATTGAATAACTCATCCTGAGTCATAGATTTTGCAACAGTTTCTGCAAGAAGCAGTCGGCTGTAGATATTGTTATCGTAATATTGGTTTTCCATGATTATTTATCCTCTGGGTTGATGTCCCAATCCATTAAAGCAGCTTCGACGCACTCTTTTACATCCCAAGTCTTGTTCCATTCGTGGTATCTGATAAGACTATAAACAAACTCAGGCTGCTTGTCGTTTTTGAGCGCGATTGATAAACCTCTATCTAATGCACCCAACTCTCGGAATGCTTGGTTGATATCGCTGCTAATACGCTTTGCAGGAGAAGGCGGATATCCGCCGTCCTTGCATTCCTTGCGTTGGTACTTAAAGTTTTCGAAGCTTGTTGACATAAATCAACAATGCATAATTTCTGGAATAAGTGCAAGGACTTTTTTCTAAAAAAACGAAACCGAAAAACCATTAAAATAAATGGTTACTTACCTCCACTCTTCTTTTTTTTCTTACTAGCTTTACTTACTTTCTTGGGAGGCAATTGTTTAGATGGCTTTTCGCCGTATTTCTTACACATCTCCTCCCACCAGTCACCATCGTTTGATTTCACAGGGTTATACATATTTATTTATTTATTGGGTTCTACTAACTTGCCTTTTCTTGTCACAAGTTTAGCTACTTTGCGCTGGCCCTCTGGTGTGCCACCTTTGACTTTATGAGCTTCAATCCATATGTCTTTTTTGCCAGTACGCCAATTTGTACGCCAATGCCCTGCGCGTTCATGACCTGAGACTTCCCTTCCTGTCTTATTGTCAGAGCGAACTACCTTGGGTTTATTCAGGTAAGTGATAGCGGGTAATATCGAAACATTTACTTCTGGTCGAACAACCTTGCGAGTACCTAAGCCAATTAAGTCCTCTGAACTTTTGACCTGAGCGATAGAGCTTATGGTTGAGCTTTCCCTAACCTCTCTCAATGTCGAGTAGTGAACGTAGTTTAAAGAGTTCATGATGGTTCTTGCGATTCCACTCATAGTCCAAGGCATCGCCCACTGACGCGCATGAAGATGCCCAGCAGATTCTTCATAACCTAGAACGCAACCGATATTTAGATTCATATCGTCAGAAATAGATTCCTTATTGCATTCAACCTGAAGGTAACTCAAATCTTTGAGCATTTGGTCACACGTTATCACGAAACACTGAGTCGAATAGATTACGCTTCCTTTGCCAGATTTAGGTTCAAAACTTACCGGACATGATATAGTTAGTATGTAATCAAGCGGGTAGTATCCATTTGTTCCTGCAAGTTGCTTTACCCTTTTAAAGAAATCCACAGGAATACCATCTTTGTCTACAACTGACGAGCGTCCACCTTTCACAAGCTTCCTAGCTATTTCTGTATCAAAATAATTAATCAGAATAGGGGGGTCGTCCACGCTAGTTCTGTCAATGAGTATGCTTTTACTCTTAGTGTATTTAAATATTTCCGAGATTGGCCTGAAGTTAAAATCTTTAGAAGTGTCATCTTCTGGGGATTCAAGTTCTTCTTGCTTCTCTATTTGCTTGTCACGTAACCAATCATCTACCTCTTTGGGAATTATATATTTCCAACCCATCTGCGCGTATTGATTTTGAGAAATAATCGCAAAAGGTGTTTGAGGGACTTTATCAAAAACACTAGGAAGAAGATTTGACGCCTCATCCCAGTCAGGCATTTCGGGGACATCCCACCAAGGATTATCTGCCGAAGTGCAAACGTGATTATAGTAACTATTAATATGCTTTTTCGAACCTAACTTTTCTCTATAGCAGATTCGGTTATCCCACCAAAAGTTAAACTCATTCAAAGGCGTTAATTCATCTACGCCAAATTCATCTTCATTTTTGGGCGAGGAATGGTCGGGAACTTTCATTCTGATATCCATTTTTCCCCAAGGAGCGTCAACGCCACTGTTAAGAGATGATGTACATTCGTTGCCAACGGCGCGAAAGCTTTCCGCGCCCAGCAAATCCTGCGGACTTAATTGACCGCTTGCGCCTGACCTTACTATCTTTGTTCCTTTCGGAAGCTTTGACATCATTTTATCCGCAGCCTTATCTGGATTCTTACCTGCATCTTCCAAAGCTTCTCTCAAAATATCACCAATTTCTTTATTAGATGGGCGAGGCTGGCCTTGTGGAAAATCAAAAGAAAAATTATCGGTCTGCTTCATACATTGTATATTTCCAGAATTCTGATTTTGGGTCAATACTTTTTCCAGTTGACTTATTCCAAAAAATAAAATACATTTAACGAATGCAAGAAATGAAAAAGAGGCTGGATGAATTACAAGAGGTAATCAATCAATACAGTCGTGATTTTGTATCATCTAAAGAAGCGGAATCGGTAACGGATACCTTCTACAACCTTAAGAAAGAAATTACTCGAAACGAAACCGGAGACTTTGAGTTCCAGCAGAATGAAGGAGGAGACCCTTATCCTGTAAAAGTAGCAGCAAATGGTTCTGCTTATGTCTATGCTTTTGACGCGATTAACTACGGAAGAAAAGGCAATAACTTTTGGGTCGAAGTAATGCAAGGTGATATGGATGGGGATTGGGAAAGCGTTTATTATCTGGATGATTTCGAAGTGAAAAAAATGGTAAAAGAAGAGAAAGAGGAGAATCGTGCTATCCCAGTAGGGGTTGCTGAATTAAATTTTTATTTAAGTACAAACTCATGGTTTCAATGCTGGATGGATTATTATATGGACATGGCAGAACTCAGTATTGAATCTGGCGAAATAGTAGACAAACTTCCTCCTCCTTACTGGGTAAACGTAGGCGGGAAAGAAGTGGGCAAGGACTCGGTTGAAAGTTGGGTAAAATACTGCCTAGACTCTGTAGAAGATAATATGAAGTACCTCAAGATGGGAGAACTACGGGTATAAGCTTGCTAAACAATTTAGTTTAGAATAAAATTTGGTGTTGAAAATACACCTTAAACATCTAGAAGTCACAGATGCTGAGTTTGTGCTAGATATAAGAAACGATCCGAGTACGCGATCTTTTCTTCATAACAACAAAACCTTTACCATAGATGAATACGAAAAGTGGTATCGAAAAGTCAGACCTTCTTGGTTTAAAATTGTAGTAGAAACTGGTGCTCCTTCAGTTCGCGGAATACCTGTAGGTTATATCCGTACAGATAAAGACACTGGAACTTCCATAGAAGTAGGTATGGATATACATCCAGCCCACAGGGGATATGGCTACGCGAAAGCTGCGTACCTTGAACTATTTAAATATTTGAAAAAAGATGGTTATTCCACTGCTACTTTAAGAGTGTTGAGGAAAAACATGGTGGCTTTAAAATGCTACTACGAACTTGGGTTCAACGTGGATGATGAAACTGAAACAGACTTAGGGATGTCCTTGGATTTAAGTTTAGTGAACACACCTGAAGTTCCTGAAGTAAAGCACAGAGATGGTAATCCAGATTTAAAAATACAGATATTATTTTTCTATTATGATAGACCGCAAATGTCTCAAAAATTTGCACTGAAAAGCGTTTTCACTTCGACTTATAAAAATTGGGAGTTATGCGTTATAGACGACAGCACCAATCAAGACGTAGAAAATGTCCTATCTACTTATTTCGAATCTTACCCTGAGCACAGGCAAATGGAGCATCAAGTAAAGATTATAAAAACAAATGACTCCGAAGAAGAAAAAAGAAAAAGGGGTAATTCTATATTTGGAAAGTTCGCCACTGAAGCCGTTAATCAAACTGATTCAGATATAACGTTTATGCTTTGTGACGATGATGCGATTCTTCCAGATTATTTATTTAAATTAAATAAGTTCTACAAAGAACACAGGAACTGCATATATTCGTATTGTCATCTGATAACATACGACCCAAGTCAGACGGAGAAGCTTGAGGATATAAAATCTTCTAGCGACGAAGAACACGCTAATCGACTCAATAAAAAAGGCATAGTCAATAACGGGTTCAATAATTTAGACTCTTCTCAAGTATCTTGGAGGACATTTAATTTCGTGCAGTCTAAAATTCAGTTTAAATGGCCTCTAACTAAATCGTTAGACGCTTACCTTTATGATGATATGAAGAACGCATGGGGGGGATGTATGCATAATCATATGGTAGGACAGTACAAAGCTTGGTTTGATGATCAACTGGGAAATAGAGCGGGATTTGGAATAGAAATTAACCCAGATACAGTATGGAAAGTTAAAAATATATGATTCCTTTATTTAAAGTATTTATGTCAAGTACAGCCCAACAAGAAGTTGGCAAAGTTTTAGAAAGCGGATTCATCGGTCAGGGGCCGAAAGTAGAAGAATTCGAAACTGAACTTAAATCTTATCTTAGCAACGATTATATTTGCACTACTAATGCTGCTACTTCGGCTGAACATCTCGCACTTCACTTGATGAAAAAAGATTTCATAAGTGAGGGCGATGAAGTTCTAACTACTCCGTTGACTTGTACAGCCACAAACTGGCCTATACTTGCTAATGGTTTAAATATAAAATGGGTAGATGTCGATTACTTTAATTTAAATATGGATTTAGACGATTTAGAGAGAAAAATCTCTCCTTCGACTAAAGTTATATTTGTAGTCCACTGGGGAGGATACCCCGTAGATTTAGATAGGATTAAAAATATAGTAGATAAAACAGAGCAAATGTACGGCTTTAGACCTTTGGTTATTGAAGATTGCGCTCACGCGATTGGAAGCACCTTTAATGGCCGAAGGGTAGGTAATAGCGGAAATTTTTGTACGTTTAGTTTCCAAGCCATCAAACATTTAACTACTGGCGATGGGGGATTACTTGTATGCCCGACTAACGAATTTCATAGACGCGCCAAGTTGTTGAGGTGGTACGGAATAGATAGAGATACAAATAAAAAAGATTTTAGGTGTGAAGCAGATATACCCGAATGGGGATTCAAGTTTCACATGAACGATATTGCTGCTGCCATAGGCGTAGAAAATTTAAAACACCTTGACGCCAATCTTGCTACTCATAAAAGCAACGCGCATTATTATGATCAAGAACTGGAAGGTGTTGAAGGCGTGAGGTTGACCGAAAGAGATGAAAGGATGGATTCAAGCTTTTGGATTTACAGTTTATTTGTAGAAAGAAAAGATGACTTCATGGCTTATATGAAAGAGTGCGAAATCATGGTGAGTCAAGTTCATGAGAGAAATGATATTCACTCTTGTGTAAAACAATTTAATAGTCACCTTCCAACTCTAGACAAAATAACGCCCGAACTTATTTCTATTCCAGTAGGTTGGTGGGTCACGAAAGAGCAAAGAGAATACATTACCGACTGTATTAAGAAGGGTTGGTAGTTATGATTTCACAAGATTTATATTTTTTCGATTGCTTTGGAATGCTTATAAAAAGAAATGCATTTTCTAAAGAAAGAATTGATTTAGCTAATTCCGTTATAGATAACGCCAAAGAGAAAAGAAAAGATGGTGGATATAAAATATTAGACGTGTTTGAAAGTCATGAAGTATTCATAGACTTCTTTGTTGATGAAAAAATAACAAGTGTAGCGCGAGAATGTTTAGGCAAAAACTTTAGATTAGATCATGGATTTATAGTAGAGCAAGAAGCTTCAACAGACCCATTCAATCATTTGCATGGAAAATCATTTGGCAAAGACGCTATACATTATTATTTAGCGCAAGGAACTGAAGGTTTAGATTCTCCGTGCTGGACGAGAACGGGGCAGCTATCAGTTGGAATAATATTGAAAGGCCAAGAACCTTCTACAGGAGGACTTGGCTATATAAGAGGGTCGCATAAAAGCTCTTATTTTGCGAGGGGTCAAGATGTGCTACAGTCTTTTTTAAAAGAAGATTCCAACTTCTTTGATAAGGTAACTATACCAAAATTAAATGCAGGAGATGTAATAATATTTCCAGAGAACCTCTGCCACGGTCAATCTAAAATGAAAGCTGGTGCTCCCATGAGGCGGATAGCTTACGGAATGTTATTTCCATCTTACGCTAAATTTGCAAAGTGGGACAAATCATTAGAAAAACTGAGAAAGTTCTCCAAGTCAGAGACTCACAAACAATTGCTTACTGATGCATACCTTGTTGGAGACTTAGACTCACAAAACAACAGCATTAAATCGGGGGTCGATGAACACTAACAATCACGATATAGTAGTTGCTAGAGTGCTTGGTAATTATACCCCGCCGAAATCTTCTCGCACCTCTCGATTAACTGAATTGAGTTACATACTCGAAAAGGAAAAGGAGATAAATTTTAAAAGAATTTGGGTTTTAAATCGTATTTTTGATCCAGATTACCTGAATGACATAAAATTATTATTGGAGAAGTTCAGGCATGACCATATAGAAATTCCTTTTCTTTATAATGAGTATAAGCCTTTGGGAACTTTCGAGCACAAATTTCATTACTTAACAAATATAAACAACGCAAGAAACGTGGCTATAAAAGAGGGCTTGTCGAGAGGTAAATATTTATTTTGTTTAGACGGAGATTGTTTTTTTACATCAAAATTATTTGACGATATATGCAAAGGCTTAACCGCTGACGAAGGTGATTTCAATTACTATGCATTAATGGCCAAAAGAGTTCCTGTGAAAAACGGAAAGCCAGACTTTGATAAACTCATAGATTCTGAGCCAATGTTGGCATTCACAAAGGCGTCAAAGGAAAAATTTGATGAGAGTATACCTTTCGGACAAAACGATAAAAATGATCTATGTTGGAGACTAGGTTTTAATAAAGATAAAATGATAAATCTTATTTATGATCCTAATACGAGCGGTAACTTATGCAAGACAATAGGAGATATTTATCACATAAGCTTTTCAGACCCTGAAATAGAAACTAATCATGACCTACGTAAAAGTATTAGGAAAAAATCTAAAGAAGATATAATACAAATAGTTAAGGAACGTTATGAAGGTTCTAATTAATGCAGATGATTATCTACTTACGGACAAGATATCTGAAGGTATATTGTATGCGCTAAAGCGAAAGTTTATAACGACAACATCTGTAGTTGCGAATGGGATAGCGGATAATTCTATATACGTTGATAAGTATTTATCAGACTTTAAGAATAAAGAAGTCGGTATGCATTTCGTTTTAACGTGTGGAGAAAAAATGAAGCCTTTGATTCCATTTAAGAATACCTTAATAAATGAGAATGGATTATTTATTCCCAAGAAAGAGTTCTTAGATAGAGTAATTCAAATTGACTACGAATGGGTAGAGGACGAACTACGTGCTCAACTACAAAAAGTTCTAGAAATGGGGTTCAATATCACTTACGCCAATTTTCATCACCACATACATTCATGGGATGACAAAATATTAAAAATTTATGCAGCAATCTTGAGAGACAATAATATAAGAGGAAGAGCTATAGATCAAAGGACAAGAACGCTATTAAGGACTCTTGGGGTAAGAGTTAGTGACGAATTTATAGAGCAAGACTGGGCAAACGAAATTAATACCAAGGGAGAATCGGCGGTAGATGATTTGCACGTAAGAATCAAAACTTCTAAGTCAAAAAGCATTGAAATAAATTGTCATGCATCATTTGCTGACGCGAATAGCCTAACAGAGATCACATTTTTCGAAAAACTCAAATCACTGAGAGGTTTCTGAAGATTGCTTCCAGTCTTTTACTTTGTGTTGATGAATAGCGTGTGAATAATCGTAGAACTCTTGCTTGGTGTGAATGTTTCTATACCAGTGGTAAGAGTATACTCCTGTCATTAAGTAAAGAAACTCACCGGATTCTAACACGTCTTTATGAAGCCTGTTGTCTACCCCAAAGAAACGAGTACTCAGATCGCTTCCTTGTCTCCAAGAGGGTTTAAATTTATTTATTTTTCTCCAAAGAGATTTTTTTATTAAGAAACAAGTACCTGAAAAATAACTTAGGTCTCCGCTGGAAGTTTTTCGCTCTTTCAGAAAAGGCTCATCTACTTTAATTAAGTTAGTTTTATTTTTTTTCCATAAAGATTTACCCACATCTCTATGAAATTTCATGTCATTGCTTTCTACTATATCTTTTCGGGACACCTTTATTGAAAGGCATTCTTCATCATTTGGAATCATCCAAACTCCTGCGCCATCATAACCGCATCTGCTAACATAAGAAGAAAAGAAGCTTTTATCTGGGTGTTTTTCTATAACTTCATAAAGCATCGCTCCGAAAAATTCATTCGCAAACATTGCGTCTCCATCTATAAAACAAGCAAAATCAGTGTCGTTGGGTACGACCTCCATGAAGTTATTGTAAGCTTCGGCTATGTTTCGATCTTCTGCCCAAGGTATATTAAAATAAATCAAATTTAATCCTTTCTATGTCCGAAGCTTCATGACTTAATATATTAAATATTCTCTGTAAGCTAACGGTTCTTTCGTAATATGACTCTGAATGATAGCGCAAAGAGTTGAAATGAGATTCTTTTATTTCATCGGCTAAAAGTTGGAGCAATAGTTTCTGGTCGCCCTTGGAAAGCTTGTTCATACATATGAATACACTTATTTGGCCAAAAAATGACATCTGGCAAAAGCCTAGTGAGGTATATATATGAAAGCTCTATTTTTAGCATCTTCTAAACTGTACTCTCTGCCTTCTCTTTGCCCCCATTTTATCCAGTGTTTTTCAATTTCTTCTCTTGAGAGGTTATCTCTCGCAATGTCCGCGTTTAGTTTTTCGTACTCTAAATAATGAAAATCCTTAGGTAGTTCTTTGGGACACTCTTCTTCAACTACGCTAACAATGGGTCGTCGCCAATAAGATTTATCTATGTAGAAAACTTTCAATGGCCTCTTGCCTATCTCTTCCATTGCCCATAAGCAAAAATTAAAGCTAAGCTGATCCCTTAACGTATGTTGGCAGATTTGCGACCACCATAAGTCGCAGAATTCGTTTACTGTATTATTGTTCTTTCGGATTAGAATTCCAGTTTCTGCTAGGCCGTTATCGAACTTATACCCCGCCTTTCTGTAATAGTCTATTTGGCGTTCAATTTTGCCTCGAATTACGTAATCAGTCTCGTTTCTTAGAATTTGTTCAGCTTCTTCGAGGGCGTTATTTCTTACTCTGTGCTTCAGCACGGCTATGTCGTAATCTTCAAAATCAATTTCTTTGAGAAATTCGCTTGGTTGGCAATTCAAAATAAAACTGCCGTCAATCCACATCGTATTCTTTTGAACAAAATTTTTATACCCTTGAGTTTTAATGTGTCTAGATTTGTGCCTATTATCATGTTCAGGGCTGGCGCAGCCGTGTGAATCTCTAAGCATAACAAAGGGGGTATCCTTATCTAATTCTATATTTGGCCGTTTAGATTCCTCGTAATCACCTATTATAGCTGAATATACAAGGTTGCCGTGATGTTTTTCCGTAGAGTTATCGCTCACACGAATTTTATTTTTCATGTGATAAACCCTATTCTCAAATTGACCTTTTTCTAGCCAGTGTTTTTCAGCCTGTACTCTTGTCATGTGCTGGATATCAGGGTTCAGAGAAAGATATTCAAGCCAATTAAACCCTACTGGGAACCCTTGTCTTTCTTGAGAATTTTCGTTCATTTAGAAATGTTTCAGTTTTTCGTCTATAAATGAGATTATCTCTTCTTCATTACCGCTTACAAGATTTAAATTAAAAATTTCGTCTATCTTATTTAATTCAAGCACTGGATTAGTTACCAAAGACTGATAATCAAGCGTAGTAAATTTAAAAGGTATACGCTCGGAAGTGCATCTCTCTAGGAATTTGTTGAACCCGCTAACATGTTTCTGATGATGCATAAGACCTAGTTCTCTGTCGCCTTGCCAGTTAGTGTGACCTCTGCGCCAAAGAGATTTCAAAATTGCCTCTACGTCCCTTTGTATCCATAGAAAGTAAGGCGTTATATTAGCTTTCTTTAAAACGTTTACATATACAGGATACAAGAATAGTATCCTTGGGTCTTTTATGTAGAAAACATTAGAGTCAAATTCTTCGTTTATTAACTCTATTATTTGAGACGCATAGCCTTCATTTGTTTTAAGCTTATTCTCTTGCTGCTCAGTTATGGGATAAGGATTGTTCCAAGATTGATCGATAGACTCTAGTATCTCGTTATTCTTTTCGGAAAAAGCAGTATTTTCAAAGTAGCCTTTTTCGTTCCATTGAGTGCCTTTGGATTCAAAAGGATGCTTGCTTTTCCCATAATCTATCCCGCAAATATTTAAGCATCCACCAGTCGCAGAAGTGCCAGACCTGTGGTTACTTAGTATGAAAATACATATATTTTTTTTGTGCATCAAGTTAAACCGGGGTTAGGCTTTTTGATAATGCAGAATAAAAATGTACCACTTTGTCGATGCCCTTCTCCCTCTTTCCACTCCACTTCTTTCATGTCGCCAAGCCATTTTCTGACGCACTCACCTAAGACCTCTGGCTCTGGATAAAAATTACTATCTCCGCCTACAATTATTGTACCGTTCCAGTTCTCATTTGAATGAATTTTGTTAATTAAAAATTCGTTAACTTTAGCTCCTTCATCTGGCCAAAAATAATACACTTCGGCTTCTGGTAGGTCGTCTTTAAAATAATCCCCGTAGACAACGTTTAACCCTTTTTCTTCCGCTACTGAACCGCGAGCTTTATCAAATTCGAAGCCAATAACCTCTTTGGCGTATTTACTCATAAATACCATAGTGTCTCCTTCGGCGCAGCCAAGGTCGCAAACTACTTTACCTTCTATAAAATCTGAAATAGAATCAATCGCAGCTTTCGGGCTACGATAAGGTGTTTCTCTGGATGGCACATATAGCTCTATGTTTATTTCGTTCATTTTAAATCTCTAAAGTTAATTGTGTTTAAGTTGTTATCAACAATATATTTGATTATCTTTTCAAAATCTTCTAAAAGATTTTTCTTCTTGAGACCGTGAAAAGTAAAAACAGCTTTGGCTTCCTCTGGCATCTGCTCTATGTCTCTAACGAAATACTCATAGTCATACAAGCAATTCGCTATACCAGTAGAGCGGGTAAGTAAAGGTGTTTTCGAATCGTAATAACTCGGTTTGGGTTTTGGTTCCGTGGTTTCTGTGGGTCTCCAGTCAGCCCAAGTATCTTCTTTGTAATTATAACCTGTTCTAGCGTGAGTTATGCCACAAGAGCTAAGAACTTCCGCAGCGAAGCTGTTTGCGTCGTAAGCTGGGTAGCAAAAAGTAGTAGCGGGGTAGATTCCATTTTCGGCAAATATTTCGTCTACACCTTTTAATTCATTTATTATTTGGTCTCTATTTAGCTTTGTGAAGTTAGGGTGACTAAGGCTATGGTTACCTAATTCAAGTCCAGCTTCTTCAAATTCATGAAGCTTACTGAAGTCCATCGCAGGTTCTTGCATACCCTTTTGGAGGGCGACTATCTGATAATTCCAAAGCTCTGTCTGTCCTGTGATAAAAAAAGTACCTTTTAATTTATGCTTCTTTAATAATGTTAGAGCAACATCATAGTGAGATTGCAGTCCATCATCGAAAGTTAAGCATATTGTTTTCATGTCAAGTTAAAGATACCAGCCTGTTATGGCTACTCGCTTCTTATCTGCCTTCACCGGAGTAACAACATGAGGTAAACCTTTTCCGTTGGGTCTCTCAGACACGTCAAAAAGAACCAAAGAGTTGAATGTTGGTGGCTCGAAACCTTTTATCGTGCAGTAATCTTCTTCCATTGAATAGAATGCTCCGCCGTCATGAGGCTTAAAGCCCTCTGATAGATTTAAAACAATAGTGACTCTTCCTTTTTTGAAATCATGATGTGGGCCGTTCCAATCGCCTTTTTGAAGTCTGCTAGTAAAAAGTTCTCCAGCCCTAAGCTCTTTATGGTCAGAAACAAATTCTAAAAAATTAAGCATCTCAGGTTGAATTAAAAAACCTTTCCAGTTATCACATTCAGGGCAATCGCAGTGTTCCCAGTGGTCACCATAAAAAACTCTTTGGTATATGTAAGAGAAGCATCCTCCCGCATCTCTTATCTTGGCTAACTCTTTGCGTTTAGCTTCAACCTTTTCTTTGTTCTCTGGAGAATTTTTAAGAACAGTCGATTCCCATCTATTTTCAGATATTAAGGTCGGCTCAGGAAAAAGCATCCAAGACCACCAATTTTCATTCTGAACATTATTGTAAAAGTCTCTTAATTTTTCTATGTATTCTGGTTTTAAAAAATCTCTAACTATTACGAATTTATCGTTTTTGACGTACTCGTTTTTAATGTGTTGGAAATCTAAATTGGGATTAATTCTCGACATACCAGTTCTGTTATTTAGTTGAAATCATACAGGGTTTTTGATATTGTTCAAGCGTGAAAGCGGGAATAGTTGCGCCCTTTAGTAAGAGGAGAGAAAGATATCTCCCCATCTTCTTGGAGAAAACAAAAAAATATCTAGAAGCTCACCCAAGGTCTCCCAAGTTTTCTAGTTACGAAATTATTTTAGCTGAACAAGTAGATCACGAAACTACATTTAATTTTAATCTAGCTTCAAACGTAGGAATTAGGGCAGCGTTTGAAAAACTAGGCTGTGATTACGCGGTTTTGGTTGGTATAGACAATATACCTATAGAGAACATAGATTATTCTTGGACGGGGCAAAATGAAATATGCTTTCTTATGTATGGTGGATACAAAATTATACCAAGGTCATTTTATGATTCTGGAGGGAATAATGTCTTCATGGGGTGGGGCGCAATGTTCCAAGATATGGAATTCTACGGGAGATTAAATTATTATGGAATTACTCATCAGAAATGGTTCGAAAGACCAGATATAGGAAAATGCAAATACGTAGACCTTTCTGTATCTGATAAATCTGCTGAGTACGAGACCAAGTTGAAATGGGATCAAGCTAGGAACTTACCTTTTGAAAGGCTTCCAAAATGCATCCCTTTGACTGACAGAACTACCTTTGGAGATCATGGAATTCATTGCGAAAATTACCCGTTTAATTATTGGTGTAAAGATATCGTGACTCATGCTCACGTTGAGTTGGTGAACAACTTACAGCACACTCACCCAGAGAGAAGAAAAAAATACTACGAAAGAAGCGGGTGGAGATGTGTTGACATGAATGAAGTTGAAGAGAATCATGTGGGGAAAGGAGAACAGTCGAAAGGCCATTATCATTTTAAGTTTCATTCCGTAGGAGTCTACAAATATACCCCCACTATAACTTTCCCTGTCCCTAACTCAGTTGTTCCTGAGGATCATAAGCTACGGAAACAGCCTTGGCAGTTCGCCAGCAATAGAGTCATTGAAACTGTGTTCACTTAACGAAATCCATTACGTAATCATAGTCAATTTCCCAAGACATGAATTCGCATATTTCTTTAGTTGATAGAGCAGAAGAAGCCGATATAACTGATTTTTTGTCTTTTAGAATTCCTACTAGGTAAAACTTAGCGTATTTAAGGTCATCGTAAGTTTCGCCCTTTGCAAGCTGAAGCGCACCATTTGAAGTGCTTACCGCTATTAGGTGACCGTCTTTAGTTTCTCCAGTCCATTTGTCTGAACCCCATTGATACAAGAAAGTTGGCTCTAGCTCAGCAAACTCCTCGTAAGAGGACATTATGTCGAAGTCAAAAGGTTTTTCTAGTTTAGCCATTAAGAAAAACACTCTCTAGGGTGTTCAATGAAAGGACGAAACTACAGAAATTAATCCTTTGTCTACGAATCTCTCGTAACTCTATTCCCTAGAGAGCGTAATAATATTGTTTAATTTAAATAAAAAATCAAGATGATTTTTTCAAAATGTCCCAAACTACTTCCTTTCCAGACCATTTCCATGTCTTTTCCCATTTTTCTACGACTTTCCCGGAATTATTTCGTTGTATGTATTGAAATATCCCTTCTGTCCCTAAAAGCGTATCAAAATCTTTTATTCCTACCACTGCTTTTTTTCCTCCTTCAACAAGCAATTCCACATGCGTAGCTTTTTTTGGCGGATTGGGTATGGTGATACCATGAATTTCTTTAGTAGCTTTTCTAGGTCTCATTGTTGCCGTATTCAGCTTCGGTTCTCTCAGACCATGCAGTTGCAGCTTGAGCTTGTACTCTTGCTAGATTTGAATTGAACCATGTCTCGTTTATTTTATTTGGTTCGTTATTTAGTAGGTTGTAAATTTCTTCTATAAATTCAAAGTAGCCTTCCTCGTAAAAATATTTTTCCATACATTCAAAGTCTTGCTTTGATGGTGGTTCTATTTGTGCGTTTGAATCTTCTGGCATTAAAATAATTTTAACATCTTTATTAATTTCATTAGTTAGCTGGAGCATAGCCTTTGCGCTTTTACTCTTGGTTACCCCAAAGATTACATCATGACCTCTCCAACTTGCACGAAGCAATGTCCAAAAGGAGAATTCGCGTACTTCTTTCATATAACAAGATTTTATTTCTTTTTTGGTTGGAAGTCAATCGATTAAGACGTAGGAGGTGGATCAACTTTTTTTTTGCTAAATGTATATTTAGCTAACATAACTAAGTAGGCAGAGTTAACAATGGTTACAAACCCGTAAGATAGCTGAGTCCAGAAGAAGTCTGTGCTGGAAAGAAAGAAATACAAAGTCCAGAAGTTCCAACACGAAAAGAATACTATGCTTAGTTTACTTATGCCCTTTACATCTTTATCTACATAAAGCTTGTATAGGTTTAAAATATAAAAAAACCCTGCCACAAATACAAACCCGCTATTTATTGCATCATTCAGTTCCATTTCTTTTTTGGAGTATTTCTTCTAACTCTTTTATAACGTGCGACATTTCATTTACTCGCCCCGCATCATAGTCGTCCATTATTATGATTTCATTTTTTTGTTTTTGATACTTTTGTATTAGTTCTTCTAGGTTATTTTTTGTTTTCATTAATGGCTTTTAATTCTTTCTTGAGTCTGATTATGTCTCTCCTCAATTCTTTTTCCACCATCAAGGCTCGGTATGTTATGGCCTTTATTTTACTCATTGCGGGCAGATAGTCATTTTCAAAGTCTATCATCCCGTCATTTTCTAACGACTTAATGTACATCATTCCATCCGTATAGCTGCCCCTGAACGCTTCAGTATATTCGGCGTATTTTCCTTTGCCTTTCAAGCGTGAAACTACATACGTTGAAGGCGAGGTGCTATGATCCCAATATTTTTTCATTTATTGTATTCTGAAAAATGAGATTTGAGATAATTTAATTTGTCTTCAGCTTCGGTAGCAATTGCAACTTGTTTGTCCATCTCTTCGATTAATTGGGGATGCTCACCAATGCCAGTGGGGTTGGTGAAGTAAACCTCTAGCGTAGCGAAAGCTTCTTGCATTTGCGCCAAATACTTGAGTTCAAGTGCTCTATACATTTCTTTTTTCATAATTAAGATAGGGATGAGTCTTTAATGTTTGAGTATATTCTGCCTTTGTTTCTTTTTTCTCTGAGTTCTTCTAGTTCGTTAGATTCATGTGGCCTCTTGATGAACGTAGTAGAGTGTTGCTCTTCATTAAGGGATTCAAAAGCTGGTTGTGCGGTATAGTAATACAACGCTATGGACTTTCTTGTCATGCCTTCAGGGCATTTTATTTCGTCTGGAAAGCCATGATAAGATTTCTCTGACGTAGAGAAGCAAGCAAATGTATTGAAGTTTGGGTAGACACGCGCTTCTAGCTCTTCTAGAACGTGTTTACCTTTTTCATTTTTATGACCTTTCCATATCTGGAAGTCACCTGCGTATTCTTCTTTCCAATCTTTATTTAAATAAATCAAAATATTTAATCTGCGATGGAGTTCTAGTTTGGGATGCACGTTAAAGTCTACATGTATATCAAGTTTACCGCCTCTTTTGCTTTGGTGTATACCGCCACCCCTGTAATACGGGTCGGGAATCAATCCATTGATACCCGTAAGTTTCTCAAGGAAGTTTAGAAATGGAGGGGAGTTCAATTCAATCAGAGTATCTCTGATGGGAGCAGGTAATTCTGACACTTTGTCGAAAGCGTATTTCTTCTCAAGAGGATTGTCGTATTTGTAGAAATTTTCATCAATTGATGGAAATGCATCCATCATGTTTTGGGCTGCGCCAAAGTTTAGGAAATTCTCAAATGAAATATACGGGAAAGGTTTCCTGTTTTTATATTTTTCTGAGTTTTCTTCAGCTAAAGCATTTAAATTTTCTATGTTGCAGCTTTTCATCTTAATAATTTACAAAAATTTCTTTTGGCAAAAAGAAATTATTAAATTTTCTTACAGACTTCCGACGAGCAATCTAACTTCCTTCTTAAAGTTTCTGATTGCCTTAGCTTGTTTCTCGTAGCCCTTCGATTGATAGTAGTTAGCTGTTCTATCAAGAGTACCTTGCAAGTTATTGCTAAGGCTATTGTCTAGGTACTGTTTAGCCTTTTGTTTTTTTGTCATCTTTTTTCTTCTTGCTAGACCAATCTATTTGGTCGTAATTATCACGATACTTCTTGGGGTCGTGAGGTCTTACTTCATCACCCTTTCCTTGGCTTAGTTTTAGACCAGATGTGGGTGAGCCTTTTTTGTATCTAAAGACTTTATCTTTTCCTGCGTATTTCATTTCTTAAATAATCCCTTTAGAGAATGGTAAATCAGTATGCATAGACTACTTAGGAGGTAAAATATAGTCAAGGCTGCTATATAAATCCAGCTAAGCGGTGGACGTTTAAACATTAGATTTTAGTCCAATTCATAGGCGTCATCGGGTTAATATTCTTAATTTGCGTTGCATACTCACCTTTAAAAGAATTAAGTGCTTCGTGAGGTGGGTCGAATGGCCCCAAGGCTTTTACTTCCTCAGAGGTGCTCCATCCACATATATTAACGATTCTTCCGCCGTTTTCGTCTGGGTCTTCCACTATGCAGAATATATAAGTTATACCTTCGTGATACTCTCTACGGTTAACTATAGCATAATGGTCTAATAGTTCTTTTTTGTTTCTTTGAGAAGACTTAACGTCCGTCATTAAAAAAGGTATATCCATCCCCCCGTCACTAATATAGTCATTTCCATAAACTTTTCTCTGAAGAGGTATCATTTCTGCTTGGTGAGCAGCTTGCCAAAACTTTTCCCTACCTTGCATGCCAAATAAATGACGGCAGCAAGCAAGCATAGCGCACTGTCCCATCAATGAATCGTCATTTGCCGTGTGTTTCCTTTCTCCTTTGCCTCTTATATTGCTTGGAAGATTTTCTTTAGTAAACATATCTGAAGCCTTTTGAGCTTCTCCGCAATAAGCCTTGTTAAGACGATGTTTTATTATTTGATTTTCGGTGACCATCTTGTTATTGCCCTTCTCTGGCGTCTCTTTTTTTAAGTTTGCTCGCCCAGTTTCTTAGCTTTCTCATTGCTGCGCTTTCTATTTGCCTAATTCGCTCTCGAGTAAGGTTGAATTTCTCTCCTACTATTTCAAGAGTTTCTCTATCGTAATCACGTAGCCCAAATCTTAGCTCTATAATTTTTCTTTCTCGATCATTTAGCTTGTTTAGGAAATCTTCAAGCATAGTTATGTCGTTAGCGTAAAGCGCGGAATCTAAAGGGTTTAAACTGCTTTCATCTGGTAAAAAGTTAGCCATAGTTTCGGCTTCAGATTCTTCACCTACTGGCTTGTCTATTGAAACATAAGAAACGTGAGAAGCTAGAGTCTTTTGAACTTTATCTTCAGTTATGCTAAATTTTTTCGCTATATCACAGTTCTCAGGGCGAGTCCCTTCATTGAGGATTTTATAGTCCTCTATGTAACGCATTATCTGACATTTTAACTGAGAAACATGTACGGGAAGCCTTATGGTTCTAGAGCTATTAGATAGAGACCTAGTGATAGCTTGTCTAATCCAATAAGAAGCATAAGTGGAAAGTTTAGCCCCGTGATTTAATTCGAATCTGTCAACCGCCCTTACTAGACCAGCGTTGCCTTCTGAAACTAAATCCGAAAAATCAAGCCCCAAGTCTCTGTAATCCTTAGCTATTCTTATTACTAACCTTAGATTACTGTTTATGAGTTTCTCTCTAGCCTTCTTTCCTTCGTTTCTAACTCTACTACCGCAATTAGATTTGTTAGTTCTGTATTTTATATACTTTTCAGCTAAAGCAGTTTCTTCTTTTTTGCTTAAAAGGGGAAAAGCTCCTGCCTCGTTAAAGTAAGTAGTCAGAACATCATCTGGAGAAATAATCCTATCTTCGGGCTTATCTTGCTTCTTTTTTCTGGGCATTCATGACTTTTTATACTTTTTTTTCAAAAAAATCAAGGCCAAAAATCTAAACTTAATATTTCTTCTGATTTTATTTGGTCAAGCACTACCTCACAGGTTTTCTCTATATTATCAAGGTCGTCTATAATCATTAATTCTATCTTATCATAATTGGGGTAATACTTTTTAAGAACTTGCAACAAACACCCGTGACAGACGATCCTCCACCTTTTTTGAGAAGGTAATTGAATTTTAAAGTACAAAACCTTTCTTTCTTCCCATAAAATCCTATAATCTCTAGCAGAATAGGTCAGCCCACAGAAACCGCATTTTATTTTGCTCTTTCTGCTAAAAGGATTAACTGACTTTATCTGTATCATTTATTTAAAAGCTTTTTAATGTCGTTCGCCCACTGTTTATTTAAATACTCGTTATAATTTTTGCAGTCTTCGTTTAGCTTATTTCCATCATAGGCCGACTGGTATATCTCGTCTCGATCAGAAAGGTTGGCTAAAAAATGAGCATGATTAACTTTAACTTCTTCTAAATATACTAAAGTCCCTAATTTAGTACCAGTAGCAAACCAAAAATTATCTTGATAAAAATGTCTTAAGTTTGGGGGGGCAAAGTACCCTATTTTATTAATAATATTTGAGTCCAAGAACACATTTCTACAGCAATCTTTATTAGCGTTGCAGTGGTTTTGAAGTTGATCGTTTATATAGGCAATCGCATTATCCCCAATATTATCCAAAGCCGAGAAAACTTTTAAATCCCAATCCTTGGTTATGAACTCATTATCGTCACCTATAAAGCCAATATACTTATATTGTTTGCGATATTTAAAGGCATAACCGTTCATTTTTTCTTGGCAATAACCAGCTTCGCCTTCGTAGACTTCGTAATTTAAATCATGATGCCTATAGTAATTTTGCTCGTCGTCTTTATCTAGTATAACTAATATTTCACTTTTATTAGCGTGGGTCTGCAAAAAAGACCTCCTTAACTTTTCTATACTTGAAGGTCTTTTCCTGCTAGGAACTAAAACTAGAATCTTATCAATCATGGAGAACGTCTGTGCCGTCTTTATTATTTGCGTCAGGCTTTATCGAGGTTTCTACTAAGGAGTATTTTACGCTGGATTGACTAAAGATATCGTCAGGAGAAGAGTCCATGAAAATATTGTAGGCTTTTTTGTGAGCTTCTGAATAGTCCGAAGCGTCAACCTCTATCGTCATTTTAGCCCTGTACAAAAGGTCGACGCTGTAAGATTGCTCTTGTTTGCCCATGTTAAATTTCCTCTATCCTTTTAGCCTTATCGTCTATGATAAGATCGTTAGGTGGTTTCTGGTAATCTCCTTTGGAGCCAGTAGAGAGATCATGAAACTTGCATCCCCAAGATTCTAATTGATTCCAAGTGAAATCATAATAACATCTTCCTTCTGCTTTAGACCTATCTGAACCTCCCCTTGCTGTCCAGTAAAGTATTCTCCACCCTTCGTCGTAAAGTTTGTTTATCTTGGCGATATTTTCTAGATTAGGCTCGGCTTGATCGTATTTTCTTTCGTTAGGGTAAAAGCAAACAGTCTCATCTACATCCACCAAGGCAACTTTTACGTCGTCGGCCATAAGTTTTTTAGAAGTATGAAATTCCATTTCGGAGAAATGCTAGCATATTGACTAACGCTTTTCAATTCTAAGAAGAATCTTCTTCGCATTTCTTCTGGCATAGTAAAGCCTAGACATAACAGTACCCAAACGAATTTTAAGTGTAGAAGCAATTTCACTGTACTCCAACCCATGCATATCTCGAAGTTCTAATATTTCTCTGTGATCTTTTGAGAGTTTATTTAAGACCTTAGTAGATATTTTTTTAGCTTGATCCCTCTTTTCTTGGTTCTCTATGCGGGCAGAAGGTAAGTCATTATCTACTGAATCATATTCAGGAATTGGCTTCTCTAGAGATTTCTTGAGGTCTTCTGATTCTTGGGAAGAAGACGCCAGAAAAGCTACGTTTTCAATATCTATGAGTTTGCATTTTTTCTTTTTGCGAAATTCGTCTAGAAATGCATTTCTTGCTATGGCGTTTGCCCAAGTAGAAAACTTAGAATTGCCTTTGAACTTTTTTATCTTACTCCAACACTTTATTATGGTGATAGAGTATATTTCTTCCGCTAAGTCATCATTGCCCCTACAATACTTTCTTATCCATCCTTTTAGCGCAGGGCCGTAATAGCCTATTAACTCCTCATAAGCCTCGCAGTTTCCCTTTCGGGCTAGGCGTAAGAGTCGTCGCTCTTGTTTCTCTTCTAAGGCAGTAGCAGCCATGCAGTTTAAGATTCAGCGTCTTTATCCTGCTCTTCATCTAAATCTACGAGATTAGAACCTTCGTCTAGTAAATTATTTTTTATCTTTGATAAAAGTTCTGTAGTTGTGGTTATGGAAACCATGTTAAGGCCATACACCTGAGATTCAGAGAGATAGTGCTCAAGCTCCTCAATTGAACGAAGGGTCTTCATGAGTTTTTTTCGCGACATTTGGGGTTCTCCTAATGTTGTAATACCTTCTCATGGAGCTAATCTTTTCAGGGGTTTTGTTGGGCAAAAACTTCTTATGCATTTCTGTGTGGGTGTGATTAGCACCATGTAGCACCAATAAGTCTACCTCCTCTTCAGTCCAAACTCTAGGCTTTTTTAGCCCTCTACTCATCTTGGCAGACCTAACTTGTTCAACAGTTTTGTCTGGGAAAAACTTATCTCGCAACTCTCTTTGATCGTAATCTAAGTAGTTTTCTTTTAAGGTTTTTATTTCCTCTTCAGTCCAGAGTTGATGTTTTTGCATATCTTTTCTTAGCTTTAATAAGTGTCTCCTTGTCCGTATCGCACTTTCGGTTCTGTGTGGTAGATACTTTTCATTTATTTCTATGTCGGTCAATTTTTTATAATTATTTTTAATAATTTTTATTTCCCAACTTTTCCACTTTTTCCTTTCAATCATCTGAAGGAAACATGCTTTTCGCTTACTTACTCTTTCCATGCTAATTCTATTAAGTTATCGCCAAAAAACTCTTGGGTGTATTTAACAGCAGTTTCTGGTTCGAACGCTCTGCAAGTGTAGACATCCACAGAAAAGAAGCAAGGACTTCTATCGTCCCATGCATAGACATGCATCCCGCTCTCTTTCCAATGCACATACGAACACCAGCCATACGCAGGGTCGTAGTTGCAAAACGGAGCAGTAACCACCGTCATATTCAAAACGCTGGTCATCTCACGGCAATATCTATCCATCTGTTCAGGAAGGAAAGGGTTATGAAGTGTTCCTTCTATAACAATTCTTTGTCTAGTTATATCTGGGGCTAAGTCTTTATACATTTTTTATAAGCTCGCTTTTGAGGTAGTTGTGATAATTTAAAGTTAACTCTTCTCCTTCTTTTATGTCTGTTAAAGGTCTAAAAGAATCATCCTCTTCTCTCCATTCGCAGTTGGGGTTATCCGAATGATTTAAGAAGTAAGATATATTAATTTTATTTAAAGAAGTGGTAGTGAAGTAGTGAGTCTTCGTCTCTATGAAAAAATCGCTCATCATTTTGATCGTGGGTGCATTTAGGTGATGAACTTCTTCTTTGCTGATCGCCTTCATGTTTTTTAAATCACATGAGCAGTCTGGAAAAAGGTTTGTGTCTTTGCTGATGTCTATAATTGCACAGACTCCAATTCCATGTATATCGGATTTTTTTATCCTGCAATAAGTACAAGATAAGAAATTAATTATTTCAGACTTTTTCATAAGCATCCACAAATGCTTTCATCATCGTATTGTCCACTAATGCAAATGAAAAGTTGTTATCGCTTTTGAAATGAACTCCTTCTGCTATTCTAGAATCTGCAACCATCTTCGCTTTTTCAATTAGGTCGTCTTGATATTTTGAGTCTATGTAGCCGATAACCCTTGCTGCAAAGTAAGCTGCTAGAGTGTGGCCACTTGGGTAAGACGGAGCGTTTGCTTTTCCGTGTTGAATAGTCTTGTTGTAATCTAGTTCAATCCCATAATAGTCCGCTATTTGGTAAGGTCTTGGTCTACCGTAATGCATCTTTAGCTTCATCGCTAAAACTTCGACATCACCGCCAGTTATGAAATCTAACGCTTTTTTAGGGACAGTTTTCCCACTTAGCTCTTTATAGGAATCAATTATAAATTTGGCTGGGTCTTTGTCCATTTTCTTAAGGTTTGCCGAAAATTCTTCAGAGTGCTGCTGTTCCATGAACGCTTTTACTTCCAATAACTCTCTTTTGGTATCCTCACTTGAATTAGCTGGCGGAGGCATGTCTAAGAGAGGCTTTATGTCGATATCCATATACTCGAAATCGCTCCTTGAAGTTTTTAGAAAAACTTCTGGAGTGCCTGTATATTTCAATTCGTCAAGCTTCCTTGCTTTTATTTGATTGGTAAAATCTAGTTCAAATTCTTCTTTCATATAATGCCTTATTACTCGCTCCTGCTTTTTACTATAGCGTTATAATAGTCCTCATCCCAATAGTCATAATAATTACTCTTTTTGAGTTTATCTGAGTATTTGTTTAGCTCCTTTAAGGGCTGTATTAGTATTACACCATATTCTTTATTGTTTGTTTCAATATTTCCAATTTTATTTATTTGGTCTGGGTGATCCCAGATTAGCCACAAATCCTTTGATTTAGCTTTATCTTTATGTTTATCACAGAAAGAGGACAGCCATTCTTTGGTGAATTTTTTGGGGCATCCATAGATTAGCCAAAGCATCGGCCTTTCTTCTGATTCTATGCAATTTAGAGCATCAGACTCCAAGTCGTCTGACTTAATGATCTCCGTTTTATCCAGAAATTTTTTAGCAAACGGACATATTGCATGACCCCCAAGCTCTTTTCTTTTTAAAGTAATATACTTTATATAATCATCTATCATCTCTCTTTAATATTTCGCTGGGAGAAAAAAAGAATTTACCAGTATACTCCTCTTCTAACTGACCAAGCTCGTAAATCGTTTTTGTTTTTGTATCGCTTTCGCAAAGAGTTTTGTAAGCTAGCTTGTCTTTAGACCATTCACTGCCAGTCCACCACTCAAAGCCTTGGTACATGGATTTATATATGCACATATTTTCATATCCGAACCCCAGATACAAATACTCTAAACCCATCTCTTTGGCTGACTCTAACTCTTTTATGCAGCTATACTTACCCAAAAATATATTTGGTTTATGATAGTCCCAGCAGAATTGTATTGAGGTCATGCAGTTTGCATTGTCGTAAGTCCTGCAAATTACAAAACCGTGAAGCTCTCCATCTTCTCTATGCTCGATTATCTTTTTGTTCTCTGGGTCTATAAAAAGCTCTTTGAAGAAATCTTCTGTTGTATAGAAGTCTGAGAATAGTTCTCCAGATTTTTTGTACTGATCGCTTTTGAACTTTATATACTTTTCGTATACGCCTTTAAGCTCGTTTACATCGCAGTCATTTAAATCTTTATGAAGAGAAGTTATCCCTTTGCAGGGGTCAGTCATCTTCCTTATTTTTTTATTATATTTTAAATCCGAAACTTTTAATCTTACCTGTCGACCTTGCGCCCAAATCTCCCCGTACTTGAGGCTTTCTACTTTCATCCACCCGTTCTCAAGAGCGTATTGTTCCTCTTCCTTGGTTACAGCTTCGGCGTAAGCTCCGCAATTTATAATGCCTAAAACGTCAGACATTCTTCCGTAAAAATGAGTGAAGAATATTTTCATCCGTCGCCTCCGAAATGCTTTTTACTCCAAGCTCTGTTGGCTAGCTTCTCCATAACGGCGTCAGCTATTTCGGGTTGCTGGCATATCAGCCAAGCAGCAGTCCAACGCTTCTCCCACTCCTTCAGCTTTTCTTCGCTGCTAAAGAGTCGCTTGTCGAATTGTGGCCTATCGTCCACTACTGGCTCAAAGTCAGGGTGAACAATGTGTTGCGCTCTTGAAGGTGAGCATCTAATGCACCTTCGGTGAGACAGTAACCCAAAGTAAGGCTCGTCCCATGCAATGCAATGCATGGTGATAGAGCAGTTTTGAGTGGTGACTTCACAGTCACATTTATCACAATATTCTTTAATCATTTTTTCTTTTCGTACTTAAATTCTATTTTACCAAAATGGGCCATATTCGCCCCAAAAAGGTTCGCCAGTTAAAAGACACCAGATCATCCTTCCTCCTAAATAAACAATAGAAAGTATAACGGGTAAAGCTGGTATTAAAATAATACCCCCAATAATAAGCAATATTATTATTAATAACTGTTTCATTCTACCAATGCCTTATTACTTAACTTTTTGATGTCATACCCATCTTCTTTAGCTATGCCCTTTTCGAGTAGCTCTATAAAAAACTCTTGTATTCCTTTCTTGCTAACTCGTTTACGATTTTTTTCTTTCTTAAAGAGTTCGTCAAAAGCTTTGTTGGTAGAAATTTCCATAGAGTAGGTATCGTCTGGGTTATCTTTAACGTCATGTACATAGACCCTCGGAAAATCACTAGCCATGACTTCTTCAAGAGATACGTCGTTAAGGGGTATTTTTTTATTCTTCTTCATGGTCTTTGAATTCTATTTCAGACGCCACAAGAACTGGCGTATCTTTAATATCCCTCAATATTTGTTCCGCTTGTTCTACCGCCTCTTCTTCGGTTTCTCCAACGATAGCAATTGGGTCTTCGGTGTGAGCATAAATGCTACCGTCTTCGTTGTAAAAGACTTCATGGACACTATACCAAGTGACTCCATCATTTTCGTGTTTTATGATTCTATTGTTCCACATTTTTTCTTTTTAATCCCGTCGATTTCCACGGGTTTTAACTGGGCATCTTTCAATACTTTTCTTCTTTTTCCATCTCTCTTACCCACTCAGTAACATGGTCGTA
>CEUT01016345.1_pt1 | contig 28308 bp, 21 predicted proteins | sample 531401 | NCBI WGS metagenome assembly CEUT01 (sample SAMEA2622821, study PRJEB7988) | marine metagenome | biome: marine biome (ENVO:00000447); feature: surface water layer (ENVO:00002042); material: "saline water (ENVO:00002010), including plankton (ENVO:xxxxxxxx)" | depth 5 m | reverse complement strand
ATCACAGCAATGCAAACAGAGATTGATGCAATAGAAAGCGGTGTAGGCCTTAACTCTGATGGTAGTTATACAGCACTTACCGGAAACTATAACACAGCTTCAACTCTTAAGGGTGCTGTAAGTAGCTTAGATACTCAAGTTAAGACAAACGCTGATGCTATAGCTTCTAACGATAGTGATATTAGTTCTTTATCTTCACAGATTTCTTCTAACGATAGCGATATCTCATCACTTCAGACTTTAGCTAATACACACGAAAGCTCAATCGGACTTGATAGTGATGGTGGTTATACTGCTATTTCAGGTGCAAACTTTGCTGATAGTGGAACAAGCTTAAAGGCTGCTGTTGCTCAACTTGATACTCAGTTAAAGACTACACAAGATGAAGTTGATGCTGAAGAAACTGCAAGAGCTAACGCAATAACTTCAGTAAATAGCACAATCTCTACTCTACAGAGTGAAGTGGATGCTACACAAACTGGTGCAGGTTTAACTTCTGCTGGTGCTTATACTGCTAACAGTGGTGCTAACTATATCGACTCAGCTTCAAGCTTAAAAGATGCTGATGACAAGTTAGATACACAAATTAAAGCGAATGCTGATGCTATTGCAAGTAATGATAGTGATATATCTTCTATCAACTCAACATTATCTACCTTAGCAACTTCTTCTTCACTTTCTTCATTACAAAGCGAAGTTGATGCTATTGAGAGTGCAGTTGGCCTTAGTGCAAGTGGAGCTTATTCAGCGATTAGTGGTGCAAACTATGCAACTTCATCTTCAAGCTTAAAGGCTGCAGTTACACAGTTAGATACTCAACTTAAAACAACACAGGATGCTTTGGATGTTGCTGAAGCTGCTATAACAAGTAATGATACAGATATCGCAACTAACGTTTCTGCAATCAATACTGTTGAGGCAAGTGTTGGATTATCTACTGCTGGAGCTTATCAAAGCAGAAGTGGTTCAAACTATCTTGATAGTGCTACATCGGTTATCAACGAAGCTACCCTGCTTGATGCACAGATTGCTACAAACGCAACTGCTATAGCAACTAAGGCGGCTTCATCTACAGTTACTGCGCTTCAATCTGAGGTTGATACTTCACAAGCATCTATCGGATTATCAACAAGTGGTGGATACGTTTCAAGAACTTCTACAAATTATCTTAACAGTGCAACTTCGATTGTTGGTGAGATAACAGCTCTTGATACACAAGCTAAAACAAATGCTGATGCTATTACATCTGAAGCTTCTTCAAGAGCTTCTGCAGATAGCACTTTAACTTCAGCAATAAATACTGTTGAGGCTTCTGTAGGATTACAAGCTGATGGTAGCTTAAGCATTAGTGGAACAAACTTCCTCAATTCTTCAAGCACAATCGTTGCAGCACTTGATACTCTTGATACAAACCAAAAGCTTCTAAGTGATATTCGTTTGAATATGATTTCTGCTCTTGGACTTTCATCAACTGGTGTTAAGAACAGCTATGCTAATACAAACTACATTTCAGATAGTGAAGATGTTATTGAAGCTATTGAAGCTCTTGACCGTCAGGTAAGCACAAATGCTGGCTCTATCTCATCACTTGGTAGCTCAAACATTGCTAACTTACAATCTGAGTTGGATGATACACAAGCAGGTGCAGGTTTAGGAACTGATGGAACTTACTCAGCAAATAGCAGCACAAACTATCTTCAATCTGTAAGCACACTTAAGGCTGCAGATGAAGCATTAGATGCTCAAATTAAAACAAATGCTGATGCTATTGCACTTAAAGCTAATAGCACAACACTTTCAGCACTTGATTTAAGAGTTGAACAGCTTGAGATAAGTGATGGTGGTGTTTGGATTTCTCACGATACAGATGATGAAGTTTATTACGGCTTCGATGTTGAGTGCCTTAAATCACACTATGGGCCATTTGAGATTAAGTTAGGTGGAGCAAATGGTTATATCAGAGCTCTCGTTGCTTCTGAAAATGCTACTACCGATCTTATCTTCTACGGAACAAAGGCAGAGAGAAATGGCGGACGCCACTTCCACGCTCATCCAGTTTCGGGTGATGCAGTCTTCCAAGGTAAGTTCAGCGGTTAAGATAGGAGCTCTTTAAGAGCTTCTTCAGCTTGTTGTTTTAGAAGCTCTTGAACTTCGATTTCTTCTTCTGATAAATCTGGCTTAGGCATCTTTGAACATTTCTTCATATGCCTACCCACAACGCCCGGATTATTTGTATAACCACAGTATGGGCAACTTTTTTGTTGGTTATTCATAAAGTTTTTAGATTTAACAGCTGCTTTAGTGCCAGCTTTTCTAACTTCTTCTGAATATAATCCTTTCTCTTCTTTTTTAAGAGTAGGTTGAGCAGCTTTGCCACCTTTGGATTTATTCTCGGCATCAAAAAAACCAGAGCCTTCTTCTCTTTGTTTCTCAAGTGAAGCAGCTGCTCCACGTTTTCCTAACTCTTTTTGTATTTTAGGGTTTTGAAAACCATTTTCATATTTCTTACTCATTACATAAACCTTTCTGAGTTTTTTATTATTATATATAAATAACCAGCAATAGTTGTATTGTGCGAATTTTTTTTTAAGAAATAGATAAAATAAGACGTTTTCGATATATATAGTATTAGAAACGACCTTTCTACGGCATCAGAAACCTAAATAAATTGCAAATTCGAAAGGAAATAAATTATGAGCGCATTAAGAGGCGACAGTAATAAGGGCCACGACTTAGGTACGAGCTCGATTAAATGGGGCACACTCCACGTGGGAGACGTCCAAGCAGAAACTATGACTACTTCTGGAAACGTTGAAATCCAAGGTAATCTTACAGTTACTGGAACACAAACATCTTTACAGGTATCTACAGTTGAGGCTGAAGATCCATTGATTAAACTTGCTCGTGGAAACACTGGTGATACATTAGATATCGGTTTTTACGGACAATCAAATGACGGAAGTGCTAAATACCACGGTTTATTCCGCGACCAATCTGACAGCGGTAAATTCAAACTCTTTAAGGACCTTGTTTCTGAGCCTTCAACAACTGTTGGCACACTTTCAAGTTCTCATAAAGCAACACTCGTTGCACACCTCGAAGGTAATGTTACCGGTGATTTAACTGGTAATGCAGATACAGCAACAGCTCTTGAAACTGCAAGAAATATCGCAGTTAGTGGTGATATCAGCGGAACAGCTTCTTTCGACGGAACAGGAAACATCTCTATCGCTTCTACCATTCAGGAAGACGCTGTAGAAAACTCAATGATTTTAAACCCAGGTTATAACTTCTCAGATGGAAACACTCCAGGATTAGTTGAGCTTGGTAATCAAATTACAATTCAAGGAACTTCAAATGAGGTTGAGGTTTCACGTTCTTCTGGCACATTCACAGTTGGATTACCTTCAACTGTTAGCGGTCTTTCTTCAGTTTCTGCTACTGCACTTGCTGGTGAGCTTACAGGTAATGCTTCAACAGCTACTAAATTAGCTACTACTCGTGCAATCCAGATTTCTGGTGATGTTGCAGGTAGCGCAAACTTTGACGGTTCTGCAGCAATCAACATTGCAGCAACAATCCAAAGTGGTGCAGTTGAAAACTCAATGCTTGCAAATGATGGTATTACTCTTACAGTTGATGGCACCGGTGGTGAGGATATCAACTTAGGTGATAGCCTTGACTTTAACGGAACAGCGAACCAAGTTGCTATCGCTTACTCTGCTGCTAATAATGACCTTACCTTCAGCCTTCCTTCTACAATCAACGTAGATACAAGTGGTAATGCTGCAACAGCTACTGCACAGGAAACAGCAAGAAACTTCTCTGTTTCTTCTACAGAAATGACTGCAGATGCTATTAGTTATGACGGAACAGGCAACGTCGCATTAGATATTGCTCTTAAAGATGGAACAGTTGCTAACTCACGTCTTGCTAACTCTTCTATTACTTTCAGCGATGGCTCAAATTCATCTGCACGTTCTTTAGGTCAAACTCTTACCATTCAAGGAACTTCTAATGAGGTTGAGGTTGGTGAAAGCTCAGGAACCTTTACTATTGGCTTACCAAGCACAATCACAGCTGCTGTAAATGGTAATGCTTCTACAGCTACTGCTTTGGCAAGTGCAAGAAACTTTGAAATCAATGCAGGACCTGTTAGAGCTGCTGCAGTAAGTTTTGACGGAACTGGTAATTGCCAACTAACTTCATCTATCGCAAATGACCAAATCACAAACGCGATGCTCCAAAATGATAAACTCGTTATTCAAGTTGATAGTGTTGATTATGACAGAGCATTAGGTTCTACACTTAAGTTTGCTAAGGGTGGTGATTTAACAGTAAATTATTCTGCTTCTGAGAATGAGATTACTTATAGCCTTCCTTCAAACATCAGCTCTGATACTTCTGGTAATGCTGCAACAGCAACTGCTCTTGAAACTGGACGTTCTATTGGTATTACTGCTGGCCCAGTTCGCGCTGCTAATATCACATTCGACGGTTCAGGAAACGTAGGCCTTACTTCAAGTATTGCTGCTGGTCAGATTTCTAACACAATGCTTGCTAACGACGGTATCTCAATCACTGTTGATGGCTCAGCTGCTGAAGATATAAACTTAGGTGATAGCCTTGACTTTAACGGAACAGCAAATCAGATTTCTATCGGTTATTCTTCAGGTGGAAATGATTTAACTTGGAGCTTACCTTCAGAAATCAATGTTGATACTTCAGGAAATGCTGCTACTGCAACTGCTCTTGAAACTGCAAGAAACTTTGAAATCAATGCTGGCCCGGTTCGTGCAGCAGCGGTTAGCTTCGACGGAACTGGCAACTTACAGCTTACTTCAAGTATTGCTAGCGGTCAGATTACTAATACAATGTTGGATAACAGCTCTCTTACTTTCAGTGATGGTAGCAACTCTTCAGCTGTTGCATTAGGTGGAACACTTACTATCCAAGGAACAAGCAACGAAGTAGAAGTTGGTGAGAGTTCTGGAACTTATACAATCGGACTTCCTTCAACTATTACAGCTGCTCTTAATGGTAATGCTGCTACTGCAAGTGCTTGGGCTTCTTCAAGAACTCTTTCACTCGGTGGAGATTTAGGTGGTTCTGTTGCAATTGATGGTAGCGCAGATGCTACTCTCACTGCTACAATTCAGGCAGGTTCTGTAGAGAACTCAATGCTTGCTAATAGCTCAATCACAGTTGGTGGAACAGCGGTTGCACTTGGTGGCTCAATGAACGTTCAAGGAACTTCTTCAGAGATTGATGTTTCTGAGAGTGGCGGAACATTTACAGTTGGCTTACCTAACTCTGTGAATATTACCTCTAACCTTGACGTTGGTGGTAACTTAACACTTTCAGGTGCTGCAGTTATCACTGGTAATATTACAGCTTCTGGTCAGTTAAGTGCTTCAGGTGCTAACATCTCATTCGCTGATACCTTAATCGAGCTTGGTGTAAATAATACATCAGCTAAGGATCACGGTTTCTACTCACAGCGTTCTTCAGGTGCTTTCTGTGGATTTGCTTTCGACGAAACTGATGACAAATTCAAGGTATTTACTACTGATACAGAGCCTTCAACTACCGTTGATGATAGTCAAGGTGGATATTCTCTTGCTGACTTTGAGGCTTCTACCATTAAGGCTAACTCTACTCTTGAAGGTGCTCTACGTTCAAGCGGCTCAGCTCCTGCTTCTGCTTCTGCAAGTGGAACAGCTGGTGATATCCGTTTCGACAGCAACAAACTTTATGTTTGTGTTTCAACTAATACTTGGAAAGCTGTTGATTTAAGCACATTCTAATAACGAGGTTGTTGTAGAATGAACTTTCTACTTCGACCTTTATGTTTTTACATAATCAAATAGAAAGTTTAACAGAAGTTAAATGAGATACCCCTATCGTATGGGGTGGCCCTTCGGGGAACACAGGAGGTGGAGCCTGTTTATTTATTTGACGTTATAGAAGGCATCAGAAAAAATGGAAACAAATATAGTATTATCAGTTGGCACAATTATTGCCGGTTTAGGATTTTTCTTTGCCTGGCACAAAGAAGCTAAAGACACAGCGAAACAAATTCAAAAGCTTGAAACAGAAGTTGAGCAGTTAAGAGAGCAAAGGAGAGATATTAGGGATTTAAAATCTGAAATATCAGAAATAAAAGGCGAAATGAGCGAAGTTAAACAAACCCTTACAAGGATTGATACTAACATCGCACATTTGATGCAAAATAACGGTTAAATAGTAAAACTTAGTAAAAAATTGCTATAATATGAGATAGTTATTAAATAAACGGAGTAATATATGCCATCTTGGTTTGACAAATTTACAGAAAAAAACAACGACGAGAAGCTTGATAAAAGCGTTATCGAAGAGTTAGAAAAGGAAGCACGTTCTTATGAACTCAATCCATATGATGCGGCTAATATCAGTTTGCTTAATGACGTAGGTGGAGCAAGTGCTTATTATCACGATATGGGCGCAAAAAGCTCCATTACATATGACCAGCTTGAAAACTTAACAAAGCATCCAATAGTTTCATCAATATTACAAACGAGAATAAATCAGATTGCAGAATTTGCAAGGTTTTCAGATGATGATGATTTAGGTTTTTCAATCAGATTAAAAGATAGAGATGAAGAGCCATCTGATGATGATAAACAAAAGATGGTTGAACTTAGAAGCTTTATTGAAAACTGTGGTTCTGACCCTACAGATTTTGAACTAAATTTTGAAAGTTTTCTAAAACAAATAGTTAGAGATAGTTTAGCATATGACCAATGCAACTTTGAAGTAATAAGAAATAGATTGGGCGAAGTAGTAGCATTTACCCCTGTTGATGCAAAAACAATAAGAAGAGCAAAATTATCACAAGACGAAGTTAAACAAGGTAGAAGAAATAAAGATAATACTGCATATGTGCAGGTAATAAATAATAAAGTAGTTGCTGAATATGGACAGAAAGAGCTATGTTTCGGAATAAGACGCCCACGAACAGATATAAAAGCTCTTAAATATGGTTTTCCAGAGTTGGAAGAATTAGTCGGTGTGATACAAAACATTTATCAGGCAGAAACATATAACTCATCAAACTTTACAAACGGAATAAACGCAAACGGTATCATTGCTGTTAAAAGTAAAATGAACCCAAACTTATTTAGAGCGTTTAGAAGAGAATTTTATCAAATGCTTAACGGTGTTCATAATGCAAGAAGAACACCACTTATACAACTTGACCCTGAAGGTGATGAACAAATACAAAGCATCAACCTAAATACTTCAAACAAAGAGATGGAGTATGATAACTGGTTGAAATACTTAATAAAACTTTCTTGCTCAGTATTTCAGATGGATCCCGCAGAGATAGGATTTGTTTTTGGTCAAGAAGGTCAAGGCAATTCATTTGTTTCAGCCGACCCAAATGCTCGTATTTTAATGGGTAAAGAAAAAGGATTACGACCTCTTATCAGAAGTATTGAAGGTTGGTTAAATAAATACGTAATATCACAGATTGACCCACGTTTTGAAATCTGCTTTAACTATTTAGATAGCATATCTTTGCTTGATAAAGTTAAACTGGAAGAACATCGTATGAAGTATCAAACATTAAATGAGATTAGAGCTTTGCACGATTTAGAAGAAGTTGAAGATGGTGATATTATTGCAGCATATTACGGCCAGCTTAAGGCAACTGCAGTTAAAGCAGGTATTTCTGATGTTACTAATGATGATAAAAAGCCAGAAGCTCCTATTGAAAAGAGCAAGGTTGATTTTGATGATGATGGAAACGAACATCCTGCACAATACTTTGAGGGTTTAGACGAAGAAACTGCAAGAGCTCGTGAAAAAGAGATTGAAAGACGTAAAGAGCATAAAAGAAAAACAGGTGAAACCATTTACGGACCACTCCCAGGTGATGACATTGAAAAGAAAACAAAACATCGTGAGGAGATGGAAGAAAAGGTTCGTGAAGAAATAAAAGAAAGCGGAAAAGATGAGTTTATTAGAGCTTGTTCTAAAGTTTCAGGCGTTTCTAAGAAAATCATCGAAGAAGTTTATGATAAAGGTTTAGCAGCATATGCAACATCAGGCCATCGTCCCGGTGAAACACCACAATCTTGGGCAAGAGCAAGAGTTTATGCATTCTTGTTTGAGCCTAAAAGCGGAGCAAGAAAAGTTGATATGCACCTTTGGGAAGAACATTTAGACAGCAAAAAAAGTTTAGAAAAAGCTGAAGAAACATATGTAGTTCCTCAATATATTGCTGATAATGCACAAAAAGCATTGGATGCTAAGGAAAAATATGACCTTGATTATGGAACACCAGTTGGTTGGAAAAGAGCAAGGCAGTTAGCTAATAGAGAAAACATTTCTTTAGATACAGTTAAACGTATGTATAGCTTCTTAAAACGACACGAAAAGAATGCTGATATTCCTGAAGGCAAAGAATGGTATGAAGATGCCGGCTATACTATGATATTGGCTTGGGGTGGATTGGAAGCTATAAGTTGGTGTGAAAAGATTATCCTTAAAGCAAACGAAATAGAGGATGATGATGAGTAATACAGATAAACAACGTTTAGACAATCTTCAAAAGCAAATAGATTTATGGCATAAGTTATATCCTAAACAACAGGATAAAGTGGTGCCTTCAGAATATAATAAAAAATAACTTGTAAGCAGAGAGGGCAATATGAGTTTCCAAGATTTATTAAAAAAAGCAAGAAACAACGAAATAGAAGCTGAAGTGCATAAAAGTGTTGAAGTTGAAGAAAACATCGTTGAAAAAAGTGTAGAAGAAGTAAAATCACAAGAACCTGTATATATAGAATTAGGTGAAGCGATTATTAGAACTTCAGTTTATGCTAAAGAAAAATATAAAAAACTTAAAAGAGGCACAAATGCTTCGTTAAGAATTGCTAAAGGATTAGCATCAGGCGAGCTTAAAAAATCACAGTTTAACAAAGCTTGGCAAATACAAAAAAGATACAATCAAAAACGTGCTGATTGGCATTTAGTTGGTGGTAAGGCAATGCAACTTCTTAAAAAAGCTATTGAAGATGATAACATACCACTTGAAAAAGCATTAAAATTACCCATAGAGATAAAAGGATAACAATATGATTAAAACAGATAAAGATTTTTTCGTTGCTTATCAGCCTATATCTCTTAACATCACAAAAGCGAAAGATGATAAAGTTTTTATTGAAGGCATTATCTCTTCAGAGAAAACAGATGCGAGTGGTGAGATTATCAAACAAGATGGTTTAGATTTCAGTTATCTAATGTCGAGTGGTTATCTCAATTATGAGCACAGAAGTGGCGTTGAGAATATACTTGGTGAAGCATTGAAGATTATGCCTACTGAAAAGGATGGCGTAAAAGCAACTGCTATGAAAGGTATGCTTTATAAAAAGAAGAAAATCGTTAAAGATATTCTTGAAACTATAAACGCAATGAAAGATGCAGGCTCAAACCGCAAACTTGGTTTTTCTGTTGAAGGTAGAGTTGAAGCTCGCGACCCAAGAAATCCAAGCATTATTACTAAAGCAAAGGTATTAAACGTAAGCGTTACTGCTAATCCTTGTAATACAGATGCTGACTTTGAAATCGTAAAGAAAAACATTCTTATTAAAGAGGAAGAAATGAAAAAAGAATATGATGATTTAGGTATGAGCTATCGCCAAAGTAAAATGCTCGAAGATTATTCAATGAAACTATGTGCCTTGTTAGGTTCATTACCACAAGATGCAGACTTACCTGAATGGGTTCAAGCAAAGATTACTAAAGCTTTAGATTACCTTCAGGCTTCATACCATTATCTTTGCGTTGAAATGCAAGAAATGGAAATGGGATACGATTACAAAAGAAAAGAAAAGTATTACGATATGGATAAAGCACCAATTAAATATGAAGATAAAAGTCCAGAAGCTGTTGCAGCAAAACTCTTAGAAGTTCATCCTGAACTAATGGATGAAAAGGTTATGGAAGCAATTCATCAGATGATGATGGATAAAAAGCTACCTGAAATGGAAGATGAGCTTAAACCTGAGCACAAAAGAGAGCTTTCAGGTGATATTGAGCACGATATTGCACCTCACGAAGGAGCTCAAGCAATCGAAGATGTTCGTATCGAAATGGATAAAAACGAAGAAATACGCGTTGAAAGCTTAGAAGATGAAGTTTCTTCTGAAGATTATGACGATGCTAAAGTTCGTGATTTAGTTCAAGAAATACTTTCAAAATACCCAGAAATAAAAGACGAAAAGATTATGGCTTTAGTTCATCAGTTGATGGATAAATAAGCTAATCGCAAAAAAGTAATAAATTTTTTAGTAAAATAATATAAAATATAAAAGTAAGTATATATATAGTAATATGAATGTTGGTATCTTGCTCAGGAGAAGTTTTTTGCCGGCAACTATTAAGTTAAAAAAAAGAGTGTAAGCAATAAGCAAAGCACTTTTGTTATGTAATGCGCAATAGTTAAACAATGTTCAAAAAAACTAATACAATAGCTTTCAACTCAATTCGAATAGGAGATACATATGAATACCGAAAGTAATAACAACCGTGTTGAGGAGCTTCTAAAAAATATTAAGGAAGCTCTCGATAATGAAGTAAAAGCTTCAGAAGTTATTGCAAAAGGTGCCGACGAATTGATTGAGGTTCAAACAGAAAAGCTTGAGACTTTTTCAAAAGCAATCGATACTCTCAATGAGAAGTTTGATGCTTTAATTGAGAAGTTTGATAGCTTGGTTATTCCTTCTGCCGAAGATATTGAGAAGAGTATCAACGACAAAGCAGAAGAAATTGCAAAGAACCTCGACGAAAAAGTCGAACCGATTGCAAAGCGTGTCGTTGATGCAGAAGAAAAATCTGAAGCATTAGCAAAAGAAAACGATGAACTATCAGCTCAAAATGATGAGTTGGTTAAAACTGTTGAAGAAGCAAAAGAAGAAAACGAAGAGCTCGTTAAGAAAGTTGATGAACTTGAAAAAGAGCCTATCGTTAAAACTGTTGCTCAACCAGTTGAAGTTCGCACAGAAGAAGTTGTGGAAGCTGCAGCTCCCACTCGCTCAGAGCTAATCAGCAAAGCATTGAGTGAAATCCCTAATGCTGATATTCCTCGCCGTAAAGAGCTTTTCAAAGCAGTTTCTCAGCTCGAAGCAGGCGTTTCATTACATAACATTAAATTTTAATAGGAGATATATACAATGTTACCAGAGATAAATGAAAACATCAATATCAACGAGCTAACTCGTCTTAACGACCAGCTTAAGAAGAACAGCGAAGTTGGTTATCAAACCCGAAGCGCATCAAGCGGCTTTGGTGCAATCGTTCCGCAAAGCATTGAGGGCACTCTTGCTTCTGCAACTCACACTATGCAAGATTTGGCTCTATGGCCAATGCTTCCTAAAGTTCAGGTTAGCAACACTCTCCACGAGTATGCTGTAATCAGAGAGCACGGACAGGATTTAGACCCATTCATCGGCGAAAGCGGAGGCGGAGCTAATGAGTTTGGTGCAACTGCTACTTCTTATGAGCGTAAATCTGTAAAGATTAAATATATGGCAGAGAGACGTCAGATTTCTGATGTTGCTACTCTTGTTGGTATCGTTGGTTCAAACCCAAATGGTTTAGCTGAGGAAACTGAAAGAGGAACAATGAGCCTTATGCGCAAAGTTGAGCAACAGTTATTCTGGGGTGATGAAGAGCGTGATGCAACTAATCAGTCTTTTGACGGTATTCTTAAGCAAATTGAAAGAACTGGCGGAGCTCGTGCAGATGAGTTCGGTGGTCAGCCTTTCTCAGAGAACACTGCTTCTAACGCTGGTGCAGCTCTTGACCCAACTAAACTACACGACATTCTTGGTGAGCTTCACAGCGCTCCTCGTTTCGGTCGTCCTGACACCATTATGATGGAGCCTCGCCTTTACAGCCAGCTCATTAAGCAAAGCGTTCAAAATGGTCGCCACGACAGCCTTCTTATGGTAGATAGAGGTTCTGAGGGTGTTCAAACTCTTGGTGCAGGTCCTAAACTTCACGTTATGGGACCAATGGGGCCAGTTCCTGTTGTTTCTGCTCCTTTCCTTAGCCGCCACTTCTCTGCTGCTTCTGCTGGTAGCGCTGCTATCGGTGGTCAATTTACTCAGGTTCCTGTAGCAGCTGGTGCTGGTGTAGCAAATTGGGACCTTGCAGGTGGTGCAACTGATAACCATAATGGTTTCTTCCGCTATGTTGTAGTTCCAGTTTCTAAGCTTGGTTATGGCGATCCTATCGTTTCAGTAAATTCTGTTCAAGGTGATAGTGGTGCTCAAGCAGAGCCTATTAAGTTCCAAGTTGATAATCCTAACGGAGCTATCTACTACCGCATTTACCGCCTCAAGCCTGGTTATGGCCAAGCAGAAGCTGACGCTCTTACTCCAGCTGAGGTTATTCGTGATAGTAAGCTTATCGCTGAGGTTCCTGCTGCAGAAATCGTAGCACGTGAATTTGAGGATTACGGAGTTGAGCGTTGGGGCCACGGACGTATCGTATTTGCACAGATGGATCAGGGAGTTGTTGAGTTTGCTCGCCTTCTTGACTTCTTACGTCGTCCTCTCGCAGAAACTTCAAGCGCGCGTCAGTTCCTATTGATGCTCTTCGGCTCACCAATCGTGAAAATTCCTTCGAAGTGCTTCACACTACGCGACGTCCCTGCAGTATTGGTTTAATAGCTTAACTTAGCTTTAAGCAATCGTGCTCAGAGGGGAGCACCTGCGCGATAACATTATTAGTTCTTTCGAGCATTGCGCTCGCTGAAGCCTTTAGATTTGCCCTCTCTCAATAGCTATCTAAAGGCTTCTTTTTTAGGCATCAAAAACAATTACGAGGTTTAACACAGTAAGCTTTTTATAAGATACTATATTAAACCTATTAGTTTCCATAAAGAAACGCAACAGATATAAACAGAGTATTTAGGAGATACACAGATGGCAACAACATTCGGTATTCGTGATATAATCACGGCTGATTATCTAAAAAAGACGTTGTTAGTAGGTGTTGATTTAACTGACGATAACGGTAATGATTACCCTGACGAGTTATTCGATGCTGCTATCGATATGAGTATTTCTGTTATAGAAACTGAGTTAGGCATCGTTATAGATGAATACTCAAACAAAGGTGAAAGGCACGATGGTTATAGTGGTAATAAATTTAGCTGGTGGGGTTCTCAATTAGATTTAAGGCCTTTGAAAGCAGTTGATAAAGTTGAAATAACATACGGCAACTATCCTGCAGTTTCTATACCAATAGAATGGGTGAATATATCTTCAGCAGAAGCAGGCTCTATTCATTTAATACCAACAGCAGAAACTTTAGGCACATTTAGATTTAGCAACGCTTTACCACTACTTACAGACCCAATCACAGCTTTCAGAGCTTATGAAAGAGTTCCAGTTTATTTCAACTACGATTATACAGCTGGATTTAACTTCATAGAACAAACAATAACCGTTCCAGTAAATACTAACGAAGTTTTGGATATAGCAATAAATGAAAACCTTGTTGATAAACCTAACTTCATATTTGAAGTATTAGATGATGGAAACGGCAACGTAGGTGGTCAATCATATGTAGTAAAAGCTTTTAACGTAAGCGAAGATAAATACTCTATAAGATTACCAGCTGCTTCAACGCCTCTTTTAGGTGATGCAACAATAAAAGTTAGAATACATACAGTTCCTCAAATAATGATTAAAGCAATAATGTATATGGCTGCTTTCCTACCTCTTGACACAGCAGGTGATTTGATTGCAGGTGCAGGTATAGGTGCTTTTGCATTAGAGGTTGATGGATTAAAACAAAACATTCAAACAACATCTTCAGCAACTTCTGCTGGTTATGGTGCTAAGATTATTAGTTATAGAACACAGCTTAAAGCTGCAATAGCTTCATTAAAAGCTAAATATAGATTGAAAGGCTTAGCTATAGGTTTCTAAGATGGCAATACTAACACCAAAACAACAAAACCTTGTTAAAACACGTGCTGATTTTTTAGATGATGAGTTTAGAAGATTTCACGCACAAAAAGGTTTAGAAGTATTGTGGGAGCAAACTGCCAAATGCCCATCACAAGTTGATACAACTGAGTATGGGTTAGATTTAAGAATGACTGACGATTTTGATGATTTTGCTGATGAAGGTGGCTTAAGTGCCTCACATCCTTCAGATTGCCCAGTTTGTGGTGGAAGTGGTATAATCAGACATTCACAGCAACTAATAAAAGCAATAGTTACTAACTCAAACGGTGAAGAAAAAACAGATATAAAAGGCACTGATAGGTATGATGAAGTTAAGTTTTCTTTACTTCCTGAACATTTACCATCATTTGGTGATAGATTTATTCTTGTAAATTCACAGATTGTTCAGAATGAAATACTTGTTAGAGGTAATACAACATCACAAGTTGCAGGATTAGATAAAACAACACATTCTCTTTCTTTACGTTCATTAAAACTTGAGCCGGATACAATTACCAGAGGCACGTTATATTTACATAAAACAGATGCAAATGGATTAGCAGTTGTTGGTGGAGCTTTAGAAGAAGGTGTTGATTATGAAGTTGTTGATAACGGTGGAGTAAAATACATTGATTTTGCTTTAGGTGATGCAGCAGGAACAGCACCCTTAGCTGGCCAACACTATTCATTAGTTTATTATGCAAACCCGCAGTATGTAGTATCATCACACCCACATTCAATACGTGATACAGTTTTAAGATTAAAAAATGTTGAAACACCTACTCCTATGATTATTCAGGCATATGCAAGATTGGAGATGTTGTAATGGAACCTAAAAAAGCTTACATCTATCTAATCAGAAACAAACTTACTAATATGATTTATATTGGTGCATCAAAAGGTGGTAAAAAGAAGCCTTATTGGAGCAACTCAAAATATGTTAAAGCTGATATTAAAAAATTAGGTTTAGATAACTTTGAAAAAACAATACTAAATACATACAGCACTCTTGAAGAAGCATATGAAGCTGAAGGTAGGTTGGTTGATGAAACGTTTGTTGAGCAATCATACACTTATAATAAAATGCCAGCAGCATATCAAAAAGGTTTTACAGCAAAAACTGGTAAATTCGCTGTTGAGGCAAGAAAAAGTAAAGAGAAAAACAATGAAGATTTTAGAAAACATATGCAAACAAGCAGAAGTAACGCTGGTAAAAAAGGCGGAGCAGCTAACGCAGGTAAAAGCAAATCTTCAGCCCACAAAGAAAACCTTTCTAAAGCATTAAAAGGTAGAGTTATAGATGATGAGTGGAAAAACAAAATGAAAGAAGCTCAGAAACAACGCTGGTTAAAACAGAAGAACGACCCTACCTTTACACCCAAAGCTAAAGGAAAGTGCTGGATAAATAAAAACGGTGAAACGAAAATGATATATCCGAACGAACTTCCAACTTATCTTAATGATGGTTGGTCGAAGGGAAGGAAGGTGTGCCATCATTGACTTACATATAATCCACGCACTTTCAAACGGTATTAAAGCCTATAGAAATAATGAGGATGCTTTCAAAGGTTTATTTCCTGAAGTAGGTGAGCCGCTCAAAGATAAATACTGGAATAAGTTTTCAACTTCCCAGTTATCATTAGAAAAAGGTTTCTCAAGAAAGAGAGCCAAAACACCTTCAATGGCCGTTTCTTTTAATGAAGCTTCATCAATGGAAGAACAAGTTTTAAGTAATGGCGGAAGAAACAAAGTTTTATTTTTAGCTCTTGAAGCTAAGATAAAAGTAGCCGATAAGGATTATGATTTAGTTCGTATTCTACATCGACTTGTGCAAAGTATTTTACTTTTATTTAAGGATAGTTTTTTAGATAATGGTTATCTAAACTTTGATTTTGTAAGTTCTGAAGCATTAGAAAATGATGAAATGGAAGAATTTACGAGTAAAGATGTTATATTCTATTCGCAAGAGCTAACATATAATGCACAAAGAATTTTAGAAGTTCAACCGTTCAACAACCCTGTTGAAGTATTCTGGCAACTAAATGTGAATGTTCCTTTCGATTTCGATGATCCTAACAGCTTAGAAGAAAACGTTCTTGTTGTTGAAGCTCAAGATGAGGAATAAAAAACATTAAAAAACAATAAAATATGTTGATAGGATAATATATATAAACAGGATAAACATCCGAAAATAGAATTATAGGAGATAACAATATGCCAAGTTCAATAAGTTTTAGAGGGAGAAACATTTACCTTCCCTCTGTTGTTGTCGATATAAACAATAACCTCTTAGCATCTGAAAGTTTGGATGCCAAGAATATGTGTGTTATCGGCCACTTCCCTAAACTCAAACCAAAAACCACTTACGTGTTCAGAAACGGCTCAGGCCCACAAGTAGGTGAGATTTATGGTAATGATTACACAATGCTACTGCTAAATAAAATCTGGCAATCACCGATTTTTGATAGTGCAGCATCTGCAGCATCACTAACATATGTAAATGCAGGTAGCGGCTCAGCTGCTTCTGAATTTATAAATGGTCGTCATCTTGATGGCGCAAATGCTCGCATTGCTGAAACTATTGTTGGTGCAAACCCAGGTGCAAATGAAAGTGCATTGAAATCAATCAAACTCGAAGCCCTTGATTACGGGCAAGAAGGAAATGATATTCTTTTCAGAAATCAAGTTGATGCACTTGACCCTGAAGGTTTTCATACACTAACATCAATCTTAAACGGTGAGCAGAAACAAAATGCTTCAGGTGCTCCAGAACAAATCAGTGTTTCATCACTTGCAGGCAAGAAATTTAAACTAATTCTTGAAGGTGGTGAAAGATATCAAAGAGGTGTTGAAGTTTCACAGCAAGAAAGTGGCCTTGAGAATGATAGGCACTTAAAAGTTGAGCTTTACGATGATGCTTATGATGCAAGTGGTGATGGAAGCTACATCTTTGAAACTCAAAACCCAGCATTAAACTTAGCTGGTGATTTTGACTCAGACGTTACAGCTATAGGAACTGCTAAAACAACTGATACAAGTGCAGCACTCGGCGTTCTTTCATTCAAGCTTTCTGATTACTCAACATACGATGCATTTACTCAAGCAGTAGGAAACGCAGTTTTAGTTGTTGGTGCAGCTACTTACCCAGTTTCAGATTACTTCTCACTTGAAGGTGTCAATTTTGATACATCACCTTCACAACTTGATGCTAAATATGCAGAACAAGATGCATCATCTGATGCAAAAATCTTATTTACAGCACATACACATCAGTTATTCAAAGAGATAAATCTACTTGCAGCTGAACGTTTCTATCCATTCGAAGCTAAACTAATAGGTTATCCAATCGTTCTTGAAAACCAAGTTGAGTTTAGAAACTTAAGTGGTGGCTCAACTGTTGCTCCTACTGATAGTGATTATGAAACAGCACTTGAAGCTGTAAGAACAAAAGATATACAACTAATCAGTTGCTTAACAGACGATATTGACGTTACTCAAGCACTTTCACAGCACTTAACTGAGGTATTAGCATTCAGCCGCGACAGACAAGGTTTTGCAGCAGCACCTGATGGCCAAGATATTGACCAAGCTTATGCATTGGTTGTATCACAACATTACAGCAAATATATGGCTGTTATCAATCAAGGTGTAACTCTTAACGACCAAAACGGTGATGCTCAAGATTTAGGGCCAGAATACTTAGCATTCTTAATAATGTGTATGCAAGGTGCTCTTCCTTATGCAGAGCCTTTAAGTGGCAAGAAACCAAACATTATCAATACAAGAGAAAACTTTGATAGAGAGCTTGATGTTGATAAACTTATTCGCAAATGCCAGTTAGGTATTTATTTAGCACAAGATAACGAACTACGAATTGCTCGTGGCGTTTCTTCTTGGAATAGAAGTAATGAAACAATCGATTGTGAAATGAGTGCAAGAGAGAGCATCTTAGGAGCAGGACGTTTCTTGAGAAGCTTCTTAACAGCACGACTTGGTAGCAAAATCCTTACAAGCACACAAGGTAATCTAATCAACTTAGTAAATCTTCGTTGTAAGGCATTAAAGGATGAAGGTATCATTAAAAACTTCAGAAACATCAGCATTGAGATTGTTGATGACACAGCATTTATCACACTTGATTTAGCGGTAGTTAAACCACTTAACTTCGTTAGATTTACATTCAACATTAGCGATTTTTAAGAGAGGATAAATAAAAAATGGCAGACCCAAAGAATATAATTACCGGTGCTAAAGCTATTGTTAAGATAGAAGGTAAAGTAGCCGGATACGCAACAGGTGTTTCAATATCAGAAAACACACTTAATGGTAGAGTAGAAAGTTTAGGCTTTATCGATACTCGTGAGCTAACACCAATCTCACGTCAAGTATCAGCCTCAATAAACTTGATTAGACTTTTCAAAACAGCAAGCAACAACGGATTAAATACTGACGAAGTTGATGAAGCTGGTGATAACGATGGCCAAAGAACTTATGGAGCCGGTATGATAAATACTGAAATAGCTCCTGATACTTTGGTAGAAATCGGTGAAGATGATAGAACTGATAATATCTTCCGAAACGGTGGCATCGATTTTGACCTTGAGATTTGGGATAGTGCTCCTGGTGGTGCTGGTGAGCGCAGAATGTATACGCTCAAGGGTTGCAAGATTGCTTCACATAACATTGTAGTTGATAGAACATCTTTGATGGGTATTCAGCTATTTGTTGAAGGCTTGTATCTCATCCGCCACTTCCCAGAGGCAATCCTTGTTGTATCCGACTAATTAAGTCGTAGAGATACACAGATTTACTTCAGAGGCATTTGTTTAGTGCCTTTGATGTATTGCCTATTTCTAATAAAAAAGTTTATCCTGATTAAACGTCATAAAGGTTTAGTTTTTACCATAACTAAGCTTTCATAATGTTAAGAAAGTGCCGTTGCTAAAAACTTCGGCACTTTTTTTTTATCATTTGCTGTAAATTTAGTATAATAGAGCATATATAGTATATAGAAACACTTAACTTTTTGAGAGAGGTATAAACTATGAGTAATTTGAATTTGGCTAAAATGAAAGAAGAAGCAAGCAAAAAAGAAGCAATCGATTTGAAAGCTGTTTTAACTGAAGATGACAATGCAAAAGAAGTTGTTGAAAAGGTTAAAAAGCAGTATGTTGATAGAGAGCTTAAGTTTGAGGTTTCATACGAAAGTGATGAAGGCCTAAAGAAAACAACACTTGTTTCTAAAATCCTTGATAGCGAAGGTAGATTACGACAAGATAAAATTTTAATGCGTTTATGTGATGGATATGCTTTTGATGATTATCCAACAGATACAAAAACACGTTTTCAGTGTTTAGCACGTATTGTTTCACAGCTTAAAGAGCCACCTGAATGGGTATTAGAGGCCGTTGGTATGGATATGGAATTTTGCTATCATCTTGCCACACGGTTAGTGGAGCACGAAACCCGTTACTTTCGCGACAGTAGTAATGAGAGTGGCGGAGAAAAGAAACCACAACGCTTTTCCATTGATTTTCCAGAGCTTGCGTAAGTTAGATTTACCTAACACCAATGTTTGGGAAGAAAATGATTTATATTGTTGGGAAAACATTGAGTTTTCACTTTTAACTATGGAAGCTGATATATTTGATGAAATGTATAGACGACATTGGGAAGAGTTAAACAACAAGAAATACGTAGAAAGCATAGGGGATCCTCTAATCGACGAACTTGAAGAAGCCTTTACAAATGGTGGTGATGCTTCAGAAGCAATGCAACAATTCTTCAGCAAATACACATAAAATAAGGAGAGATTATGCGCCCGATACAAGGCACACCATTTAGCGGCGGCAGTCCATTTGCATCTTCAATGAGCAAAGGTATGTCGTCTTCAAGTATGATGGGAGGTTTAGGAGGATTTAATATGCCTCCAATGGCTTCTGCAGGTATGATGGGTAGAAGTAGCCCTTTTAGTAGTGGTGGAGGCTCACCTTTCGGGGCTGGAAGTAAAGCCCTTTCAGATGGCATTAAAAAACTTGTTGATAGCAATAAAGATTTAATAGCTGCAATAAAAGATTTAACAAAGAGTATCAGAGCTCTTGAAAAAGGTATGGGTGGAGGCCCAGGTGGAGCACAAAGCCCGGGCAGTCGTATAGGATTAGGTGGTCAAGGGGGAATGGACTCGCTAAATGCTCGAATGCTTCAGCGACTCGCAGGTGGTATGAGTGGTGCAAGCTCTCGCAACCAATCTGTAAGAGATAGTCTGAATGGCCAAGGAGATTTTTCAGGTTTTGCAGGCTCACCTCACGACGCATTTTCACCTGCAGGTCGGGCTAATATAAATAACTTAACAGCAACGTCCGACACACACTCAGGAGCTATTCAACGTTCTATGATGGGAGGACGCTTACAAAGATTTGGAACAGCTGCCTATAATATGGGTAGAGGTTTGTTTGGTTTAGGAGCAAGAAACAACATTCCTTTACCGGGTTCTGTAGCGGCTCAAAGAGCAAGTGATGCTATTGTTAGAGGCGGAGGATCAGTTGCAGGACGAGGCCCAATGCATCCAGGAACTGGTATGTATGAAATTGGTGCTCAAGCAAACCAAGCAGCATCAGCTAATGCATCCGGAGCTATGGCAGGATTTCAGAGATTTGGTGCAGGCCTGCGAAATATGGTGATGAATGCAGGTGCAGGAACGAATGCAGCAGAAATAATCTCACAGATACCATACGTTGGTGGTATGCTCTCAGCTCCATTACAAGTATTGGAAGGTAGAAAAGCTGCTGCTATGGCTGTTGAAATGCCTTCTATGGTTTATACTGGAGTTTCACAAGGAACAACACAAGCCGGTGATCCTATGGCTGCTAATGGTGGCTTAATAAGAGCTGGTGCTTCAATGCTTGGTATGAATGCTGCAGATACATTAAATGCAGCAACTCAAATGGTTCAATCAGGCGGTATTAGAAGGCAAGTATCTGGTAATGATTTATCTTCAGCTATTGCAAGTGGATTAGGTTTTGGTTTATTTGGTGCTGCTGAAGCTGGTCAATTAAGAGGTAGTGGTGTAAGAGGATTAAAAGGATTTGAGGCTGATAGTTTAAGAAGACAAATGTTTGCTGCAGGCTTAACTGGTCAAGGTGCGTCTAAATACTTAAATGCAATGCTTTCAGTTGGTGAGCAATTCACTGGTATGGGTATAAACTTACAAGGTGGAGCAGCTTCTGAAATAGGCGGTATAATGGCACGAGGTGGTAGGTCATTTGAAGGTGATGCTGCTGCAGGTGCATATACGCGTATGAGATTAAAAGGTGGCGTTGCTGTAGGCCAACAATTAGGTGGAACATTTAGTGGTTTAGGTCAAAATATGCTAATGGCAGAAGCTTTAGATGCAACTGGTGGTGATTTCTTTCAGGCAAGAAGACGACTTGAAAGAATGGAGCCTTCACAAATGAAAGCACGTTTAACAAGTATGCTAGGTGAAGAAGTTGCAGGTATGGCTATGATGGGTATGGGCTTTACAACTGATGAGATAAAAGCAATAGGTAAAGGTAGATTAGCAGAACAAGCTTTACCAACAGGGCCAAATGCAGGTGCTATTATTACTAAGGCAGATGCTGAAAGTAATAACAGAAAACTACAAGATACATACGATAATCAAATAGAAAACATTAAAAAGCTTATCAAGGTAAATGAAAGAATTGAAACTAAACTTCTTGACGGTTTAGATATTGACCAAATGGAGACACTAATCAATACTATTTCAGATGCATCTTCAGTATTAAGAAGTGTTGCAGGAACAATTGTTACTGGCATTGCTGATATCATACAAGGCCTTAGAGATTTCTTTAGTGATGAGCGTTTGAAGGAAGATATAAAACACATTGGTTATTCACCTTCAGGATTAAAGATTTACAGTTGGAAATATAAACACAATCCTTGTGCAACATTTAGCGGTGTTATGGCACAAGATATACTTAATATAATACCAGAGGCAATAAGCACAGATGAGAGAGGCTATTATATGGTAAATTACAAATTATTAGATGTTGATATGCATAACATCTCAATGGGAGTTGCATAATGACCACATCAACAGCAGGAATTCCTCCTAAAGCAGGTGGAGCAGCAGCAACAGCTCAACAAGTATTGCCAACGTTCGACAATATGTATGTCAATGGAAGATTGAGAACGCCTGCAATAACAAATAGAGAAAATATGAGAAACGTTATTCAGCGTTCTCTTACACAAATTCATAAAGAGTTTCAAAAATCAACAGAAGACTTTTATTTATTGCATACTTGGAGCTCACCAATACCTATTTCTTTAACATCTTTTATAACAAATGTTACTCGAACAAGCAGATTAAATGGTTCAACTGTAAGAATAACAATGAAAATGCCTTTTGCTTTTTCAAGAACAGTGTTTTCAGATGAAGTTGATGCTATTACAACAGGTCATTTTTTGACAGTTAGGCATTTCAGCTCACAAGAAAAAACAGAAAGCTCAATGATTTTTGAAAAAGGTGCAAACGGTAAAGTTAAAAGAGAAAGTGTAAGAGTAAGGCCAAGAACAACATCTTTTATGGGTATGATTACAAACATATCTCAACAATTCAACAATATGAGTGGAGTTGATAACTATTCAACTATTACAATCACAGCAAAAGATTTTATAGAACCTATAAGAAACTGCAACTATATTATAATGCCTGGAAACTTACGTTCTGCTGAAGATGGTGAAACAACATCATTACCTAATCAAGATGAATTTAAGTTTCTTAGTCAGTTTATAATGAACAGTAAAGAGTGGGCTGACCATATAAAAGATATGGCTGGATTTGCTGCTGAAGAACAAGATTTTAAGCTTGTTATGGAAAACTTCTTAGTAAATTTTGGTTATATGTTATTACCACCTTCTTTAGGTATTAAAATGATTGAGATTGCTGCAACTGCTAAAAAGTTTCACGATGCTTCTGCAGCTGGTCAAGGAGTAGCAAGACAGGCAGCTTCTGCTGTAGGAACGCCGGGTTCTGCTGGAGGCACTTGGGAAACAAGTGGTGATATGGCACTTACAGCAACATTATTAAGTATGAGTTCTCAATATGAGTATTTTAAGTCAATGGAATTACTTTCTTCAGTTTCAGGACGTGAGTTAGGTTTCTTATCAAGAAGAGAAATCATTGCAAGAGCAAAAGCAAGAAGAAAAGCTGCTGCTTCAAGAGGCACATCAAGAGAAAGAGCAGATGCATCTTTAGAAAGTGCAGGAACTGCACCAATTAAACGTGGTAATGAAAGAGGTTCTGGATTACAGAATACTTTAATGGGTGAAAGAATTGGTGATACTATAGTTGTTGCAACTAAAAAAGCAGACGTTCCTAAAACATCAATATGGTATCAGATGCTACCAGAAAAGCCACCTTATCAAAGATTTTTACAAAAGTTTCAAGGTGCATTACAAACAAGAAGCTCTGCTTGGCAAAGAATTGTAGGAACATTTCAGTCTGATAACAGAATGATTGAAATGATACCTGTTATGATACCTTTTTATGAAGAAGATATGATAAACACTTCTTCAACTGAAATAGAAGTTTCAGCTACTGCTGTTGGTGGTCGTATGGGTGCAAGAATAGATAGAAGCACTTCAACAGGTGCTTGGCAACCTAAAGGAAATTTATCAAAAGCATTAGGTGCTCAACCAACACTTATTTACAGAATAAAACCTCGACATTGGAATACTCAGCTAAATCAAGACTACTTAAATAAAGTTTATAAAGATTATGTTGATAACTACTTTACAGATGGCATTTATCCTATTCAATATAGCTTAGCAGCAGAATTTCCATCACTAAACATAGATACACAAACATTGATGCAGGAAAGCTTACTGGGTTTAACTGGTGATCACGTAGAAACATTTAGTGCAAATTGGGATGAAGCTGATAGAGTAAATGGAACGTATATTGAAAGCTCTTTGATACAAAATAGAAGTGGCTACGAAACAGGTGTTTTATCAACTCCAGTAATAGATATATACGATGCATATAAATACGGCTTACGTTTATTTGAAGGAACATATCCATTTTTCCACGTAAAATCACAACCAAAAGATCCATTACCTGCTACAGCAACAGATGCAGATGCTGGTATGAGAGCTTTAGGTAAGTTTCAGAATAAAAAGTTTAATGATGCATTTGCTGAACAGATGTTTTTGACATATGGAAATGGTAATAGATACGCAAAAGGAACAATAACTACCATCTACCAAGCTGGTGCTAAATGGAGCCCAGGTAAATGGGGTTATATGTTTATTAGGCCATTCGGTCAAGGTGAAGATCACATCCTTGAAAGAATTGGTGGTTCTGAGTTTAGAGATGTTGCTATGAGAGGCACAAAGCCGGGTCAAGGCCCTGGTGGAAGTGATGATTACGGCTCAACAGAACAAGCAGCTTATTATTGGGCAAACTATAATCAATTAGGTGGTGTTGAAAATACATTCTTCTTCTATATTGATACTATTTCACATAATACAATGGTTATGCCTAACGGTGTTAAGAAAACAAGAACAACAATAGGTTTCAGTAGAGGAGCTTGGCATAAACTTCCTCCTATTATGCCTGAAATACATTTCGTTCAAAAAGCACTCAAGAGAGGAGAAGATGACTAATGTTTATGCACGGAAAACTACGTAATGCTGAAGTTGTTGATGTAGGTATTGACCCAGTTACTAACAAAGTTATAGTTACAGTAGTTGATGATACCGGTGAGTTTCATAATCAGTTATTTTTTAACTTACCTTGTGGCGGCGGAATGCAAACTTGGGGAAACTATCCAGTTCAGGTAAATCATCAAGTATTATTATATATGCCACCTTACGGAGAGCCGATTATTATAGGCTCACAATATAAACCAACTGACCAAAATCTTATAGCAAATCAAACAGATACAACAGATGCAGATACAGACGTTTCAGAATACTCAACAGCTGATTGGATTGCATCAAATTATGATAACCGTTTGATGCTCAGCAAACTTAATGGCCTTATCCTTAATACCAATCAAGATGCGCGATTACAGTTAAACGGCGATAACTCTGTGTTTCGGATTTCAAAAGGTGGAGCAACAATAGACAACCCATTAAATGGGCAACAATTTATAGATACATTATTTGCTTATTTAGATTTATTAGAAGCTAAAGTAAATGCAAACAGTGCAGCAATAGGAGCACAAGCACCTTATTCAAGTGCAGCAGCAACAGCCGCAGCAGGAGTTCATAGTGCAGCAGCAGCAACAGCAAGTGGTGCAGGTAATGCAGCATTAGCAGCAACAGAAACAGCAGCTGCCAATGAAGATACTGCAGCAGCTACAAATATAACAACAACTGCTACAACTGCTTCAGCACCTTTAACACTAACTTCAGCACAAACTAAAGAAGCTGCAGAAGGCAACTTAAACTTAAACATAAAAATACCATAGGAGAACAAAATGTCGAATTATAATCCACTGAAAGGATTTATTGACCAAATAAAAGGTTTTTCATCGCATTATTCTCGTGCTTATGTTGCGGGAATAACACCACCTTTCGGAGGAGGTGCGTATGGATTATTAAGAATACCAGCAAAGTATTACCTTGAAATCAGAGATGCAACAGGTATTATCTTTACGACTGCTTTTCCTATTGACCCAAGTAATGTTCAGATACAAAGAAACAATCCAATACATTTAACTCATACTTTAACAGGCACATTCAGAGAAATATCACAACATAAAGAACATCTGATTACTGTTACTGGTAGAACAGGATTACAAAGTCGAGGTGGTTATAATCGTGAAGGTGGAGTAATGTTTCAGGATGCTACAACTATTTTCACAGAGTTTGACGAAATGCTCAAACATTATGTTGAAACAGCAGCACTTGAATTTGGGCAAACATCAAACTTAAGAGTTAGAAATGCTTACAAGGTTGTTGATGGCTCAATGAATATAACAGGCAGCACTGGCCCTAATGGTTTGCATATGGTATTAAGATGTATCGATGAAGATGCACACTTTTTAGTAGAGCCTATTAGTTTTCAATATGGTAGAGATAGTAATACAAACAGATTTGATTTCATTTATAACATACAGTTTAGAGCTTATGATTTTGCTTATTTAACAAAAGATTATCCAGTTATCTTAGGTGTTCTTGATGGTATTGATAGCACAATGGGTGCTGCTTTAGGTTATGTTCAGTTGCTTGATAATGGTATAAACAATGTATCTAATGATTACGTAGATGGCTTCAGAGATGCTATTGGACAAATAAATGATGTTGCTAAAGTAATAGCAAATACAATAAACTCTGTTGGCGGCTTAGTGAGCAACATTGGCGGTATAGCAACTGATTTCAAAACAGCAGTTGATAACTTTGGGCCAACAGTTGCAGGTGCTTGGAATAATGCAGCTGCTGCAACAGCAGGTTTGATGAGTAATGAGTTAGGTGAAGAAGCTCCTGGAGTTGAAGATCCACAACCACAGCAACAGATTTTACTTGAAATAAATAGACACGCTATAGCTGAAGATAACGATGCAGATGTTGAGCCACCATCACCACAAAGTGAGCAAGAGTTTCACGAGTTTGCAAGATTTACTGCATCACATAACTTACTAAAAAATACTTCTGAAATGCTAAGAGGTTCTGTTGAAAGAAACTATTTCGAAAACAGAAAGAGAATGGCAGAGAATGATTTTTACGTTTTAGGTGAATACTTATCAAACGAAGACAATCTTTCAGACTTAACACAAGGTGCAGGTCGTTCTCCGTTCGTTACAGGTGCTGGTAGAAATGCTCCACGTTATGTTTATTCACTTCAGAAAGATGATGATTTAAGAAGAATATCACTTAAATTCTTTCAAACTGATGCTGTTGCTGAAGAGATTAAAAATCTTAATAATTGGAGAGATTTTAGAACAAAATCAGACGGCACATTCCCAGAAGCAGGTGATAAAATCTATTTACCTATTGAAGGTATTCAAAACAGAATAAATCCATTTGCTCCTTTAGGTGATTATTACTCAACAGATTTGAAATGTGAGTTTGATGACTTAGAGATTGATGTGCTTCACGGTGATTTGAGCCTTGTTGGAGGGCCAGAAAATATCAAACAAACTATTAAGAATATATTATTTACAGTTGAAGGTGATGTGCCTTTATATCCATCATTTGGTGTTAAAAATATAAACGTAAATGACCCAACATATGCTGCTGCAGTAATACGTGAAGCTGTTATAGCTAATCCTAAAATAGTTGATGTAAATAACATTGAAGTTGAGCTTGATGATGATACATTACTCATATCAATGGATGTTAAAACAATTGATAGCAATACAATCCGTGTTACTTCGCCAATACCTGGCACATAATTTTGTTAAAATAGATTAAAATAGCAACAAAAATAATATATATAGAATAAGGAGATTACTTAAATGGCATTCACACCCAGAACAAATGGCCAGATATTAAGAGAGATTACTGCTAAAGTTGTTGCTCGCACAGATTTGAATGATGTGCAAGTTGGTAGCACTATGCATATTTTGCTTCAAGCTCTTGCAACAGAAGTTGGTAATGTTGAAGCTCGGATGTATAATGTTAGAGAAAGCTTTAACTTAAACTCTGCTACTGGCATAGATTTAGATGAAAGAGTTGCAGAACTACCACCTGTTGGTATTGCAAGAAAACAAGGCGCAAGAGCTGCCGGTGCAGTATTAGATATTATAATCACACCACAAGCAGAAGATTTATTGATACCTGCAGGTTCTAGAGTAAATCGTTCTTCAGATGGAACAACATACGAAACTGCACTTGATTACATTGTGCCAGCTGGCGATAATGATTTAACTGGTGTTTATATAGTTTGTTCAACTGGTGGTATAATAGGTAATGCAGATGCAGGTGATATTGATACTGTTGCAACAATGCCAACAGAAGTTATCAGCGTTTCAAATCCTTTACCTTTAACTAATGGTATTGATGAAGAAGATGATGATAGTTTAAGAGATAGAGCATTACGTTATATCAGAAGCTTAGGCCGATCACAAAAAGAAGCCATTGAGTTTTTAGGATTAAACTTTATTGATAGCAACGGAACTTCTTTTAAGTTTGCAAAAGTTTGGGAAGACCCTGAAAACCTTGGTTATTCTGAACTTATTGTTGATGATGGTAGTGGCTTATCTAATATGGCAGTTCCTGGAGTTACTTACACAGATACAGTGCCAGCAGGAGGAACAGATATGCTTCTTCACGAAAGGCCTGCAGTAAATCC
>CEUT01068103.1_pt1 | contig 28315 bp, 27 predicted proteins | sample 531401 | NCBI WGS metagenome assembly CEUT01 (sample SAMEA2622821, study PRJEB7988) | marine metagenome | biome: marine biome (ENVO:00000447); feature: surface water layer (ENVO:00002042); material: "saline water (ENVO:00002010), including plankton (ENVO:xxxxxxxx)" | depth 5 m | reverse complement strand
ATTTCTGCATTGCTTTGATCAGCTGTTGCACCTGCCTCTATACCATCTAGTTTAGATCCATCTGTTGATAAGTCTCTTCCATCAACATTTCCTGTGACTGTTATATTTCCTGTGACTCCTAGTGTTGAACCATTGAATGTTAAATTTGAGCTGGCACCAAAATCACCAGAATTATTAAACTGTATTTCAGTATTATTACCTGCAACGTTTGCACCTACGACTGGATTTCCTCCTACTAAAAGTTTACCAAAAGATCCAGTTCCTGCAGCAGAGCTAGAAACATTTCCACTTATAAAAAGAGTACCACCATCAAATAAAAGATTTGACTCAGCATTCATAGCATCTGTACCAGTTGCTGTTAGGACTCTATTGTTAGAGCCGTTGGTCATAAAATCAGATACATCTACTGATATTGAATTTGTTCCAACATCTATACCTGTTCCAGCGCCTATATCTATTGTGATTGCTCCTGTTCCACCGCCAGTCAAACCAGATCCTGCTGCAACACTAGCAACTCCTCCTGTCTCAGCTTCTTCTGCTGCTATTCTAGAGGCAAGGCTTTGTGATAAAGAATTAAAAGATCCACTTATATCAGACCTTGCGCTAGACCCAAATGTTCCGTTAAATACAGTACTTGTTAATGTCTGGCCGCTTAATACAGAATTGATCGTTGAAAATGTTATTCTATGTCTGTGATTTCCTTTTGCAAATTCTGCTACATTTCCATCAGATGCTGATGTTCCAATATCTTCAGGATCTGCTATATATGCCTGAAGTGATGGAGCTGCAAGTGTACCTGCTATTTGGCTATCGTTTGTAAAAGATTCTCTATTTATAGATTGACCAAATGCTGCTAAACCACTACCGCCTCTAAACTCTATTCCTGCACCTGTCATTTTAAAGAAGCTGTCTTCTGAGTTGTAAATTAATAATCCTTCTTGAGTCATTTCAACTCTTCTTGTATTGCTCCTTACAGAAAAATTATCAAATGTTATTTCTGTTTCTGGAAATTCTGGTGATGTACTTCCTATAACACTTTTTGAAAAAGTTTTACCACTTAATTCTGAATTAACTTCACCTTTATCAGCTACAAAAAGAGGTTTTTCTATTGTAAATCCTGAATCATCATTAATAGACCCTGTCAAAACTAGTCTTAAATACTCTGAATTTGCGGGCAATTCTGCACTTGCACCAAAACTGTTATATTGGCCACTACCTAAAAAGTATTCTCCGTATCCATTTGATGCTGTAAATTGAGCTGCTGGTAAAAATGGCTCATAAGAAGATCCATTCCAGTATTCAAGCCTAAAATATTGTGGACCTAAAGCTCTGTCTTTTCCTCTTCCACCAAATGATGAACTAAATCTTGCAACAGAACTAAATGATAGTGTGTCTCCTGCTGATATTGATGAAGTTATTACTTGTACGATCTCGTATGTATTATTTGTTGCATAATTACCTGCACCTGATGGAACAACGACATCTAATGTGACATCTCCACTAACTGCTTTTTCGCTATCATTAAATGCACTTCTTTTTGTTAAGCTCATTGTTACATGACCAGAAGTTGCAAATGACCAGCTAGTTATGGTTGGGTTTAAATTTCTACCAGCTGATATAGTATCTACTTCAAAGCTTTTATTTCCAATATACTGTGTTCCTCCACCGACTGTTGATAGAGAGCCTGACTTTACCTCTACTCTACTTACGCCTAAAGCGTCTTTAATTTTTAGTCCAGGAAGTGCAGAATCTAATTCTACAGTGTTGTCTGTATTTTTTAATGATCCTGTTGCTACTTCAAATCCGCCTATTTTACCACCATCAAATAAAACATTTGACCCTGTAATTTGTCCTGATGATTTTAGTAATAATCCGCTAGAGCTTATTTCAGAAGATGATAATACAAAACCACCTATCTTACCTCCTGTAAAAAGAACAGATGATCCTGTTATATCTCCTGTAGATTTTACATTAAATGGTGCACTGCCACTTGCGTTTAGAGATGCTGCACCTCCAAAAAATCTTGTATCACCTATTGAAGATAAACCTGTAAATTTTCCACCTGTTGATTTATGTATTGAGTCTGATCCGATTACCCAATTCGCAATAAATCCTGCGCTTGCTGTTAATACACCTTCAATTACTGCACCACTTGCAATTAATGTACCACTCGACGATACAGCAAAATTTGATCCAAATCTAACAAAAAATGGGTTTGAATTTGATGGTGTAAAGTCTATATAAAAGCCATCGAGAGGATTTGTGTCAGGACCTTGGTCTGATTTAAAAAGTGCTGCACCATTTGCATCTAAAGTTGCATTACTACCGCTTAACTTTCCATCAACAATCTGCCAGTTTCCTATAAATCCGTCTGTTGCTGTTATTGATCCTGATATTACAACATCTCCAGACCTTGAAAGATGAAATGCAGAAGAACTTATTTCTATATTTCCTTGCGAGCCTGATATAAACTGTAAGTTTTTGTTTCCTACAAAAAATGCATCTGCTTCTACTTCAAACCTACTAGGAATTGTACTAAATCTTAAGCTTCCGCTAAGACCTACTAATTCTAATCCAACACCTCCGTATGAATCACCACTATTTGGAAGAACAGAGCCACTGTATATCATAAATCCTGTATTTAAAGAGTTCAAACTTGCTGATGTAAATCCTCTATAGCCTAATGATCTTATAAACCCTGAGCCTGTTGCACCGTCCTCACCTGTCTCAGGAAGTGTTGATCCGACTCCTCCAAATTGTATTCCAGAGCCTGTTGAGTCTCCTCCTAAAAATAGTGAGCCTTCTATTGTGCTATCATTGCCGCCTATTACAATATTTTCTCCTTGAAACTCTATTCCGTCTGGATTTGTTATTAGTGTCGTTATTACAGTTTCTGACTTATTATTATTAACATCATAAAATTCTATTGCAAAGTCTAAGTTATCAGGGCGTGTTTTTAATGTTGGAACTGGAGCTGTAAGTCTAACAATATCTGGAGAAAAATTTGTCTCTGATGCTGGCCTTAAAGAAATGTCTGCTACATGCCAATGGCCTCCTGTAAACCTTAATTGTAAAACTCCTGTCCCTGTTCTGTCTGGTGTAAAAACAGCCTCAAAAGATGGTTCGTTTGTCCTAAACAATCCATCAGATGCCTGTTCTATGCTGACCATACCTACTGCTCTACCATAACCTTTATGGCCAAACTGATTTGACATATTAAATGCTGACCCTGAAAAGTGAGCGACTGCTTTTATTGTATTTTGACTTCCACCCCTATTGTCTGCAATAAACTTTCCTCTCAAAACATATTCATTACCAGCTATGAAACTTGCAGAATATTTTGATTTTAACTGTAATTTTATCCACGTCTCTTCATTATCAGCTAACATGTCTATTGATGAAGAAATAAAAACAGAATTTGCTATGAACTCAGGATCAGATGCTGTCTGTATTGATATTCCTTCAGTTTCTGTTCCAAAATTTCCTCCAGAGGCATTATAATAGTTTGTAATAACAGAATCTGACCTAAAAAATCCTAGTCTAGATGTGCCTGTAACGCTGTTATCATCTACTAATAATTCTGGAGATTCGATTGGTGTGTCTGCAATCTTAACCCAGTTTCCAATTGGTCCACTGTCTTTTACATAAGCAGCCAACCTGTAAACATCACCTGAAAATGTCCTCATAGAATGCACAGTTACTTCTGCAAATGATTTAAAGTCTATACTGCTAGTTAGATAATTTCTAAATTTTGGATAAACTATTTCATAGTTGCTAGCATCTAGACCAGATATTTGAAAGTCACCGCTTGAAGAATTAAAAAGACCAAACGGTTTTTGTACAGTTATAGTGTTTTTGTTTAAAACTTCTAATATTGATGATGAGTATGCTGTTGCTACTTGAAAGCTTTGTGTTACAAAATCCGGATTAGGGTTTGGATTTGTAATTGTAATTGTTCCACCTTGCATAGATGCAGAAAAATCTGCACCTGATATTTGAAACTGGTATCTGTCACCTAAAGTTGTTGTTAAATTTCCAATTGGAGTGTAACCATAATTTTGGTCTGTATAATTTACAACATCACCATAAGTTGCTGAATCAGGTTGAAATGTTCTTCCCTCACTATTTGGAACTGGTACACCTGTAACTGTGCCTAGTGACTGAGATAGTGAGCCAGAAGTTGATAAATCTACATTTAATTTAGCTCTAAAAACTTCTCTTATACCAATACCTGGTCTTTTATGAAATCTTATAGGCCTTGTGTTTGGTATATCTTTGCTTATTATAAAATTTCTTGTATATTTTACATTGTAAACATTTTGAAATTCTGGTGGTATGTTTTCTTCTATTTTTTCAGGATCAATTTCACCTAAAATTGTTAATGTACTTGCTCCTGCATTTACATCATCATAGACTTCAATTGAGACCCTAACACCGTTTGATTCTTCATAGTTAAATACAGGCTCTATGTAGACAGGGACTCCTTGATTGTCTAAAACTTCTATTTTTATATTTACATTTTCTTTTAAAAAACTAGAACCTAATATTAAAAAAGAAGAACGACCAGTTGGGACTTCTTCTGGAAAATCAGTTACATTAAAGAATTCAGATACTACTCCTGATTCTTCAAAATAAGTTGTTATTTGATTTAAGTTTTGTAATTTTACTGATTTTTTACGCATGATTTCCAACAGAGCTAGTTGTCTATAATTATTTAGAAAACAAAAATATTGAGAAGTTATATAAGTTTTATATAATTATTATACACAAGGAAAAACATATGAAGAACATAAAAAGAACGCGTATGTGCGTGTATTTAGATGTAGAGCTGTCTGATTGGATAAAAGAGAACGCGATTAGCGAATATAGAAGTTTTAGTTCGTTCTTAAACAAGTTAATGTTAGATCATAAGAACTCTATTCAAGTACAAAAAACAATTAATGTTTTAAAAAGCGAAATTAAAAATTAATTTTACTATATCCGTTTTCGCTTTTTATTTCTAATAATGTGTCTGTAAAATCTCTCATAGTATCTATATGTGATATTACTAGTGTGAATTGGTATAGAGACTTTAGATATTGCAAGAGTTGATAAGCTGAGTTTAGATTCTCACTGTCCATTGTTCCCCAGCCTTCGTCGACAGCAACAAAATTAGGTCTCGGTAAATTTGATATATTTGTCAGTGCAATTCTTATTGCGAGAGTTGAAATAAATTTTTCCATACCAGAAGCCATTTCTAGAGGCCAAGACTTATCATCATCATAGGCAATATAATTATTTATATTTTTACCATCCATATCAAATATAATTTGGAAATCAACTATTTGTGATAGTATATTATTTACTTCAGACTCTACATTTGTCAATACTTGAGACATTAATGAATATCCAACACCGTTTTTATCTATAGCAATAAGATAATATTTGTATGCTTCGTATTTTTCTTCTAGACCTTTTACTTTTTCTATTACAGAGAGTATTTCTGACTTCTTTGTGTTTAATGCTGACATCTTTCCTACATACTGATTTATATCTCCGTTGACAGCCTTTATATCTGTGTCTATTAAAGATTCAGATTTTCTGTTGTCTTCTATTTTCTTTTGTACTTTATCATTATGTGCTATGTCTTTTTGATATGATTTGCTTCTTTTTATTTCTTCTATTATTGATTTTTTAACAGCTCTCATTTCTTCATTTGCAGACTTCATATCTGATATTTTTGCAACACTGTCTAAATAACTTCTTTCTTCTGATATTAATTGTTGTTTAAAAGTCATAAATTCTGTGTGTGACTCAGGAACATCTGAGTGTATTTGTAATTTATTTTCTATTGTCTTTAGCTGTGTGACGACTTCAGCAGCTCTATTTTTATCTTCTTCTAAAGCTTCTTTTGTTTTTATTGCGTCTTTTACAAAGACATTATTCATACAATAATCACAATTATCATCGTATTCTAGATTGCCTAATTTTTCTATCTTATCTAGCTTATTTTTAACTTCAATTTTTAAAGCATCTACTTCACTTTTTGCATTATTTCTTTTTGATACAAGTAAATTATATTCTTCAATTCTTCTTTCTATGTCTTTATATTTTTCAGACTGTATTCTACTTTGAAGCATTGACTTGTTGTCTTTTGATTCTTCTGCTTCTAATTCTACAATACCGAGACGGTTGTTTATATTTTCAATTTTTACATCTTGATTTTTTAATTCTTGTTGTAGTGACTCTGGAGTTTTTATATTAGGATCTACAGCTCTAAGTGTCTTTGTTAACTCTAAGACTTTATTTTTAAATTTATCTCTATCTTTTTCTTTTTTCGAAAGTGCTTTTTCTAAATTTTTTATTACAGTGTCTACTTGTTTAATTTCATCTTCTATGTCTGCTATTTGTTGATCATAATCTACATCTAAAAAGTTTTTTAACATTGACTGCAAACCACTAGATTCTTCTTTTGCTAATTTATAAAGTTTATCAAAAACAGATAATCCTAAAAATTTTCCTAATATTTCTTTTTTCTCAGTTTGATTTTGTTGTAAAAAAATTGTATTATTGTTTTGTGAAGAAAAACTCGTCATAATAAAGTCTTCATAAGTACCTAGCATTTTTCTAATATTTTTATTTGTGCTATTTCTCTGGTCACCGTTTAAAGAGAACCTGGTTCCGTCATCTTCTAATCTATAAAAGTCAACATCAACTCTTGTTGATCCGTGTTTTAAGACTCTTGCTTTTCTTTCAATAACGTATGAATTATTCCCAACATCAAAAGTTAGCTTACAACTAAAATTTGATTTAGAATGATTCATAACATTTTCAGCTTTCCATGCACGTGTACTTTTATCAAATAAACAAAATGTCAATGCGTCTAATATACTAGACTTACCGCTTGCATTTGGACTAAATAACCCTACAATACCATTACATCTATCAAAATCAATTACATTGTCTTCACCATAACTAAACATATTAGAAAATTCAAATTTTCTAGGCTTCCAGCTTATACCTCTAGATATGTCATCTGCTACTAATTGACCACCTAGCTCTGTGTTAATCTTTTTTACTTTTTCTATTGTTTCATCTGTTGCTGTAGAATTTGTTTTTAAGAACTCTTCTATTAATCCGTTTTGGACTTCTGGATCATCTATGTTTCCAAAATCAACTATTTGTGAATTACCTGCATCTACTCTGTAATTGTCTTCTCTTATTATTGCAACTTCTTTTAAATTATGCCTGTGTCTTATTACTGTTAGTGCTTTTTTAAGATCTGTTGGTGATGTATCTTTTACTTTTACACGAAGTCTTGCTTTTTTAGGAAGGTCATCTACTTTTGGAACTAGTCCATTTTGTATTTCTATTGTGTAATATCCATATTCGTTTTCTATTTCTTTATGAACAAACTTTCTTTTAGGAACATCCCAAACAGAAACACCATGTCCTTTTAAAGTTTCACCATGATTTTGCTGGACCAGAGAACCACAATATCTCACTATTGGTTTTGTTACTTTTCCTTTTTTATATTCTTGCATTGTTTGCATTTTATGAATATCGCCTAACAGCACCATATCATAGCCATCAAAGTCTTTTAATTTAACAGCAGAAGGCAATGCAAACCCTAAATCTGTTTTTGACTTATCAACAGTACCGTGATACAATAATACTTTAGTGTCAGATTCTATATCGTTTGGATCTGGTATTTTTGCAGCTTCATCATCCCATACATCTAATACTGCGAAAGCAACATCACCTACTTCATAAACTCCAGTGTCTTTTAAATAATATAAATTATTATGCTGTAAATTATCAACTATTGGTTGCAAGACATCTAGTCGTGATCTATTGTTTAAATTACAATCATGATTTCCTGCAATAATAAGCGTAGGTACAATATCACTCAAAGACTTAAACAGTCTAGAAAGCTGATCTACCAGCTCTGGTGACATATCTGTCTTACTGTGTGCAATATCTCCACCTATGTATACAACTGCATCTTTTGTGTCTTGTCGTATAAACTCATACAAGTTTTCAAAAACCTGCTCATACTCTTTATGCCTTTTTAAGTTTCTTATCTGTATATCAGATATGTGATAGATCTTTTTGAGCTTTTTTATTCGAATGGGTAAAATCATATTATTCTTTGTCTTATCAAGTCATATTCTGTCATGACTGTTCTTTTATCTATTGCATACAGCATTGTTTGATAGCCTAGATCAGAAGGATCACCATCATTAAGCATTACTGTAGAAACATTTATATTGTGTCGCATTAATTTTTCACAAACTTTTACTATTGTATCTTTTGCATCTGAATCAAGTATAACTGTAACTTCAGAAACATGTTTGTTTATCATTTTTTGCAGCAATGCATCTTGTACTGTTTTACCTAGCAAAGGTATTGCATTACGTTTTATTGCTATTGCGTCAAATACACCTTCACACAATACAATCGGCATATTCCAGTTAATGTATAAATCAAATATAACTGTATCTTTTGGTGCAGGAGGATTCTTATATTTTAAGAATGACTTATTGTAAAATGATCTTGCAACAAAATAATTTAATAGTCCGTTCTCATCATAAGAAGGAACTATTATTCTATCTTTATATTCACCATCTGCGCAGTAGCCTATATTATATCTTATAATATCGTCATCTGTTATTCCTCTTTTTTCAAGATAATTTCTAGCATGCATAAATGTTATAGAGTCACGAAATTCTGTAAGTGGTGAAAATTCTTCTGGAAGCTTAACTATAAAACTTTCTTCTTTTTTGGACCTAAAAGAAGTGTTTTTATAAATCTGATTTAATTCCTGAAAAGCACTTTTTGCTGCTCTTAATTTCTTAAGTAATGTATAAACTAATCTACCTTTTGCATCACACACCCAACAGTGCCACTGCTGTGTAGATACATTTACCTGTAGTTTCTTTTTAGAAGTGTCACAGAAAGGGCACTCATACATAAGCTCATTATTTTTGCTTACTGTCCCTGGCTTTCCTATTACTGAATTAAGTAAGTTTAATAACCTGTTATTTATTTCCATCTAGTAGATTTAAAAAGTCTTCGATTTCTAATGCTGCGTATATTTTTGATTTATTTCTTTTAAATATCAACAAAGGAGTCAAACCTTCACAATTATTCTCAGCTTGTTCTAAACTCTTCCAGATATTTAAAGCTTCTTGATTTTTACACTCTACAGCAAAAGGAAACTTCTTTCTAGCTGAAGGTGATAATTGAACATCCATGCCGTGTTCACCCATAGTAGTAGATTTAAAATCGCCTTCTTCTAATACAGCAGAGAATTTTTCTTGCAACAATTGTGTAACCTTGTTTTGAAGTCGTTTTCCTTTAGCTTTAGCGCTTCTTGGTCTCATTCAAAATCCTTATTTTAAGTTTTAGTAATTTTAGTTTTGAAGTTAATAGATTATAGTTTTATAATTCAGCTTTAGCTGTAGTAGTTATTAGCATTTGATTCGCGAAATATAATACAGAAATAGAGACACTTGTCCTAATTTTTAAAGTATTATTTTAGTCAAAACTAAAACCTATTGAACGTTCATTAATATATATGAGTACTATTTGTTAAAAACCAATTTTTTTATATATTTTTTTAGCATTTCTTTTTGCAAAATCTTCAGCTTGCTTTTCAAAAGGATTATCCCAATAAAAGTCTTTTCCTTTATCAACCATCAGTTGCCCTGCTATTGTGTACTCTTGCTCATATTTGTTTGGTCCGTATTTCTTTCTCATTTTTGCGTGATCTATTTCATGTAAAACAGACTCAACAAAGTCTAACATGTTATCAGGATTCGGATCTAATGTAATAATATCTTTCATCCAGTCATAGTCAGCTTTATTTCCAGATCCACTTTTAAACATAAATCTAGAATTAACTCCAAACATTTTTTTAATTTTTTCTGCAACTTTTAGTAGTTTTTCTTTTTTAAATTTTTGTTCTTTCACTATTTCTTTTTTAAACTTTATTATTTTTACAGGCATATTATAACCGAAAGCTGCAGCCATCATAAGCCTAGAATTTCCAGCCAACAAGTACAAATCACCGTTTTTATCTCTTACAACTAAAGGTGGCGGTAATTTTGCATTTTTTGCGAAAGCTTTGTACAAGCGCCTATAGTTCTTCCCATACTCTTTCATCAACCTCAACGTAGATATCATACGTGCTTTCTGTGTTGGCTCTGATAAGATTTCTGCAATATCTGAATTAATTAGAGAATTTAGTTCTTGTAGGTCCAATAATTCTAACTGAGCATCTTTTACCCAGTAAGTAACATCATCTCTATCTCTGAATAATTTAGGAAGTGCTTTTTTTGTTTTTTCGTTCGAAAAATACTCGTCTTGCTCACTTCTTGTTTCTTCTGGTGTGTATTCTCTGTAGTGTCTGTAGGGTTTTAAAGTACCATCCACCATGCTGCTGCTATTTCAACAAACAAATCCGTAGCTGTATTCCATGCCCATCTTTCTTTAGTTCCGTATGTTTCTTCAGTTCCTTCGACATACACTTCAAAGATTTCCCATGCAACACCTATAATAACAACCCACATCACAGCCCAGAAATCAGTAGCTCCGAGCCATTGTGCAACTTTAGCGATAAACAGACCAGCAGCTAGGTGATAGGATGTCCAACCGTCTAGTGCACCAGAATTGACTTGCCAACTATAAAATTTAGCTAACGGATTATTCATTTACTTGCTCCCAAATACTTTTGAAAAGAAGCCCTTTTTAGATTTCTTTCCTTTTTTTCCAATTTTCTTGCCTTTTTTCTTTTTCTTCTTTTTAACCTCTTCCATGCCAGACATATTCATGTCAGCTGCATTTAAAGTAGGGACAGCAGCGAAAAGTATAACTGCTGATAGTAATAGTTTTAATACATTCTTCATAGGACTTCCTCCATTTTCTTATCTATGGCACCTATTATGCCTTTGAAATCTTTATAAGCCTTCTTATAAATACCTGGCTTTTCTCTATCTAATCCTGCTAATAATCTTTTAAAATTTGTAACCATATTGCTTCCGTATAATTTAAGCATCATAATACGACGCTTATCTTCATCCATCTCGCGTATTTTGCGAATAGCTTCTTTTTTATTCATTATCTTTTAAAATAACTTTTCATTTGGCCTATGATAAAACGAGAATTAATCATTTTTTGACTTTTAATTGATTTTATTATCGCATCATGTAGTGCAGCTTTAAATCCTGGATACATAAAACTACCCATTTGAGATTCAACTTTCTTGCACATTCTCTCAAAGTCTTGAAGTATTCCTTCACCCTGAGATTTAAATATGTATTCCGCAGCTTTTAATTGTTCATCAGCATTCTCATCAATTGACTCTGCAGCAAAAGCTCTTGCAGGATTGTGTTTTGAAATATGTCCTTCTTGATTAGAACTGTCTAATAAGTCTCTTAATTTTATCATAATTTTATTCCTGCTTTTTTTAATTTTGCATGTAATCCTAACATCCAACTATGCGCAATTTTATCGACATCTGCTTTCTTTTCATATTTTTTTATCACTCTAATAATATCTTTATCGATATAATTTAAATCTTTAAATAAGTCAGCATCAGGGCCTTCATTAAGTTTTTCTTCTTTTTTAATAAAAGGTGAATTAAGTGAACCTAAACTAACCATTCCACCAATATTTTCTTTTAGTAAGTCTTTAAGTTTTATCATTATCTGCCCCTAAATAATTTGTCATATTCATCTCTGTCATACTTTTGACCTGTAAATCTTGCAGCGTCTGCCAAAGTAATATATTGATCTTCTGGACTAATATAAAATTTTGGTTTAAATTCATTTAATTTTATAGCCATATCTGCAGCTTCCCATGCCTTCTTGAGATTCATAGCAGCACTTTTTGTAAGAGCATGGCCCCAAATACTTGTCATACTTCCGCCGTCTTTTCCAAAAGCAAAAGCTTGAATTGTAGCAGAAGGTTGAAAAGACATATAAAGTTTTTTGACTTTAAATTTTCCCTTCTTAGCTGCTGCATCAAAAATAGGCTTAGCAAATTTTATCTGTTCTGGAGACATCTTATCTTCTTTTATAATGTCTTTCTTTTCGTTTAAAATATCTTTTAATTTAATCATAGTTATTTTCTCTTTATGACGTCCTGACCAAATCCAGGCATCTTTTTAAATGCTTTTAAAAATGCTACAGGTTGTCCTACACCTTTAAACCTTAAATAATCTTTCGGTTTTGCATGGCTCATATTTAGTCTACCTAATTTCTCCATCTTATGCCAACCTTTTGGTCCACCAGCATAAGTCACCAAACCGTTTTTGTCAACCTCTATAGGTAATACTGTTTTTTCACCCATATCATCCATAGCTGTTATAAATGCGCCATACAATGCAGAATCACCAATTCTGTAAGGTTTCTTAAAAGGTCTGTGACTTTTTACTTTAATTCCAGCAAGTCTAAAAATTTTGCTTATTTCATCAGCAATTCTAGAATCACTCCATTCCCAGCTCATAGATGCTTCATTTTGTTTCATACTGTCTAAGTGCGCTTGTATTCTTTTAGCCTGACCAGCATGCATCTTAGAAGCATTTTCTAATTCTTTTACAATTTTTTCTAAGTCTTGTATGTCTTCTTTTAATAAACCTTCATTTACTGATTCTTTGATTTTCTTTCCACCCATTTGTTTATAAATCTTTATTAGATTTTTAAGGTGGTCTTCATCTCTAGCATTGGTAACTCTACCCTGTTTTTCAATCTTCTTCTGAAACATCTTAATAGCATCTTCTAACTTTTTAAGTTCCATATCACCTTCATTCATAGACTCATTTGCATTCTTCATCATCTTTGCTAACTTTGCTAATAACATTTTATCTTTTTTAGAGATCATTCTTAGCTGTCTGTCTTTAGCTATCTTTTCAAGTGATGCTGCATAAGATGCAGTTGATTCTACTTTTGCACCGCCGCCATATAGGTCGGAATATTTTTGAGCGTCTGATTTTTTAGGATCGTTTGTTGTTTTTAATTTTTGTCCCTTTGCTGTGGGCTTCTTTTTACTTTTAAATTTATCTTTAATTTTATCAAAAATGCTTTTAGCTTTTTTGTGTGCTTTCGGGTCTTTTTCTCTATAGTCTTTTTGTCTTGCTGTGTTTACTGAAACTTTTTTACCCTGTGCATTTTGTACTGCCATTCGAGCTGCAGTTGCTATTACTGCTGGATTCTCTTTTAAAACATCTTCATTTTTTGCGTCATAGTTTTTATCAATATAATTAAAAAACTCTTTCTTCTTTTTATCATCCAATTCAGTAGGAGACTTAATTCCAAATTTTTTCATTGCTGATTGAAAAAACTTTTGATATTCTTCTTTATTGCCTTCTGAATGTAAACTAATAAGTTCTATAATTTTTGCGTTTAAAGACATGTCAAAATTCCGGTTTTTTATAAATATAAATTCTCTGTCAAAATGTTAAGTTTTTGTGTTTTTAGTCACAAGAGCATCAGAAACTTGTGCGCTTAAAAGCGACTGTATTGTAAAATATAAAGAAGGATTTCTTTTTAAGAGCTCTTTAAACTTTGCCTGGCTCCAGACAAGACATTCAGAGTCATGCTTTACGATACAAGCAGCTGTTGCAGGTTTTTCTGTAAGAAAACTCATCTCTCCTACGAATTGTCCGTCTTTTAGTTCAGCAACCCATTTACCTTTTACAGCGATATCAATAGTGCCATTATAGATTAATATAAGTCTTTTTACCTCTGCACCTTCTTTTATTAGTGTTTGACCAGACTTAAATGTTTTCCACTTTGCAATCTTAGTTATTTTAAGATATTCTACTGGTGTTAAGTCTTTAAATAAAGTCTCATATAACTCTTTATCTTTTGGCGCCATCTTGATAGGGCGCTTTTCGTAGATTATTACTGCTATGTGATATAAGTTTACTAAAACAAACACAATATTCCAGTTTATAGCTAACCACATCGGGTCAACTGGAATTGTGTAATTATAAAGTATAGAAAATAAACTAGCTACTACTGATACTACACGAAGATATAAAATATCCTTGACAAGAAAAGAAAAGGCTATTAGACCAAACGCTAAGTGACCAGCTATAGTTGCTATATTCATTAGTCATCTGCATGTTCTAATAGTTTGACATCGTCTTCTGCATTATTAAACCAGAAATCGATAACTTTAGCGAATGAACCAACAAACCCACCAAGCATTAATAATAATATTTCTTTCCAACCGCCAACAACATCAACACCATTACTCATAAAATAAATCATAAGTGATAATATAGCTGCGAATAGTGAAACAACAACAATACTAATTAACCACTTTTTGTTTTGTCTAAACTTTATTATGTCAACTAGCTGTTGATTAATTGCGTGTTTTTGATCCTGTATGTGAAACTCATCGTCTTGTATTATGTCTTCTGCCATAACTTGACTCCTTTATTTTATATAATCACCGTCAGCTTTTAAAAAGCCGAACCATCCGTCAAATGTAGTATCTGCATCGCGTGCTAGATCTTTAAATTTGTTTTTATTATTGTATAACACTGTGTGACTTATTGGCGCACCGTTGTGTATCTTTTCAAATAATTTTGCACATTCATATAATAATTTAACAGCCTTATTGCACTTCATCTGTAATCTTAATACGTCACGTTTTGTAGCAGCATAATCTTTCGGATCCCAGTCTTCTACAATCATAGCTTTAACTTTTTCTCTATCTATCTTTACCATTTTCTACAGCTCCAATATCTTGCTTTATATTTAGGTCCTGGATTATCACAATTATGTCTTGCTCTAAAAGATCTTCTTCTAGCAGGATCAGATTTTTTAATTCTATTCTTTTTGCCTTTTGCACCAAAGTTAACTTTAACAACATTACCCTTGTCATTTTTTACATATACTTTAAATTTTGCAGTATCTCCTTGCATAGGTTTATTTAGTTTTACTTTGCGCCCTTGATACTCTGCTTCTTGTAATTTTTTGTCTCTACAGAACGATAAGGTATAACCTATTCCTGTCTCTTCGCTAAACACATCGTATGTATCTTTATGCTCACACCCGCAATGTTCTGCAACTTCTGGAACACAATTAGGAACTCTATTTCCTTTTTTTCCTTTTTTCATACCGACCTGCTTATAGCCTGACCAACAAGGTCCTTTTCCTTCATCAATAACAAATCCAACTCTATCTGTTTTAATATAAAGCAACTTCTTTAAGTCACTCTGTTTGCTTAAATTAATGTTTAATTTATCAAAGTCTTTTTTATCTCTAAAAATTTTTGTCGCAGTGTTTCCAAATTTATTTAACATTATTATAAACCCTTTTGGTCCATACTTTCTAGCAACATCTACTTTTAAATTTTCACTCTGTACTTTATTCGGCAAGTCTTTGTGTTTTGTACCTGCATACTTATCCACATCTTTTTTCTTCATACTTTTTGCTAGTTGCCTAATTTTCTTAGTTACTTTTGCTTTAGGCACTTCACCTGCTTGAACTGCTTTTACCAATCCCATAAGTCTTTGTTGTGCTTTTGAAGTAGCAGGCATTATTTCTTCCTATGTTTTTTAACTTGATTCCATTGAGCTTTGTCAACCTTCCTTGCAGGTCCACCTGCTAAGAAAGAATTTACTCTTCCCATTGCCCATGCATGTTGGCTAGCACCCGGTCTGTGTCCTGTTCTCCATGCTGCTAAGCCTTTATTATAAACAGTTGTAAGCGCACCTGTAGGGGCATTTGCTTTTTTAGCTTTATTTCTTAAAGACTTACGAATTTTTGCAGATAATTTTTCATGAAATACATTTTTCTGGTCTTCATTCATTTCACCATACATTTTCTTAAATTTTGCTGTCCACTTAGATGGCTTTGTTTTTACGCCCTTGTCAGACCTAAATGCCTTATATGCCTTTGGATCATCACTGTCCATTTTTGTTCTCCGTTTTATTACTCTTTGTCTCTCTTCTTTATCTTTCTTAGACAAGCCTTTATAGTAGTTAGGTTGCGTTTTTGGAGTTGCACCCTCTTTCTTTTTCTTTTTTCCTTTGGCTTTGTAGCCGCTTGCAAAAGCAGCTCGTCTTTGAGCATCACTAGCAAAGCCCTCTTTAATTTTTTTATGCTTTAATTTTTTCATAATCTTATCTACTTTAATATTTTGTCTTTTATTACCTTTAAATGCATATGTCAACTTACTAAAATCAGGTTTTCCCAATATTTTCATCCTAGACAACATAGCATCTAGCTCATCTAAATCATTGGCAACACTTCCAGGTTTAAGTTTATAAACTGCTTCTTGAACTGGATTATCGATGAAGTCTTTAGCTTTACTTAAATAGTCATTTGCCAATGTTATTTTATCCATCCACCAAGTCATTAATTCTCCATCATTAGATTCCAAAGCTTTAAGAATTGCTTCTGCATTTTCAATAGAAACTTTTAACTTTCTTATAGCAGACGGCTTATCTTTATGCCCATCTTCATTTACAGAATTTTCATCTTTTTTTAGTTCAGGATGAAAACCAATATGAACAATCTTTCCGTCTTTTGTTATTGATTTGCCGTCTATTTTTATTTCAGCAGGATAAACTTTTTTTGGATCATCATACCAATAGTAAACGTCATAACCTCCGTCTTCTAATAATTTTACGACTAAACCTCTGTCGTAATCTTTGTCTTCTGCTTTTAGTACAACATTTTTTCCTCTTGGTAAATTTATCATTTTGTTACCTTCTTAACTTTTTCAATTGACCTACCTGCAAAATATGCTGCATATACTGTCATCAACAGTGTTTGATAAACTGGTACATAAGCTGCACCAATTGTAAATGCTTTTTCACCTATGTGTAAATTTCCATCAAAGATGCTTAATATAGTAAATATCGCTGTAAGAAAGATTAATGTTAGAGGACGTATATTTTTTGATAGCCAGCTGCCGTGTTTCATATCAGCTTCCCATCTAGCAGATACCTGTGCTTGTGCTGCTTGCTCTGCTTGTATTAATATTGTCTCTAGTTTTTGTTTTGCTTCTGCTTTTTCTTCACCTGACATATGTAAGTCATCAATAATCCCACCTACTTGTTTTAGTGTGTCACCACCACTTAAAAATCCTGTTACTGCACTTAAAATTCCCATAACACTTCTCCTTTAGTATTGATCGCCTGCTAGCGCATTTTCAATTGCATCTTTGATATCACTTGGCTCTATTTCTATAACACCATCCATATCACCCTTCCAAGTATCTATCTTGTCTCCATTAATAAATAATGCTATAGATGGGTAATTTCTCAGTCTTAATTTTTTACAAATCTTTTTCGTATCTTCAGACATGACTTGTATCACTATTGCATCTTCATGTCCGTTAACTCCTTTAACGTATTTCATCCCATCGCTTTCAGCCCATTTAGATGTGAATACAACAACTGTTACACCATCACCAGTTTTGTCTTTGAAGTTTTTGTCTGTTACTTGCGCGCCAAGTGAAGCAAACAGAAATAAAAATAAAAGGATCATTTTCTTCATAACAAACTCCTATTTGTCTCGTTTCCTCTTTTCGAGGTCCTTAATGTCTTTTTGTAATTCTTTAATAATATCTTTCATATCTTCTATATCACCGAATGCTTCATCCATATCATCTTGAAGTGTACCTACTTGATCTTTATATTGTTCATAAGATCTTGGCCAGTTGTAACCTTCTGGTCTAGACGGATATTCAGCTTTATACAAGCTTTCTAAATTTGGTAATTCTTTAGCCTCTTCAATTTCGCCAATCAACATATAGTAAACACCAACAACAGATGCTATTGCTGTACCTACACCTATCATTGTTCCAATCGACATTGAAAATTTAGTATCTTCACTTAGCTCTTTTGGTTCTTTTTTAGAAGCTTTTTCTATTTTTTCTACTATCTCTTCTTGCTTTTCTTCGTGACCATTACCGTGCTTTAAAATAATTTCTGTTATATCTTCTAGTGTACAAAAACCTTTATCGACGAGTATTTCACCGAGCGATCTTTTATCACCCTTTACTTGTACCTGTAAAGCTTGATTTAACTGCCTCTTTGTAATTATATCTTCGTCACAAAGTAGTTTACCTATTTTAACGTCTCCGTTCATTCAAGTTCCTCAGTTTATCTTTATATTTTTTGCTTTGCCTTGCAGTTCTACCTTCTTTTGAAAGCTTTTTGTCTAATAGTCTTCGCTTTCTTTTTCTGTCCTTTGCTGCTTTGTTTGGCATTTACCATCCTACAAATTGGTAATTTAGACCAACTTTAAAGTCATAAGCAGGTCGCTCCCAATAATATAAATATTTGCCTTCAGCAAAAACTCCAAGATTGTCTTGCAGCTTGACACCTAATATTGCACCGTAGTCATAATCATTCCAAGAATGCCACATAGATTTCATATACATAAAGTTATGTGGATCTCCACCATCTTCTAAATGCTTGCTGTAATGAGCAGCATTATGATAAGAGTGTATGTCATGACCGTAGTGATACGGTAACCAGTTACCCCACGCGTGCAGCCACCAATTTTCTGAATGATGATAATAGTCTATTCCTAATACTAAAGATGTTTCTTTCTGAAATCCAAGACTTCTTTTTACTCCTGATATGTATTCTTCTAACATACCTGGAAAATGATAAAGAAAATATTCTCTATCTGTATATGCAAATATTTTTCCGTTTACATCTCTCCAGAGCCAGTCGTGACCCCAGTATTCTCCTCTACCGTTCCAAAACGGTCCTGGTCCTTCTACTTGTCTTAACTCACCCGTTTCAGGATCTATTTCATATAAAGTCTGACTGTGCCAGCCAGTCGATGTATCAGGATTCTCCATTGTTGGATCAAACCATCTGTTATCATCTATGCCAAAAGCATCTTCTGCAAAATCCCACCAAGACCCTTTATACCATGTTGTGTCTAATACCATAGCATCAAATCCGTATACTGGATGCTGCCTGTGTTTTCCGCCAACACTAAACGTAACATTGTTACCTAAAAATTCAGGAGTCCATTTAAGTCTTAAATCTCCTTGCCCGTACTTAATATCTTCTAGCCCTAATTCTGTCCAGCCTATTTTTGCCATCCAAAAGTCTGATGTGTATCTTAGCCAGTATTCTTGGTTGAGATATTCACTTCCCCATTGACGACCTTCTGTCAATTTTAGTAGATATTCCCACCCCTTTACAGGTCCAAATGTTGCACTTTCGTTCGCGTTCTTTTCTGAACCATCATACCAAGAGCCACCAACACCTGCATTTTTTACACCTCTTTTTGGTTCATATTTAAACCTACCAATTTTTCGTAGACCAAAAGATGTTTGAAAGTCAGGTTTCAATTCTCTTTCTGTTCTTGCAACTTCAAGTGCGCCACTTGATAAACCGCCTACTATTGCAAACCTATCTTCTTGGTGTCTTGGAGCATTTAAGCTGAAACTCGCATAAGCTGTGGAATACTTAAAGAATTTCCAAAGTTCGTTTTCCGCAAACAAAGATGAAGTTAATAGTAAACTTATAATAATTTTCTTTAACATCTGTTTTCTCCGGTTTTATAGATGATTAATCATTATTAAATATCGAATCTTACAACAAAAGACAGCGCTAGTTCAGGGTCATTTCGCACTGGTTTTGAAATTTTTGCTACTGCTAATAATTCATTAAAATCATTATACAGCCCTATAGAAGTAACATAAGGTGCAAAGAAAGAATGAGTTGCAAAATTTTGTACATCAGTAGTCGCTACATATGCGCTGCTAGTATTATACATTGACTCAGCTGGACTAGGAAGTATTGCACTTAATTTTTTTACTGCTGATTGTGTCACATATGAGTCACCTTTCCAGTAATAGTTGTCTTGTGTTGATACACTTGCATTAATATTCATACTGCCACTTCTTCCTGCTGTAACACTTATGTTTCTTGTCCTGTTGAATGTAAAGGGTGGAATTATACAAGTAAACTCGTATTCTTGAATAGTTTTTGTAGAGTCCCATTCAAGCTTCCATCCGTTTGAACCAGTCCCGGTTCCTACAGTACCATAACTTCCTGTGTCTGTTATTACTACAAGCCCTAAATCATAATTAACAACGCCAACTGCAGATCCAGATGAGTTGTTTGTTAAGCTACCGCTTAGATAATTTACCTCAAAAGCAGAGTCATACAAATTTCCATAGCCATCATCTTTAATTGTTATAACATTGTCAGTTGAGTGGTCTGTTATTTCTATTGATCCTGTTTTTATACCTTCACCATACAGGCGCTGTGGTATACTAAAAACATTAAACTGATTATGAAATTGTCTTTGTCTAAGTGTTATATAGTCAGGAACTGTGTTACTTGAAGACATTATTGTATTTCTACCCCACGGTCTGTGATATTTGTCAAAAACAAATTGGGGTTGTGGCGATGTCGTACCTCTATCATTTGGAGTATTTGCGTACTTAAAGAACATATGATAAGTTTGTTGCCAAACTAAATAACTATATTTTGTATAAGTTACTCCTCCTGAAACCATTGATGCTGTTGGTCCAGCATTAGACCCTGTATCAAACTGATGAAGTTGTGTCGGTGTCGGTTTTATACCCTGAACAAACATTACACCAAGATACGGCGTGTTGTCAATAACTCCAAATCTTTGAGCAACAAATCTTTTGTGTACTTTTATTGGAGTCACTCTCTTGTCATCTTGATCTATGTCTCTAAACATTTAGTGCACCTATGTTTTCTATAAATATACAATAACAACTTTAGTTCTTAAATAAAAAAGCCCTGTCACGCAGGGCTTAATTATATTGGTTTAATACTTTTTTAGAAGTCAAGCCTCACCTTAATTAATGCCTCTCTACTAGTAGACTTTAATACAGGTTTAGATAATTTTGCAACAGCCAATAATTCATTAGCACTGTTATATAAACCTACTGTAGTTATATAAGACTTTGGATCATTTCTAAAAGATGCTACAGTAAGATCTCCAGCACTACCAGAAGTATATGTTGGATTTTGACTGTGATTATACTGATTGTGTCTTACTCTACAAAAATAGTGTGTTGACTTAATTCCTTCTTCACGTCTTGATGCAAAATATTTAGCACCTGTCAGCGTGTTAAAGAATGCTTGATTATTATTTCCGTTTACATTTGATCCTGTGTTGTACCCTGCCATAGCAATTCCACCACCAGAAGCTCCTGTGCATAGTTTTGTTGCGTCCAAAATTAGTATTCCAGACTCAGGATAAAATTTACCAAAAGATGCAGTGTTTCCGGAAAGAGCTCCAACAACTGCTTGACCTGTTGAAATAGAACCAGAAATAATATTAAATTCTCTCGATGTATTTCTTACATTTGGATCATTTGTTGCACCACTATCATCAATTAATTTATGAATACGACCATCTGATCCAGAAAGATGAAGTTCCCAATTACCTGGATCCATCTTTTCTTTTAGTCTACCCCTGTTTATACTTACAGCAAATATTGTATCGGTGTCTGCATCTGTTCCACCACCTTGAAAAGCACCTGCTTGAAATTTTTCTGTGCCTTGAGGTAATAATAAATTTCTTAATTGTCTATAAATAGCTTTTGACGCCGCATTATCATTATCTCCTGAAAGAGATCCACTTCCGTGAAAGTTACCAAAAGCAACTGAGAATTGAACTGAAGCTGTCGCATCTGTTCCTACTTCTCCGTTAAATACATCAAAGTAATGCTCGCCAGTACTTCCAGTTTGTGTCGAAGAAGTGAAGAAGTTGTTGAGTGTACCAACACCTCCAGACCACATTCCAGACGAGACAATACTTATCTGTCCTGTTTTTATATCGTTTTCTATATCAAAGTTTTGAAATACTGACATTATTTAACTCCTGTGTTTATAAATATCAACCTTTTTGTTTTTCATAAAAAATTTATCTTCTACTGATCTCTCTAGATATTGATTCAGCCGAAATATTTGTACCATCAGCAATTGCTGTCCTAACAGAGTCTCTAATTTGTTCAGATGTAGTCTGTGTTCTACTAATTGCTTCTGCTGTTCTTTCTCTTGTTGTAGGTTGTTCTGTTCTTGGTTCTGTTCCGCTTCTTACTGATACTGGACTTCTTTGACCGTTAATAGGTCTTCTAATTACACTTGGTCCAGGCGCTATATTTACTGTAACTCTCTTTTGAGCACCTGTTTCAACTCCAGTTATTAATACTTCTACAGATGTTGCTGATGAAACTTCTCTAGCTATTAAAGTTGCAGAACGTCCTGTAACAACAACACCTCTACCTCTATTTGAAGAATCTCTCACCAAAGTTTCAATAGCTAGTTCTCTTGTTGTCCTTGCATCACGTGGATCAGTTGATTCTTGTTGTTCATCACGTATCCTCTGATCTCTAATTGCTGCTTCATACGCCTCATGATCAGAACCTGCCATAAATAAACCGTTAGGCATTTGATGCACTATAGTCCTTCCAAAAAGTTCAACTGATTCTCTTTCTGCATCTATTCTACTTTGTTCTATCTCTTCTCTAGAAAATTCAGGACGTGGCACGTCTGTACGTGGTATATCTGTACGTGGTATATCTGTACGTGGTATATCTGTCCTGGGTATTTGTGCTTGATTTGAAACAGTAGTGCTTCTCTGCTGACCGCTCATCTCTCTTTCAGCAGTTGCTTGCGCTTGTTCACGAGACATGTTTGACATGCTTTCTGCGCTCGCTCTAGCGCTTCGTGTGTGATATGGCATTTTAAGGACCTCCTAGTTCTTGATTAAGATCACCTTCTACTAGAACAACATCTTGATTGTCTTGTAATTCCATTATATATTCTTCATCACCTAATCCGCCTACAGTTGAAGGATTCAATACTGTAATATCACCTTCACCTGTTATTGTTATAGTGTCAGGGACTGAGTCTCCTAACTCTGGTGTTAATGTCGATCCAACTTCTTGAGTAACTAACTTATATTTTAAAGCCATGTCCGTTGAAAGAAATGCTTGATGTATTGGCATGTTCTCTATAACGATTCCATAATTGTTGGGACCTTGAGTGTTTGATTCGTTATAAAGTTTATAATCAACTTCATCGTCACCTAGTGCAAACTTAGCAACAACAAAATTATTCTGAGATAGTCTTTCTCTACCTAATTTTGTTAATACTGCATCAACTACCAAAGATGACTTGTCTAAAAAAGACATATGTTACTCCTAACTTAAAATTAAGTTTGTTGGATATAATTAACAGTCAATGTAAAAGCAGCAGAAGCACCGTGATCAATACTAGTTACAACAACTGTTGTTGTAGGGTCAGGTTGTCCAGCTGATGAACCAGCATCAGTATTGTTTGGAACAGATTTTGCCCTTATTTCACAAGATGTGCCTGTTACTGTTTGACTTATAGAATCAACACTAGAAACATAATCAATTCCACCGGTTCCTACCGCACCTGTTCCTGCTCCTGTTTGTAGAAAAGCTATTGATGAGTTTAATATTGTAAACATAAACTGTCCTGGTGCTTGTCCTCCTAAGCTTGTTAAGCTTGGTGTAATTATCTGAGGACTTCCAGCAACTGTCTCTTGCCAATCAACTGACCTATCTTCTAATGCTACTATTGCAGGCAGCTTATGAGGATTATCTGTTCTTGTGATAAGTTTGTATCTCATAGTTGTATCAGGATCGACTGTAGGTTCTAATAGAGGTAAATTTTCTATTACTGTACCATAAAAGTCTGTCCCTAAAGGATGAGCAACATTCCACAAGCTGTAATCAACTTCATCATCAGAAAGAGCAAATTTAGTTACATTAAAAGCTTGCTCTCCTCTTGACAAAAGTTCTCTGCCTTTTTTTGTTAATACTGCGTCTAAAACTGTAGACGTGTTATTCAAGTATCCCATTTGTTTTTCTCCATAAAGATGTATAGAACTTTTTTAATAAATATTGTTTTCTTTTAAATTTTATTACTATTCATTGTCTAGTTGTACGTCGACAAATGTATCTCCAGATGTTGTCGATGTTACTGTGTAAGGATTAACCTCTGTTATTTCAACTGCAATTTGATTTCCTTCTGGGACAGTTAATCCGTCTTCTGTACATCCACCATAAGCTAAATTAAATAGCCCTGTGTGTGTTGTAAACAAAGAATCAACATCACTTTTTTGAAGAGATTCTGAATAATGAAGACCTAATGATTTGCTGACAGAAGAGCTATAGTGATAAATTCTTTCATCATTAAAGTGTGATGTTATAGAACCTGTTGCAGTAGGTTGTAATATTTCAAAAAATATGTTAGACCCACCACCTGTATGCACCTGATTGCTAGATGATGCATAGTCTCTTAGCAAGGGATCGATAAGTGGGTTTGCATTAAATGACCTTAGCTGATCCAAAATATAAGGATTTGCAGATGAACTAACAGTTTTATAATCTTCTCTCTTTGATGACATAGAAATTTCTGTATCAAATGACCAAGAGTGTGTAGTAAGTATGTCTTCTCTAGAACCAGAATATCTTCTCATTTCTAAAGTTCCGATCTTACCGGTTTTTTCTTCAAAACTTGACGTAATAAAATTAGCAACTTTATAAGGGCCTATTATCGGATTTGATGTAAAAAAGTCGTTTGATGAAGTTAATTCTGTGTCTATTACAAAAGTTATATTTCCTTGTCGAAACTCATTATCAGAACTCTGAGAATAGCGTGCTGTTAAATCCATCCTTGCATTAAAATGTTTTTCTTCAGAAAATGGTCTATTTCCTACAATTACTTTTGGCCTTTCTAAAATTGTAGGCTCGATTAATATTCCAATATTTTTCTTAGCACGTCCTGGTGACATTTTTCTAAGATGATCAAACAAACTTAAATCATAATATTTTAAAAGTTGTAGATAATTCCAAAAATTAAAATTTGTTGTCCATTTTTGCCAATATGTGTCTGCAATCCTGTCAAATTTTCCATGTGTATATCTGTCAGAATACATGTCTCTTGGGTCTCCCAAATAAGAACCAAAGTCCAAATCAGCGAGTGATAATATAATATCTTCATTTATAACATCAGAAGGAGCAAAAAATATACCTAATTTATTGCTATCTAGAGGTGCTCTATCATATGAACTTAGCTCTATTCTTTCTGTTGTACTTAGTACAGGAGCAGCTCCATCAGGAAATTTTAATTTAGCATCTTCTATTCTAATTTTGTTTGATGTTTTATTTAGGCCTATCGAAGGTATAAATGCTTTTTGTCTATCTAACACTGTTTCAAAATTTACTTCATCTGCAAAACCAGATCCTGTTGCAAAAACTTGACCACCTACTAGTGAAAAATCTTTAACGATATGAGGATCAGAATTTAAATTTGCTTTATCATCCATTGAGAATCTTAGATTCATATCATAGAACGATGAGCTAAAGTGATTACCGTTTACAGCCTTTGGAGCAGACACATGATTATAAAATGCAGATTCTGTCAGTGGTGTTGACCAGTACCTCCACTCCATAACAGATCCGGATAGTTGTGTTCCATACAGTGTTTGTTCATTTGCTGTAGGTGTAAATCCACCAATATGCCAGTAATTGTCTCCAATTGAACTAGACTCATACCAAGACGCTAATTGACTTGATCCGGAAACAGTTATACTAGCTGATGCCCTTGTTATTATATCATCAATTCCTGAATCATAAAATCCTGCAAATATATCAAAACTTTGTGTTAGTGATCCTGTCTCTGACGGCAAAGCCATGTCTGAAAAACTGCTTGTCAGGTCTGATTCTGCTCTTCTCCTTCTCACCATAACAGACCAATATTCATTATTGTAAAACGGTAGTCCATCTAAGCTCGCGCTAACAAAGCCTTCACTTCCACTTAGCGCAAACGATAATTTTCCTTTGTTGGCTCCTGACGCATTTTTAATATAAATTGCAGATTGTATTCCGTGCGCAGAATCGTTTTTTGAAGCTAAGAGAGTGTCTTGTTCTATTCCTGTTTTAAATCTAAATTCTATAGTATCATTTGTTCTTTCAGTATCAGAATTTCTATACCAAGGTGATGTTAACCTTTGTGATCCTTTAAAATGTAGAGCATATGTATATCTTTGTTTTATTTCAAACTCTGGCTGTCCTCCTTGTATTTTTGGACCACCGTATTCTTGTATACGAAGTATAGATGTTGGTATTCCATAAGCTGCTATTAAAGCTTTTAATCCTTGCTTTGTTCCTTTAGTTTTTAAAAGATAGGGCATACTAGATAATAGTCTGTTCCATATTTCTCTTGAAATATCTTGTTGTGACTTTTTAGAAAATCTCACATCATAAATACCAGTACCAGATCCTGACTCTCGAAGACCTAACTGATATTCAGGTAATCTTACCAGGTCTTTTCCTTCTATCATGTTAAAACCAAGAGATTCTGCTATTGGTTTTACAAGTTCTGCAGAAATACCTTTTGTTATATCCTCAGATCTATCATGGCTATCTGTCATTGCTTTTATATGTGTCCATATTATGTCGTAATGATGCCCAATCATATCAACAAACCTTATAAATGGCTCATTTTCAGTATCATATGAAACATGAGCAGGAGTTAAATTTACAAGCCTGTTCATATTTGTGTTATCATATGTTGATGCTGATACAATCTGATTATCAAACCATGTAGAAAACTGAGAGCTAGTTACAGAGTATAGAACATAAGGACTAGTTAGTGTTCCATCACCGCTAGCCTTTGGTGCAGCATTGTCATAAATAATTCCGTTTGAAGATGATATATAAGATGATGATTTAAAGTACATATAGTTTTCAAAATCATCAAATTCGTTTATTACTTTTCTCTTTTGCAAGTCAAAGTGTTCTTGTCTAGATAAAGATCCAGAGACTAATGATCCGGATGACTGGCCTGTTACAACAGGTGTCGGGTCTGTGCCGCCTAGCGACTGGCTCTTTTGAGCAAATGATTCTATAGAAACTAGCTTATCTTTGAAGTTTCTTACTCTCTTTTCTACAGAACCAAAGTGTGAAAAATTTTCAAATTGTGTATAATCTACATTTATACTTACATCTAATAAACTTCCACTAAATATTTTGTCTTCTAATTGTTTTCTTGTTTCTAAATTTACACCCACTAAGTCAGTGTGGCTCCTATACTCTGTCTCTCTTTTTCTAATAATTGGTTCTGATTCATCAAGCTTTGGTGCTTTTAAAACAGTGTCAGGTATTACTTCATCTATGAAAGGTATAAGATCAACGTTCTCAAATAGGTCAGGTGTAACTTCACTCACTATGTAGGCAGTATCAAATTCTGATACATTTTCTGGGATTGGCTCCATCAGCTTATAAGCTATTGACCCAGGATAATTTGCCATATTTATTGGTTTAAAATTTATAACTAAGCTTTCCGTGTCTGGCCCAAAAACAATTTTTGTATATAAGTTGTCAACGTCTTTAATTCTATATCTTACAAAAAATTCTTCAAAAGGGTCTGTAAGGTCGGGTGAATCTACACTTCCACTCACTGCATTTATCATTGCTCCGTATTCTTGATAAGAATTATTTAAAACAAGTGTGTTTCCGTCTACATCTAAAATTTTTCCTTCAAACCTCCCCATAACTTTTGATATTTCTTCTTCTGCCTCAGCGTAGCCTATCTGAAAACCAGAACCAAAAGTAGTATATCTATTTACAGGTAAATTAGACTGTATTGCTCCCTGTACAGCTGCTGCATTATCGTATTCTGATGTAACTAGCAATTCATTATTTCCTAATACATCTTGTATTGTAAGTGATAGAGGTGCGAACTTTGCTGTTTGGTCAACTTTTATTCTTTCGTTAGATGTCAATAATATATCTAATCTAACTTTATCTACCCATAATTCTCCAAAACCTCCTCTGCTACCTACAACATAAAGTGATGAATTTGTGTAAAGCCCAAAAGTTCCGTTGTCTGGTATTACAAAATCTACAAAAGCATCTTCCCATTCATTAAGCTCAAAACACTCAACATATTTAGTAAATCTCTCAGCAACAGATCCGTCAGGATTAGATTCAACAACATCTGTCCACTGCCTTTCTGTTGCAGTTTTTCCGTCTGCTGTAATATCTCCTGGTCCCTCATACTGCCACCCTAGTGCGCCTTGCCACAAAAATTTACCGTCTGGAGATTCTGTTTTTTCATTCTTAATTAAATCGTAAGAAGGATAATATTGCTCTTTAGAATCATACAGAGATGTTATTAAGTATGTGCTGGTTGAGTTCGGATAAACCTCTGACCTTCTATAATAATTTTCTATCGTGTCATTGTCTGTAAATGCTAAGAACGGTGTAACTCTACACAGCTCCAAACAAGATATCCATTCTTGTCCTGACCATAGCCACC
>CEUT01056388.1_pt1 | contig 28466 bp, 35 predicted proteins | sample 531401 | NCBI WGS metagenome assembly CEUT01 (sample SAMEA2622821, study PRJEB7988) | marine metagenome | biome: marine biome (ENVO:00000447); feature: surface water layer (ENVO:00002042); material: "saline water (ENVO:00002010), including plankton (ENVO:xxxxxxxx)" | depth 5 m | reverse complement strand
GCGTCGTGCTCGCGCTTGAATGCGTCGTGCTCGCGCTTGAATGCGTCACCCCTTGCCGCGTCGCGTAGAGCGTTGTAGTGCTTTTCGGGTATGAAAGACCACTGCGACCTAGTGAACCAGTGACCGAACATCCCGACACCGGTTATCCGTTTCACGTCCGCCGCCGTCCACCCCATCTCGGCGACAGAGGCCTCTAACTCTTTCCGGATAGGCTCCCACCCTTCCCAATAGTTGTCGGCGTTATTGTTGAAACCCTGCTCGCCGAGCATGAAAAACAGGGCGCGCTCTGTCTCGTTTGGGTACTGACGAAGCCCTTCCGCCCCAATGTGACTGATGCCACCGGCACCCGCCGAGCCCTTCGCCCACACGACCTCATTTCGAAAGGTCAACCGCTCCGAAGTTGACAAGCCCCCGACATACCAAAGCCGCCACAAGTCCTCGGCATTCCCCCATATATACGCACTCGCGTTATCTTCGAGGTGGGGCCGAAACGCCGACCACCAACGCATTTGAAAGGCGTCCAACTTTTCGCGGTATAGGTTATCGTTTGCAACGCCGTCGCATTCCTTGCCCATCCCATAGGGTGGGTCGGCGTGAAGTAATGCAGCCCGCTCGCCGTCCATAAGCCGCGCCACATCATCGGCATTCGTCGAATCACCGCAGAGCACCCGATGCTCGCCTAGAATCCAGAGGTCGCCGCGCTTTGATATGGGCTCCTCTTGGATCTCTGGCACCTCGTCTGGGTCGCCTAAGTCGCCACCGGCGGGGTCCTCTGCCGATAGGTCCGGAAGGTTCAGGGCTTCAAGCTCGCCGGGCGTCCAAAACTCCAAAAGGTCCACCTGGGTCGATAAGTGGGCAAGGTTCTCTCCGTCCCACGTCAAGCCAACCTCCCCGGCGCGATTGTCCGCAATTGCGAGGGCTCGCCCCCTTGGGCTATCGATCGAAATATCCAACCGCTTTACGGCGACCAGAGTGTCCCCGGTCGTCTCCACGATCTGGACGTTCTCCAGGCCAATCGCCCCGGCCGCTTCCCACGTTTTATTCCCAGCAAGAATCCGGTTATCCTTATCGAGGACCACGGACCGGGCGGCCCCGTATTTTTGGAGGCTCGATTCCACGGCCGCAAGGCCCCGCGGGTTGCCCTTGTTGGCGTTAACATCGTCCGGGATTAGATCCCCCAGCTTGATCTTCTTCTTCATTTTTCGCCCCCCTTCGTATGGTTTCCAAGCGCCCTTTTTGGCCACCATTTCCACCCACACCGCCCCACCTTGGGGCCTATCTATATGGGTTTATTGGGTTTCCATGGTTTCCATCTTGGTTTCCAATGTTATCACATAAAGGGTAAAATATGACCAAAGGATGATCACACCATGACCAAGATCAAAAAAAAGAAGACTGACACCGTGTATGCGTCGAAGCCGATGGACGAGCGGAAGCTCCGTTGCTTCGCAATGATGAGCGATGGGGTGAGCTATCGGGACATTCAGACCGAGACCGGAGTTCTACGGGGGACCCTCTCGAAGTGGAGGCGGTCCAACGCCTTCGCCCGTTACCATGCGGACCGGACCACGGGGCCGGACAAGATACCTCAAACAGCAACGGAGGCCGGTGTAACGGAGATTCCACAAGCCGCCGGGACTACCCTGGACGAACAATTGGTCCGCGGCAAATTCCTGCAAGCCTGCCAAGTGGGCGGCCTCGCCTGGGCCCAAGCCTACTCTGAGGCGACCGACGCCCAGACCGCTCAATTCCTCCGAGAGTTAGACACCCGGAAAGCGCACGCCGCACCCCGTGTCCACGTCCTCAACAAACTGTTAGCGATTGCCTTGGACGAACAGGAGAAGCACCCCGTGAGCGTCCGCCAACGGGCCCTCGTTGACTGGTGGAAGATCGTGGAGGGTGACACCAACGCCCGGCCCTTGGTCCAAATCGATCTTGGAAGCGGTGGCCAGGCCGTCGAAAAACAAGAGACCCCAATGTCCGTCATGCTCGAAAGCATCCGGGGTCAACTCGACAAAGCCAAAGATCTGGACCTCATGATCGGAGTAAAGCCCCAAGGCATCGAAGACATTGAAGACGCGGAGGTGGAAGAAGATGATCCCAGCGGTATCAGCTGAGGCCCACCCGGCGTGGGATCCCGATGACTGGAAGCTAAACGCGGCCCAAGTCAAGATCGCGGCCTACTGGATGGACCCCGATACGAAGCTGATCGGATTCATGGGTGGCTGGGGCTGCGGCAAAACCCGGCTCGCCGCGTACCTCTGCCAACTCTCCGCCCAAATGGGCTATGGGGACGGGATCCTTTTAACTGATTCGATGGCACGATCAAGCCGAACGCTTGGCCAAGAGCTGTCGAAGATTCTAGCACCCATTGGGTGGGTCTATCGTTACAGCTCCCACGGCGTCCAGGCCCCGCACTGGGAGAGCCCAGTTTATGACGGCAAAACCACCAAGGTTTGGATCCAGTCCTGGAGCCGCCCTTCCACCGTGTCCACCTCGGCCAACTCGATCGAGGGCGCTTCGGTCGGCTGGGCCATCATCGACGAGTGCAACCAATTTCCAACCCATGAGCCGGCATCCGCTTGCCTTGGCCGTATCCGTGCGGGGGTGGGCAAACTGGCGTGCCTCGGGAAGCCCACCGCGGGAGCTTGGTGGTTAAAGTGGGCCAAGGAGCGCGGGGGCATCTCTGAGACCGCTTCGAGCTATTGCAACCGGGACAACTTAGGGGCCGAACGTTTCGATGCCTGGGTGGCCCTTTTAAGCCCGCGAGAATACCGCGAGAATATTTTGGCAATGCCGATGCCTCCGGAGGGTTCGATCTTGGACGGGTGGATCCCCGAGGCTTGGCCCGTTGGCAACCTTACACCGAGCCCCGATTGGAAACCCCAACCCTGGATGAGAACGTGGGTCTGCTTTGATTTCGGCGTCCGTCATCCGCACGCGCTCATAATTTCCCACGACCCCTCGATCGGAGACGGTGGGGCGGACGTGGTATGGGGCGAGGCTTGCCCGGATGGGGCCTCTGTTTTCGATGTGTGCGCCATTCTCCGAAAAGGGGTCCCCAAGATAGGGGCCCCGCCGGTTTGGCCCGCAGACCGGCCGGACGCGCCCTTGGGACATATTCCGATCTCGGCCATTTACGGAGACCGGGCGGGCCGAAACATGCGGGACGATCCCAACATGACTTCCGCGATCGATGACGTCCGCCAATCTCCAGCGGTGGGCGGGCTCGGAATGGCCGTTCGCTATACGGACAAGCCGGCCCGGGTTAACGTGATCGCGGGCCTCAAGCTCTTATGGCGTCTTATCGAGAACCAAGAGGGGAAGCGCCGGCTCTTGTGCACCCATAAGCTCTGGCATTACGGCCCGGACATCTCCCCCCGCTCTTTTGCTAAGTGCGTGAACGGGTACCGGTGGCAACCTGGATCAAACAAAGAAACACCCTCAAAGCGGGACGGGTTCGACCACGGGATCGATTGTCTTAGGTATTGGGCGGTGGGCGTTCGCTGGCCCGAGGATGTGGGACTGAGAGAAGCCCGGGGCGCATTCCGGGCGGAGAAATCCCCGCCGGCGTTGACGATTCGGGGCCGTGAATCCTGGATCGATCGGTAATTAGAGAAGCACGAAAAGCCCGGGAAGGGGTGGCCGTTTTGCGCCATCCGTCCGGGCTCGATCTTTTTTGAGTATACCATAAAAAGCGGACCGCCGGGCGAACCCCGCGGAGGGGAGGGAGAAACCAGAGAGCACACCCAACGGCCCGCAGCACTGGTTCCCATTTTACCACGTGATCAAATTTTGACCGAGCCCCAAAAGTGGGGCCCACCCCCGAAACCGGGGGCGGGGCTATTCAACACACTTTAAGCCTTGGGTCCTTTCATGTCTTTGTGAGGGCTTAGCCTCGGGGTTTCTTTTTGGTGGGGCACCCTTCCGAAGTGCTCCGGGAATCATTCGCGGGCCGTGGGAAGTAGAGCCCAAAGCCAAAGGCCGGGCGACGGTTCACACCCCCGCCCATTGTGGCGATCATCATGGCGGCCTCGATCATAGCTAACCCTTCGGATCCTTCCGCCCTGAGTAACGCGAAAAAAGCCAATAGCCGGGGAGGAGCGCCAACACCACCCCGAAGGCCAGGAGCGCCACCAATACAAGCCCGTCCATCACTTTGCGCCCTCCTTCGGCTCTCTAAGTGTCACCCGCATAACTTCATAAGACGCTCCCCGGCTCATGTACTTTTCATGTGTCTCTGGTTCGGCGGCCTTGAGCGCCGCGGCGTCAAATCGCATCCGGCCAGTGGTCTGTGAGACTGAGATTTTGACCCGGGGGGATTCGGCCAACTTAGCCCCGGCCAGCTTCATCCGGATCTCGTTATCAATCCGCCGCTTGTCATCTTCGAGCGCCTTGATACTCGTCCGGACTTCCTCCCGGAGTTCCGCGAGCCTCACCAACTCTTCCCCGGCCTCGATCGCCCGCTCTTCGTGGTAGCCGAAATGGGCTTGGAGTGCCTGGGCGCACGTGTCCACGCCGTCCCGATTTAGGACCCCTACGGCCGGCGGTGGTGTCTTGGTCTCCACGTAGCGATCCCACCACTCCAAGACGAGCGGGATCACTTGTTCCACGAATACCGGATCCCGGTCGTATGTGTGAACGTGGAGCTTGGCCGCCTTAAGCCTGAGAAGGTCCCGGGCATCATTGACGGTCTGAATACTCCCTAAGCTCTCTTCTTTGGCCTGAAGGCAAACGAGGAACCCACAACCCACCGGAGGCCGCTTGAGGCTTAGGGCGTCAAGGTGCGCCCACCAAATATAACTCATTAGTTGGAGCCGATAGGACGGAGGCCCGGCCCCTTCCCACTTCCCGCGCTCGCTCATGGTCTTGAGTTCCACGGGCCCGACCAGTTGCCAGTCCTTGGCCATCGTCGCCCGCTTCACAAGTCGATCCTCGGGCGCTGCGACCCTCTCGACGCCCCCCAAGAAGGGCTCGAAGGCCAGGCGGTCCGGTGACGCCGAAAACATTGGATAGGGCTCGGGCCACCGTTGGGTCTCCGAGTACTCGTCATCGCTCCGGAATTCGTAAAGCTCAAGACCCAACGCCTCTTCGGCAAGCGCGGCCACAATGGGCTCCAAGCGTATCCCGCGGGCCATCACCTCGGTGGTGGGCTTTCGTTTCTCGTAGCCCATGACCCTCGACCAAATGTCCATGGCGTTTTTGTACTTGCAGACCCCGAGAAGGGGCCCCCAAGACGTCCCGCCGATGGTGCCACCGCGGCCTCCTAGCTCTAGCTTCCTAATGGATTGTGCTCCCAAAATATCTCCCTCCAGTCATTGCGGCGGCGATGTATTCACCCGCCAACGTCAAAAAATCCTCTTCCAATCCCGTCCGCTCAATCACCAGCCTCTCCGGTCCCACCCGGCCCTTTTTCCAAACTCTCCAGATCCCCAAGGTGGGGAAGATCTCGATCCGCTCGTGGCTCCCGTCCGGTTTGCACTTTACCCACTCGTATTTGTCCGCCAGTTCGTACCGTTCAGGCATTACTCCCCGCCGGCTTCCCCTGCCGGTATGCCCAAAGCCCCAATAACCCCGCGTCCGCTAAGCCGTCGTGAGGCTTAGAAGAGCGAGCCGAGCGCGTAAGATCGAGCGCCGGAAGAAGCCGCCGAGCGGCTAAAACGGTTCGATCTTTCGTGCCCTTTCCTGGGACCCCCCTGGTCATCTTTGGCAACCACTCGGCCGCCCTCACGATCTCGTATGGCCACCTATGCGCCACCAAGAGCCCCTCCCAAAGCCCTTGCGAGTAGCCCAGAGAGTGGCAAGCGTTCCGGCCTTTCGGTGGCCTCGCTTCGGTAGCTTCGAGCGCTACAAAGTCGGGGGCCTCATATTCCCCCGCCCCGGCCTCGTAGACCTCCGCGCACACCCGGCGGAACCACCACTCCATGCCGGCGGGATCGAATACCTTCCGTGTTCCTTTGCCGTGGCGAACCTTCCCGGTGGGCGTGATCGTCCACACGATGGGCACGCCATCAACCAAGGCCACGGCGGCCCCGTCCAGTCCTGGATCGATCCCAATGGTTAACATTAGATCACCGATGGCCAACGGTTGGCCCGCTGGTTTGCGGTCTCGGGCTCGGCCTCTTCGAGAATCTCACCCATAAGATCTTCGAGTTGATCGAGCCGCTCAATTATTTGATCGATCCGCTCCACCCGTGCCCGGCGCTGTGCCGTCTTCAGGTCCGGCGGCGGGAACTGCTTGGCGTCCTCCAGCTCCCGGACCGCCAAGGTTGCCGCGTCCTTGGTCTCCCTCGCAGTCTCGATCGACATCTCCATACAAAATTCTTCTGCCCACATTGCCCTTTGCCCTTCCCTGCCCCTGGGTTAAATCGCTCGACGCTTGTCCTCTCCCCCGAAAACAAAGATCGCGGACCCGCAAACGCCGAAAAGCCGGGACGCCGCTCTTTCTCCAAGCGCGTCGGCCATGCCCCCGGCCCCGCTCTCGGATGGATTCAGATTGGTTGTGATTAAGAGGGTGACCGCCTGGGGGCACTCCTCAAAAAGCGCCCACGATTGGGTCTTTGCCCACTCGGTGGCCTGGGCCGCACCGAAGTCATCCACGATCACAAGGCCCTTGGTCGGGAGCCCATCCCAACACTCGGCCGAGCGCGTCCGCCGGTCTCCATAGCTCGCCTTGATGCCTTCCAAATGCTTCGGCCAGTTGACCCACCGGACCCTCCGCCCCCCCTGAAAGAGGACCCATTGGCCGATGGTGTACGCTAGATGCGACTTCCCCCGCCCCGGAGCGCCGACAAAGGCCGCCCCGCTCACATCTTCTCGGCCAAAAACCCCGCGCCCCCAATCGGTTAGAAGGTCCGCCGAGCCCTCCCCCGCTAGGTTTTGACGGTTTCGATCGTATTTCTTGCCGTAGAATTTCGACGGAAGCCGGGAGCGGTTGACCCGATCGATCAAGCCGTTGAGGCCGTCACACTTCGGACACGGGTAAGCATCCCGGCCAACGCCTGAGATCCAGCCCCCGGATTGGTAACAATCAACGCAGCCATACATCCATTTTTGCGCCTTCTGAGCTTTGATGGTGGCCGCGCTTGTGTCCACCATCAGGTCCTGGGCCGTCCAAATCTTGGGGGCTTCTCCTGGGTTTGTCTGCTTTGCCCAATCTCCCAAGCCTTTCCGACGCTCCCGGTCTCTCTTCCGGGCCTCGGGTCTCATGGCTTCGAGCTTTTCGATCAGCGATTGGGTGCCGGCGCTGAGTGGTTGCATAGGTCTCTCCCTCCTATCGGTTGTAGTTTCGTAGAGCGGCGCGGCGGGCTTCCGGGGTGTTCGGAACTGTGGCCGCGCCGATCGTCGGCGGATTGTTTTTGAAGCTGTCCTCGTAGCTCACGGAGTGGGTGCGTCTTTTCCGTGGTGGTCGCTTTGGGCTTTGGATTCGGTCGAGAACGTACGAGACCGGGATCCAGGTTCCGCGCTCTAAGCACTTCCAGCCCGAGCCGGGCAAGTCCTCCCGGATCTCGTCCATGGCCTTCCGGACCTTCTCCGCTCCATGGCTTTGGACATAGGCAAGGATCGCGGCCCGGTCTCGATTGGGTGCTGTCATGCCCCGAGCGTGCCCGTTGAGGTTGTCCCACTCTGCCAAGATGGCGGAGGCCTCCGGGTCGCTTTGAGGCCTTGAACTGGTCAGCCCTTCTTGAGCTTTTCCAGGAGAGGGGGCCGAGAGGCCCTCGCGTGCACGCACGTGCGCGCGTCTCTCCTGAGTACCCCGTAAGGGGTACGAAGGTTGTATATTGTCAAAATCTGGATTTTCGCCCGTAGGTGGGGAACCAGTCCCCACCCCTGGGGAACCAGTCCCCACTTCTGGGGAGTCAGTCCCCACCCCTGGGGAACCAGTCCCCACTTTTGGGGAGCCACTCCCCACCCCCCCAACGACAAAACCGGCCGGATTTCGGAAAATCGCCCCAAATGCTTCGAGGGCTTCCACCACCCTCCGGGCCGTTTTTCGGTCCACCCCCATCTCCGCGGCGAGCCCAGAGATTGAGAAGCGAGAAAGGCCGGAAGTGTCAGCGGAGGCGGCAAGCGTCAAAAGCCCGTGCCGTTGAAGTGCCACGGAAACGCGGACGCCCTTGGAGCTGTAGGTGGTTAGGTGTGGCGCGGTGCGGCGGTACCACTTGATCGCGGTGGCGCTCATGGTGCCACCAACGAAAAGAGGCGGGGCCGGGTTAAAAAGTGCGGGAAGTTTCGAGGCGCGTGATTTGGCCCAGAAACAACCGGCCCCGCCGGGGGAGATTTCGATCTTTTGCCCATTGATCGCTCGCTTGATCTATTCGTGCCCGCACTGGCACCCCATCAAACTATGATCTTTTTATGAGCTTTTCCAGGCCAAAAAATGATCAGCCTGTTTTTTTCGATCTACTCCCCGAGATTTACACCGATCAGACCGGAAAGCCTCCGGATCCCTTTCTCTAGGACGATCTGACCGCGGTAGATCTGGCGAACCGAGGCCGCGATCGAGCCCTCATCCTTGGCCTTCCCCGCGGAGGTTTTGGGCATAATTGAATCCACATCACACCCGAGCGCTTCACAAAACTCCGCGAGCACTTCCACTCGCATCGCCGTTTCGCCGCGTTCAATCTTTGAATAGGTGGGCCGGTTAACGTTCAAAAACTTAGCCATGTCCATTTGAGAAATGCCCGCAGTCTTTCGGGCCGCCCGGATGTTGTCGCCCAACTCAAGCCGGAACGTCGAAAGCTCTTCTTTGGTCATCTGCATGATTCACGATCTCCCTTTTGTCTTTTTGTTTCGGGCCGCTTTCCCGGCCCCTTTTGATCAATTCCTACTCACTGTTTGCACAATTAATGATCATCTGTTACCAATTAAGACCAAAGACCGATAATACACTGATTGATACTTTTGGCTATTAAAAAATGAACACCAAACCTTACGAAAACCTTAAGGAGTCCGGATACTTGTCCACCACGGAGGCCGCCAAACGCCTCCGAGTGGGCCGCCGGGCGCTCAAGATAGCTATGGACGCGACACCCGATTGGATGCCCCGTCCCTGGTTCCGTTACGCCGGATCAGAGGGTCGCCCGCGGTGGCACTGGGACGCCGAGAGGCTCGGGGAGTGGTGGAGAGCTGTGAACGAGTACAGATACCAAAACCAAAGAGAGGGAGAGAGCAATGGGAAGAAGCGTTAACAAAGTGGCCCTGCTAGGCAACCTCGGGGCCGACCCTGAGATCCGGTACACCAAATCCGGGCAGCCCGTTGGGAATCTCAGACTGGCAACAACGGACACATGGAAAGACCGGGACGGGAACCAGCAAGAGAGCACGGAGTGGCACTCGATATCCGTGTGGGGCGCTCAAGCGGAACTTTGTGGGAAGTACCTCCAAAAGGGCCGCCAAGTATACATTGAGGGATCACTCCAGACCCGGGAATACACGGACCGGGATGGTAACCCCCGAAAGGCCACCGAGGTGAAGGCCCGGGAGATCGTGTTCCTGGGTGGCGGTGAAAGGGTCCAGGGCGGCGGCCGTGATCAAAGCCGAGGCGAAGCCCGCGGAGGCTATAACCAAAGCCAGGGCCAAAGCCAGGGCGGCGGATATGGTGGCGGTGGCTATGGCCAAAACCAAAACCAGGGCGGAGGGTGGCACACGGAGAGTCAGGGCGGTGGCTATGGCCAAGGCCCGGGTGATAACGGACCGCACGGCGGCGGACACGGCCAAGAAGGGATCCCATTCTGATGGATGAGATTGAATACACCATGAAACAGATCCAAGACTGGATCCCGACTGCTCGGGCCACGGCCGCCGGTGATGAGTTGCGGGCGCTCCGAAAGTCGGGCGGACTAACCCAACTGGAAGCGGGAAAGGTCCTTGGTGTTGAGCAATGGGAGATCAGCAAGTTCGAGCGGGGGTTGACCCCGATCCCTGAAGGGTTGCGATCTGATCTTGCTGCCTATCTTACGGGCGGAGAGGTAAAGACCGGCAAAACTCACATATCCGCTCGCATTCCTGCGGACCTTCGGCACCACATAGAACAGTTCTCAAAGTCCGAAGGGGTCAGTTTTACAGCGGCCCTCAAGAAGATAATAAAAGAGCACGCCGAACAAGGGGACGCGACGGACACCCCTTCAGAGCTTGGGCTCCGGGTTATTGCAATGGAGGGATCGCTAGACGCGATCGTTGGAACGTTAGTTGATGCCAATAAGGCGACAACGAAACTCACGTCGCTTGTTTCGGGTCTTGTCGATAAATCGAGAGAAGTGGACGCCCTGATGGAAAGGCTTGAAGCTCTCGAAGAGGCCGCCGAGGTGGCAGACTTTAGCGCCCCGCCCCCGTCCCCTCGTCCTGTTTACACGCTCCCCGCCATCGAACCAAAAGAGCGGAGCCCCTTAGCGATTACCGAAACCGAGGAAAGCGGGGAGGCCGTGGCGGCATTTGAGCCGGCCCCGCCATGGAGGCCCAGCCCTTGGGGGTGGGTAAAGGCCGCGGGCGCTCGGTTCTTGTTTCGGGAGTTGCGGCCGTTTCGAGCTTTGGACGTGGCCGTCTTTCTTCGCTTGGCCAGGCTCTCAACGTTGCGGCCCTTTCTGACTGATCTAGTTTCTAAGGGCTGGGAGGATTTGACCGAGGGGTGCGGGCCCGCCGTCATTTCCAAGCATTTGGCAATGCTTCGGGACTGGGTGCCAACGGAACCCACGACCACCAAGGAGAGCGCCGCGGCACGATATGCGGCCCGAGCCCTTGGCTATGTTGAGGAAATAGACAAGGCCGAGAAGATGACCCCCGAAGGGCTCGAAGAGTTAAAGGCGGACGCACGTTCCCGAAACTTTAGCCGAAGCCAAAGGGCCCTCGACCATTACCGGGGAACGGTTGAATACCAGATCCAGCGACTAAAGGTGATCCATTCGGCCGGGTGGAGGTGCTCGGACTGTGGGGCGGAACTGACAAACACCCCAAATAAGCCCGAGAGCGCACAATGGGATCACGCCCACTATCACAACCCCACCGAAGAGCGGCAAGGCGTGGACGCTTTCGCCGTTTGCTCGGCTTGTCATACTAAGCGGGAACGGGCGCGGGGGCGTATTTGATTCAGCCCCTCCGAGTGGACCAAGACGTCCTCGATTATCTTGCGATCGGTCGGCACACTTTGGGTCGGCTTCTTCGTGCATCTGAGGCCGCCGGGATTGATCCCCCTTGTGTTGGGGTCGGAAGGCTCCGAAGATGGGAGGGAGGGCCGCAAGAGTGGCTTGGATGGTATGGGGAGGCCGTCAGATGTCTGCATGGATTGAAAAGAGGGAGACTGGGGCGATCACGGTCCGGTATAAATTCCGCGGAAACTGGGGGCGCGTCAAAGCTGAAACCCTCAAGGACGCCCGCAAACTCCAAGCCGAGATCGCGGCGTGCCACGCTCGGGGGATCGAGTGGCGACCCAGACTTGATAATTCACTAAACCCCCGGATCTCGGAGGTGTGCTCCGCCTATCTTGCGGAGTTCGAATTGAGCAAGCGGCCGAACACCCTTAAGGGTTGGCGGCAAAGTCTCACGCTTTTCTTGCGATACCTCCGAACCGTCAAGCCTCGGGGGAGGCTTGATCCGGGGCTACTTTCAAAGGCTCGGATCGTGGGCTTTTTTCGGTGGATGCTAAAGGAGCGCGGGGTGAGCCCGACCACGGCCCGGACGCGGGCCATCCATGCCTCCATGTTCTGGGAGTGGGCGGCGGCCTCGGAGGAGTTTGGAGAGATTGTCCCGCGCTATGTCCGCGCCCCTTTACCAGCACAACCCGCGCCGGAGATTACCCGCGCCCCGAGTTGGGCCCAGTGCGATGAGGCGATCAAAGTGGCCACCACTTGCGGCCGACCCCTTGCAGACTATCAAGCCCGGCTCATGATCTTGTGTCGCTTCACCGGGGTCCGGGTTGCCCAAGCCCTCGGGCTCCGCTGGGATGACTTCGATCTGGACGCCCACACCCTCCGAATCCGGGGAGAGCTTGGCAAGACCCGCAACGAACGCCGGGGTCGGGTTGTGCCCATTTCCCCTCACCTTTCAGCAATCATGGCCGGGTGGGGACGGAGGGAGGGGTGGATAGTGGAGTACCCCACCCGGGGGGCCACTGGACACTCCACCCCCACCGCCGGCGTGCGGAAGCATTGGGCGGCGTCGGGGGTCCCTTCTGAGCTTTGGAAGGGCCGGCCGGTGCATGCTTTTCGGAAGGCTTTCGCCTCCGAGCTAATCCAGCGCGGGGCCGAGCGGTTCGCCGTTGAGATCTTGTGCGGGAGAACCACTGGGATCCAAGACGTCTATGTAGACCCGGGGTTCCTCTGGGAATCAATGGTGGGCGCGGTTGCTCTCATTCCGCCGCTCGGCGTGGTATCCTCTAGCCTGGATCAAGCTCGAAGCGGGCACCCCTTGGGCACCCTCCGGGCACCAAACGCAGCAACGACGGGCACCGACTAGCGCCCACCAGCACCGGGAAGCGCTTTGAATTTCAAGCACTTAAACGAAACAATGAGGAGGAGGGCGAGCGGGTGCAGATTTATACCAAAATCCGCACGGTAACCATAAGCCCATGAAATAACATGACTTATTTTCCATCGGCTCGCATGGTGGGCACCCTCCGGGCACCGGAACCGAAAACCCAAACCCCGACGGCACCGGCCGAGACCCCCGAGGTTTTGACGATAAACGAGGCCGCGGAGCGTATCGCATTCCAGGTTGGCCACCTGGCCGACCAGGAGCACATAAGCCAACCGGCCGATCATCTGATCCAGGAGTTGGTCACCGCCTCGATCCATATCCGGGGGAGCGCAAAAGGGGCCAATCAACTGTCCCATTTCTATGCCACGGTCATGGTTGCCTTGGCGGAAAAGCTCGCGGAGGCGGAAACCTTAAAAGAAATGTGGTTCGTAAAGTGGCGGGATGACTGCACTTTTCGAGATCCGCCCTGATCTTTTTTCGATCACCTGATCTTTTCTTGATCTAAGTGCGCCCCGTGTGTACACTTACTTTAAGAAATGAGGGAGACGAAAATGAACAAAGCACTTTATCAGTGGCGAACAAAGAAGGTTGATTCCGGGTTTGTCTATGTCATCAGCAAATTTACATACACCGAAACGCCGCAGCCCAACGGGCGGTATGGGATCGATGAGATTGTCAAAACGAGCGGCCCATATCGAACGAGGGCTCGGGCAAAGTCGGCGGGCATAAAGGCTCGAGCCTATTTCCGGAGCGTCGGGTAAATCACCGCAAAAAATTTCAATAATTAACGGTCGCCCACCGCGGCCCGTTTTGATAGGGAAAAAAATGGCTGATCTTGAACCTAAATTCGTGCAGCTCCCAGACGACTGGCCAGACAACGAGGAGGCGGATACGGACCCCAGGTGGTACCGGGAATACAAGAAAGAGGGGCCAGGGCCCGGCCGTGAAGGTTCCAGGGTTTCCGATTTGGTCCGCCTTCAGGATTTAGGCTTCCATAAGATGGCGGAAGCCCTATGTGATCCCCTCACCCTTTTTCATCCTCATGATTACACCCTCCTTCGGCATGAGTTAGATCTAGCCCAATCAGAACTGACACGGGATCAGCGTAGAGCCAACGTTGATAGGTTTATCGAAGCGCTCCAAATTTTGGATCGCTATTTCGGCCATTTTTAACGGTCGCCCGCCTTCGGCTCATCTGGTACGATGAGGGAGGCCCCGTTTTGAAAGGTTTCGGGTCCTATCAGGAGTTAAACGGATTGGGGTTTGTGCCGCCAAGCTGGGCCCTAATTTGAAAGAAAGCGGATTGGGGTGGTTGCTTCCCGGCGTTACCCCACTCCGTTTTTTTACTTTCTGGGGCTTCGAGGATGTCCGACGGGTAACAGATCGTTATCCGTGATGTATTTCGGATTTTTGGGCCGACCTACACGAACAAGACGAAGAAACGCATTAACCCGGGCGATTGCCCATTGAGCCCGTGATCGAACCGTGGGCCGGTGGGAAGTGGAATAAGCACCCGCCCCGCGCAAGTACACCTTCTGGAGCATCCGGAGGGAGACCCGTTTGGCTTTGTCCTCCCCGTGCTTCTCGTTGTGCTCTCGGGCCTTGCTGCGTAATGTGCTGTTTGTGGCGTCACTGATCATGATCTTCCCGCCACTTGACCCGGACGCTTTCCCCGTATTCTTGCCTCCCTTGATACGGTCCGCCGGTGGTGCGGGCGTGCTCGCCCCGCGGTAAAGCTCTTTGATCTCTTTGGCCTTCCGGTCGATCCAACGCCGTCCGCGGTTGTCTGCCTTACTCCCCCACAAGAGCCAAGCCACATAAGCCGGCGAATACCTCGGGGGGTCATTCCATGAGCTTGGATCCCTCATACGGGCCCGATCTGCCTCATGCCGAGCAAACCAAGCGGACGCCTTCAGGATCTTTTGATCAGACCAAACGCCGGTGGAGATGCCGCGCCGTGCGGCGGCCACGGTAGCCTCGACCAGACCGGCCCCGCTCAATCCCTCGGCGTGTAGCTTCAAGCCTTTGGCAAGTGCGCTTTTTACATATTCGGGGAGCTTTTGAGCCATTACGATCTCCGCGGGTCATCCAGTAGGACCATCTCGATCTCCTGGAACACATCGATCTCAAGGCGGCCATAGTCCTCCACCCTTCTCTGATTGTCATCTGGTGATCGCCGAAGGCATAACCGCCCGCCCTTTCTTTTGTGGAAATGGCTCGCCTCTATGTCCGCTTCAATGGTCTGGGTCTCCGTGTAAGGGGTGGCCCCGATCGCGGAGTAAATATCCACGTGCTTCCGGGTTTCGATTGACCCGGCCTCGGGGCTGTCCATGTCTCCCCACTGTGGGAAGAGCGTGATCGTGTCTTGAGCGTAAAGCCAGAAGCGCCGGGCCTGTTCTTCGAGGTTCGCCGCGTACCCCATCGCCGGGCCTGGCACCCGCCCCACAAACTCCCACCCCTGGAGCGGTGGAAGGTGTGAAGAGACCACGGAACCGTCCGAAAGGAGAGCATGGTCCGAGCGCCCTCGGGTGAACCGGCGGAGCTTGTTATAACTTCGATCGAAAGCAAGAAAGCCAAACGCGGGCCGAGCCGTCCGTATCTCCTGAATCGAATCGGCCCCCTGACTGTGGACCGTGGAAGCCGTCTCCGAGCCATCGCCGCCGAGCCGGGCCCAAAGCGTTCGCCCCTTTGCCGTCCACTCAGTGGGGCTCGGTATCGGGTTTGAGCCTTTGATCTGGATCGCCACCCGTCCATCCGGCCGGACGTGACAACGAGAACCGGCGGGGAGCGCGTCTTCAAGCGTGTTCGTAGCCGTCCGGACTGTGAGCGCGATCGGAAGGCTTTGGATCGTGGCGTTAGCTCCTTGGCCCAACTTCTTGTCATTGCTGGCACCCTCGGCACCATCAAGAAGGATTGGGCAACCATACGCCGGGTGAAGTCGAAACAAGCCCCGGGGAAATGGGTTTGCGGCTGTCATGCGATTTTTGCCGTCTACCACCGACGATGCTTGACCCTGGGCAAAGCCGAAAGGGTCCAAAACTTGGGCCAAGTGATTCAAAACCCGCACCCCGTCAACGCTACCTTGGCCCGTGTCACGGGCCTCCATGGTGTGCGCCGTGCTCTCCAAATACACAAAGTCTGAACCATCGATCCCGACAGTCATGTCTGAGAACTGGACTTGGGCCGTCGCTTGAGAGGTGAGATCTTGACCGGCCGCGGACCCGTACCCGTGGAGGAAGTCCAACAAATCGTCGAAGCGGCCCGCGGTGGCCGGTAGCGTGATCGGTCCGCCCGAGTAGGTGAAAAGCTCTTGGCCGGCCCACTCGGTGGCATCGAATCCGCCGGAGATCGCGGGCGTGTGTCGTCTTAGCTTTGGCTTGGTTGGCATTATGCGTCCCCATTCATACGGAAGCCGCCCGGGATCTCTCCTTGGCGATTGATCTCTTCGGTTACACTCTGGGCAATCCGACCCCCAAGCGCCCTCACCCCGTCATCACTCAAAAGCCCCGGGACGTCGGACAGGACAATATCCCCGAACTGGATCCGGGGCCTGGTGTCTTGGGTCTCCAAATCACCCGGAGACGTACCGCCCGAAGTGCTAAAGCCGCCCGAGGCCGGACCACCTCCGCCACCTCCGCCGCCCTTACCCTTTAGGCTCGCATCCAGGCCGGCCATGTTTGCGGAGTAGGCCGCGTTGGCCTTCTCGTTGGCGGACGCCGCGTTGGCAAAGTGGGCCACACTTGCGGCCGTGTGGGCGATGCCCTTGGGAACATTCCCGGCGGCGTAGGAGGAGAGGGCCATGGCCGCCTCTACCGCCCCCTGAAAGCCCGACATGACACCGCCGGCAATGATCTGTTTTTTCTCCGCCTCAAATTGGATCTGGGCTTGCCGCCTGTACGCTTGCTCGGTGATCTTTCCTGCTTTTAGATCCGCCTTGGCTTGCTTCATCCGGGCCTGAGATAGGGACCCGTGGGAGGCGATCATGGACTGGATGGCACCGCCCACGGCGTTCCCCGTCGAGGAGATATCCCCCACAATGCTTTCGAAGGATTCGGCTTGGATTTCCTTCTTGCGCCGGTTGTACTCCTCATCGATCGCCAAGAGCATCTCGGCGTTCCCTTCGGCGGCCTGCTGTTCCCTTGCGTGCTGGATCTCAAGGTCCAACATCTTGGCGTCGTAGAACTCCCCGCGGGCCTCTTTCATTCGGACCTCGGATTCTAGCTCCACGATCCCGGCGTCAAAAGCGCCCTGGGTGGCCCGGTCGTCCATCTCGTCCCGGAGCGCCCGCTCCTCCAAAAGTTGCGCCTGTTTTAGCCGGATAATATCCCCGCCCGCCGACGCCTCCGCCTCAAACTCCGCGGCATGACTTGCGCGCATTCTGACCATGCGGGCTTCGAGCCCTCGGCCTTGAGCCTCAAAGAGGCGGGCTTGGAGTTCGATCTCCTTGGCCTCCCGCTCTCGGTTCCGGGCCTCTTCGTCTTCCAAGATCTTGGCGTCTTCATCAGCGACCACTGCCCCGACATCAAGGGCCCCAAAGGTCATCACCTCGGACGCTCCGCCCTTCTTCGTCTTGGGTGGGATCACCGGGCCGGACCGTCCGCGCTCAACGGTGGCCGCCGCGATCGTGGCCTCCATTGTCCGGATCGTTTCCGCCGCGGCCCGCCGGGCTTCGGTCTCCTCCTCCATGGCCCGCCGATAGTCGCTCTCCAGGTTTGCGATATCTTCCCGCATCCCCTCACGCTGATCGACCATAACCCCACGCCGGCTTGCGCTTCTTTCGGTTTGCCTGGCCTCTTCGATCTGATCTGTCAACCGCTCCATTCGGGCCGTTGCCTCTTCCGCCTCGGCTTGCCGTGCTCGGGCCTGGGCCTCCATAGTCTCGCGGAAGGCTTGGACCGATCCGGCCTCACTCAAGGCCGCCTCCGCCGTTGGAACGTCTTGGATCGTGACACCCTCGGCAAGGGCCGCCCCTCGCATCTGTCCTGGCCTCGGAACAAACGCCCCCGAGCGCACCCCGGAATAGAACTGATCAAGCCCGGCTTGGTCCTTGGCCCCCCTCGCCTCGATCATTTTCTGCGTCTGGATGTCACGCTCCGCCGTCTCGGCTGTAATTTGGGCGGCGTGCTCCCTGTACTCTTCGGTCATCGCTTGCCCGATCGCGTTACCGATAAGACCGCCAAGGGCTCCTGCCGCAACGAGGGCCGCCGAGACCACCGTGGGCGATTTAAGAGCGCCAGCAATGGAGCCGGCGAACCCGGCCCCGGCCGCCGCGGAGGCCGCGCTAAATTTCACAAGCTCGGCCCGCGCCTTGACCAGAGACCCGGCAAACTGGGAGACCGCGATCACGGTGAAGATCCCCTTGATCGTGGCCATAATTTCGGCCCCGTGATCCAAGATGAAGTCCCCGAACCGGATGAATTTGTTGGCCAAATCCGCGATCACCCTGCCCACCTCGTCCCCGTTCTGCCGGAGGAATTGGCCGAAACGTTGGAGCATCCGATTCACGTTGGGGAGGATTTGATCCCCAAGCCGCCTCAACACATCCTCGGAAAGTGCGTTGAACTGGGCGATCGCCCCTTCGGTGGTCTTGATCAATTTGCCATAAGCCAGGTCCGTCTCTCCGGTTGAATCCCGGTTGGCATCCAAGATCGAGTTGTAATCTCCGAGTTGATCGCTCAAGAGGTTAATCAAGCCGGCCTTGGCTTCCATCCGGTTCCCGAAGCTATTGATCGCAACGGCACTCCCGTTGGTGGCCTGCCTCACGTCTTCCAATACCCCGGTTAGGCCCTTTTGTTGGAGTGCGGCCACACCGGTCTCGATCCCGAGCTCTCGCATCGCCTTTGCACCCGGGAGGCTGTCCGATGCCAGGAGCTTGGTCATTGCTACGATCTGGGTCATGGCCTCGGAACTCTCCACGCCCTTCTTGGTGAGGCTTGCCAATGCCGCCCCGACTTCTTCGAGAGAGACGCCGAACGCGGCCAACGGTGCGGCCCGAGACATAACGCCTCGTAATTCTTCGATGGTAATCACGCCCCGCTTGACCGTTGAAAAGAAGATGTCCGAAGCCTGGGCCGCGTCCACCCCCTGAGACCCAAAGGCGTTAACCGTACCGGTGAGAAGTTCCACCGTAGATGTGAGGGATGCACCGGCCGCAACGGCGGACCGGGAGGCCGCACGGAGAAAGCCTTCCACCTGATCCTCGGGGATGGACGCACTGATCGCCTGATACGCCGCTTCGGTTATCTCCCCCGCCGTAAATCTCGACTCTGAGGCGAGCCGGAGGAGCCCCTCCCGGAGGTTATCGAGGCCCGCGCCGGTGGTGTCCAAAAGGGTTGTGACCCGTGCAAAGGACGCCTCGAAATCGATCGCCAGCTGCACCGGAGCCTTAAGCGCCGAAACGGCCCGCGAGAACGCCACCATTCCCGCCTGGGCAACTTGGATCGCACTCCCCAAGGTGACGAGCTTTGCTTGAAAGCTCCCCAAGCCCTTCTCACTTTTAGCCAACGCTTTGTCCGCGCTCACGGTGGATTCTTCGAGCTTGCCTTGGTGTCCGAAGATCCTTTTGTATGCGTCGAGGACTTGTTTTTCACCTTCGAGTTTTACCGTTAAAACTTCGACGCTTGCAGACTTAAGAGCCATTGATCACCACTCCTCGTTCTTTGATTGGCGATAGGCCGCCGCTTTGTCCACCTGGCTTTTGATTGTAACCAAGCCGTCCCGAGTGACCGCCGTGGGGGTGATATCCAGCCACCCCGGAGGGACGCCGGCTTGGAGCTCCCAGAGCATCCCGGCCACCTCTTGGAGCCATGTGTCGGGGTTGTAGTGGGGCCCGCCTGGATCGACCATCACCAGAGGACACCGATCGATCTCGGTCCACTCCATCGCCCCCAATTCGTCCACCCCCCAAAAGCCCGAGAAGGCCGGGGACGGCGTGCAATCTCCGAAGATCTCTTGGACGGATATCACGGGGGGGAGTTGGATCATCTCGGCGTTGACTGGGCACCACTGCCGGCGGGGGCGGGAGCCTTCGAGATTTGCTTGGAATGGTCCGCCGCATCTGCCCCGCCTTTCGATCAGTCCGGGGTTTTTGTTCCGGGTCCGGTCTCCGGTACACTGACCACAAGCCCATCCATCGGAGATTGAGTTCCCGGCCTTTGTTCTCGGTCGGGGTTGCCAGGCGAAAAGCGCTCCGAGGAGCGCCCCGATTTTCCCAAGTTGCATATGTTCCGGATGTGCCGGGCGGTTTCCGCGATCACCCCCTCCGCCTCAATGCAGGCGTTGAGAAAGTCCGCCACGGGGTAACGTTGCCCCGGCTCACGGATAAGCGGGAAGCCCTCCACGTCTTGGACGGCGAGCGCGAAAAGATCACAATCACGATCAAAAACCCACGCCTCGTAATCATCGATCGATTGTTGGGCGCTCTCGTCCAGCCCCGCCACAAACTCGGCAAAGGCCCGGCTCACATCCTCACCCCGCCGTCCCGCCTTCCGGGCTGCGTCACCGGCTCGGCTGTAATGCATTTCACCAAGACGGGGTTTTGGCCGGAAGCCGCGCTCGAACTTCCGCAACTGTTCTTTGGTGGGGGCCTTGATCGTGATCACGGTCGCCCCCTCGGGGCTCGGGACCAACAGATCCGAAGTGTCCGAGCTTTCCCGATAGGCCGCCGCCGCGGACTGGGCCCGAACGTATGCCAGACACAGCCGCACATCCTCTTCCGTGAGGGCCTTATTTAGCCGCTCCTCGGCCTTCTCCCGCTCCTCCCCACCCATGACCTTCGCCAATAGCTCCCCGCCGGCCAAGCGGACGGCAGAGAGCGAGGAGGCGAGATCAGACCCCGGGCCCATCGAGGCCCTCATGGCCGTGATCAAGGTGTCTATAAAGTCACCCTCTCCGGCCGGGGTTAGGTCCTCGTCAACGAGGCGGCGGGCTTCCACCAATTGGGCTTCCCAAACGCTCTCATCACAAAGGAGGACAAGCCGCGCCGGCTCATCCGTGGAGGTTAGCTTCCGGAGCATTGTTAGACCTTCGGCAAAACGAGCATAAATGGGGCCGTTGCCAAGCGCTTCCCGGCGGCATCGAGGCCGGTTAGGTCGCACCCTGCAAAGTCCGAGACCGCACGAAGGGAAGTGCTTTGCTCGATCCTGCTATCATCACCAGCGGAAGGGCTGGCGGAGCCATCATTCCGGCCACAGTTCGCGATGATAAACGCGCCACCTTGACCACTCCCGGCCGGCCCCATCCCCAAGATTAGGGTGCGGAGTTCGTCCTTTGCGATCATCCTCTGAAGAGTTGCGGACGCTTCGGACGTAACCGTGACGGTGCAAGTGGCGTTGTGAATGTCCATCGTATCCCCCCGCAAGACCCCCTTGGTATTGGGAGACCCGGGCGCGACGTCCAAAGCAACATCAACACTCCAATCAAAATTCTTTAATTCCTCACGGGCCAAAGAGAGCGGGGCCGCCTGGGACGTGTGAGAGGCGGCGATGTCACAGCGAGCGCCGAAACGGTGCTGAAGTAAAGCGCCGGGAGCCTCGGGGGTCTCTACCACCTCGGGGCTATCGTCATCGGTGGCAAGCATGCAACCCGGGCGGGCTCGAAGGGTCAGCGATGTCCCGAAGTTATCTTGGGCCAGGCTAAAACCGGAGAGCCGGCACATTGACGCCAAACGGCCAACCGTGGCCGCGGTGCCCACGCCGCCCATGGCGAAGCGTAGGTGGAAGTCTACGGAGGCCGGGGAGCTAATTGTGGGGTAGAACGCATAGCAAAGATCGACCACCTGAGAACCAGGGACCGCGGCCTCAAAAGCCGGGTGAACCTTGCAGACAATCATGCCGCCCGCCGGGGCCTCCTTCTGGGTCACAATGGCGTATTCATCCAGGAGATTGTTGGCTCTTCGGATGCGGATTGGGGCACCTATGGCCACCTTTGCGGTGTCCGCTTCGTCAATCACGATCGTGGCTCCGTCACCCTGCCCCGCGTCGGCGGTCGTGATTGTGGCCGCGCTGGGGCTATGGAGAGCCATTCCGGAGGCAAGCCACTTTCCATAACCGTGGGTTGTGGGGTCCGCTCCGGCGCTTGTCCGGAAGCGGGCGGAAGCCTCTACAGAATCCGGGTACATAACGCGAACCATCTCACCCGGGGCCGCACCGTATAGGGCGGAGGCCGTGGGGTTAATTACACCGATGGCGGAGAGCTTGTTTTGTCCCGGCGTTGCTCGGCTGTGCTCCTCTTCGTGGGTTAGCTCAGCGGCCCCAGCCATTGAATCGATCACGGCCGCAGTGGTCGCGATCGGGGTGAAGGTTTGGCCGCTCACGTCCGGAAGGTGAGTGGTGGGCGATGGGTCACCACCGCCACTTGTGGATGTGCTGATTGAGAGGCTATAGATCGCGCTTGACTTGCCCGCCATCTTTGAAAACTCCTATAAGTCATAAGAGGCGGTAACAATCACCTCTAGTATGTATCCCGTGAAAGTTTGGCCGGCATCATCCCCGACCTCGAAAAGTGAAAGATCCCCCGGCTCCGCTTGAAGGCTCACGATCTTTTGAACGCTCGCCCAATCCGATCGGTGTATCGCATCGATCAAGGCTTTTTGATCTCGCCTGATCTCTCGTTGTTTCTCGCCCCGCTCATGCATGCCGGGCGCGTCATACCGAACCCGGATTGGGATCGTGTCCGTGTATCCGGTGGGGGCGACCCCGCCGAGTTGTACCGGCTCCGATGTGACCCCCTCGCTGTCGATCTCAAAAACCCGGGACTGGCCGGCCATTAGCTCCAAATCATCCCGGGCCCCGCCGGCGTCCACGTCAATGAACGCCCCCGGGCGAACGCCGAAAGCCGCCACGGTGGCGGCCGGTAGGCTCTGAAGGGCCCCCCTGAGATGCTGGATGGTGGCGTCGTAGCTCAAACCTTGCCCGCCCCTCGGCCGGCTCGGCCTGCCCGCTGAAGCGCTCGGCGGAAGTACTTTTGGATTTTGCGGCGGTCCTTGTCAGAAAACCCGAACCAGGGCCAAATTTCATTTAGTGCCAAGCCGTATTCCTTCGGGGCTCCCGTGATCCCGATTTCGACGGAGCCGCGATCAGATCGCCACCAGAGGACACGGAAGGCCCGACGGAGAGCGCCCGAGGCCGTAAGGTTTACAACCCCGATCCCGGTGCTCTTCAGCTTATATTCCTTGTACCCGCCCTCGAATTTCATGGACGGCCGGGTGAGGGCTCCCCCTTTACCCTTTCGGGGCTTGGTCAACTCTCCACCCCTGGCCTTTGGCATCACCCCAACGGTGGGGATGTAGATCGTCTTTTCGCTGTACGCCTGAGCCTGGTTCAAAGTTCGCCCGCCTATAGTCTTCCTTTGATCAAACGTCCGATGAGCGACCACCTGGGCCGCAAAGGCTCCGACATCCAACATGTCCGCCTTTTTCCAATTATTCAGGCGGTTTTTTAGCTTTTTTACTCGTCTATATGCCATGGGTCACCCTGCCCGCAATTATCTCGCATGTACGAAAAAGTAGCAATGAATGATATACTCGGGATCATTCAGCCTTTATCGGGTGGGCACCGTTGGCAACATATCCATATGATCGAAGCGTGCCGAACCCGGCACAACTGAGCGTTGGAAGTCAGGACACCGCCCCGGCAATGTCCACCATGGCCTCGGCTGTCAATGCCGCCCACGCTTACAACGGCGGGTGTTTGGTCTCTCAAACCTTCCTGGGGTACTCCGGCCACGTCGTCCAACCAACCCCCGGGCTCGCTGTAACGTGGAACAATAACGATCCGATCGGGCGGTGGCCGGTCCCAAGGATCAGCGACGACCACAGGAAGGTCCGAGCCCTGATCCGGGTGCGCCGGGCTAATCATGTCGATGGCTTCGATCGATTCGGCTTTTCAAGCGGCCCGAACGTCGGGGGCGGGCTGGAGATTCGGGTGGGCTTTGGTGGCGGCCAAGTGACACTTGCAACCGTGGCCGTGGATACATCCGTTACTACCGCTTATTCGGCCCTTTTTACCTTGGACTTCGAGATCCCCGATGGCTACGAGACGACCTATGGGCAGACCACCGCCACCGATGTCCAGTTGTATGGCACAACCCCGGAACATGATCCGTCGTCGAGTAACGATCAAACCCACTTTGTGGTCCAAAGTTTTCAACTTTTCACGCGGCCCCCGGCCTCCCCTCTTCCCGCCGGCGTTATAACTACATCCGGCGGAGATTTTGAACCAATGGGGCAAGGTGCGACCGCGATGGGGGCCCCTTTTTCGGCTGCGCTAGGGTACTCAATCATAAAAAACCTTCGGGCCCTGGACAAAAGGATCAAGCCATTAGGCGCGTTTTCGGTCAACGCTAACCCCGGTCACATAATGGAAGAAGAGATCACGTCATCGGGGCAGCGGGTGAAGTATCGGCCCCCTTTTGATCTAGATCTATTCTCTACCCATCTGGTCCCCAATTCTCCGCGTGGGCTAAAGATTCGGATCGTGGCATCAGTTCAGGCGGGCACGGCAAGCGGGGGGATCGTTTCTTTCGTGGCAATGCCCGCCGGCCGTGATGCATGGCCTGTCGAAAGTGGCGACACTGCGGACGCATTCGGCCGTCTCGATTTTGCCGTTGATGCAAACAGCGTCGCCGCAGTCTCCGGGGTTCTTACTGTAACGACACCTGGCTTCTTGCCGTTCTCGGGCCATTCACATATCCGGATCGGTCCGGTGTCAACCGTAACCCGTCAACGAATTTTTACCCGGCGCACAGATGAGGACTCCGCGACCTCTCCCACCGTGCTCCCCTACGTTCGCAGATATGCGATGTGGATCGAACCATGACAGACGACAAAAGAACAACCGATTTTGAGCGGCGATGGAATCAAAGACAAGTTGATGCGGGGGTTTTGGAGGGTGAGGTTTTGGCCGAGCTTGTCCGCCTCGGTACCCGCCAGATCCAAGAAGAGGCCGAGCTGAAGGTTGACGGGCTCGCCGGCCCCGCAACCCGGGCCGAAATCGAAGACCGCTTGGGTCTCAATCAACGGGGCTCAAAGCCACCCCGGAAAAGCCGAAGAAGGCCCCCGCCTGACTTGGTGCCAATCCCTACCCGGCGAAATATCGAAGCGGTCTATGGGTCCTTTGGCTATGCGGAAGATCCAAAGCGGCCGGGGGCGGTCATCCTGGATAAAAAGTGGGTCCGGGAAAATATCGTGAAATGTCACTTCGGCCCCAATAATACACAATATACTTGGTGCCATCGTTTGGTTGCCGAGGAGTTCCCGCGGCTCCTCAAAAAGGCCTCCGAGCTTTCGGGCTACTACCCCAAAAAGGTTTGGTCCTGGGTGCCACGGTATCAGCGATGGGATCCTTCCCGGGGGCGGCTTTCCGATCACTCTTGGGGGATCGCTTTCGATCTTGATCCACACCTCAATAAAGCGGGCTTGACCGGCGGAACCCCTCTCCACTCAGCCGAGGGAGAGCTTTTCGTTTCGGTCTTCATGGATGCGGGGTGGGACTGCGGAATCAATTGGAAGTCATACCCGGACCCCATGCACTTCTCCCGGGTGAGGGGGTAACGATGCCAAGCCAGATCACAATGCAGATGGGCCAGATCTTAGCCTTGATCGCGGCGGTGGCATCGGGTGCCACCCAACTCTCCACGATCGAGAGCGAAGCGAAAGACGCTAAAGCCTCGGCGGAGCAAATGCGGCAAGAAGTTAAAGACCTCCGAAAGGACCTTCAGCGCCACCGGGAACTCTTGGCACGGGTAGACGGGGATACCCGGGCGATCCTTCAAATCTTGCGAATGCGGGGGCAAGAATGAGCGCCCGCCTTTTTGAATGCGTGTGCGTGTGCCTCTCGGGTTTGATTGTGTTTTGCGCCCTGCTTGGCCGCTCGGCCTGCGATGAGGCCAAAGCCCAACCCAAGAGACCTTCCGCCGAGATGCGGGAGCAATGCGATCGGCTTCAAGACACGGCGAACACAGTGGGCTTAATTCGCTTGATCTTGGAGGCGGAGATTAAGAAGAAAAAGGGCAAAAAAGATGGAACTGGATCCGGAACTAATAAAGACGGGGACCCTCTCAGCGATCGCAACCTACGGACTGACCGACGCGGCGAAGCCGGTGATCAAAAAGTGGATCGATCTAGCCTGGGAAAAAACGGCGGTTAGGCTTGCCGCATTAATGGCCGGGGCCGGTTGGGGCTATGCCCTGACGCCCCGCATGGATGGGCTTGTGGCCGGGGTTTGTGGGGCCGCTCTCTCGGCGGTAATCGTGGCCGCGATCAAGTCGAAGATCAGAACGAAATGAACATCAACATTATGGAGATCGTCTCGGCGGTCTTGGCGTTTCTCGGCGCTTTCGCCCTGACCGGGGCGATCCGAAACCGCCGGGCCGTGAAGCGTATGGAGGCCATGAAGGCCGCACTTATCAAGACAAGACAGGAGGAGATCGAAGCCGCCGCGGCGGAGAAGGAGCGAATCATAAAGGGGGCGGAGTTATTGGAGGAAGAGATCGAAGGGGCATCAATGGGAGAGCTTGCCGAGTTGATCAACTCCACATTCAAAGGAGACCCCGATGATTAAGGCGTTGATTCTTGTTGTAATGATGCAACCCGCGGGCCCCGTTTGCGTTAACGCGGCCCCACTCTCGGCGGGCTCCCCTGCCCCATGCTCCGGGCTTTTGATCTCTCGGGCACAGGCCGAGCGGGCGTTGGAGTGCGACCGCGTCAAAATCCCAAAGCTCGAAGCCGAGATCACTTATCAAAAGCGGGCATGCCAGGCCCGGGTCGATGGCTTAGACGCCCAGATCGCGGCGCTGGATCTGGCGCTGGGGGCCGAGATGGAAAGGGATCCATGGTGGCGTCTGCCCTTGGTGGCCGTTGGTTTTGCCGCCGTAGGTTATGCGGTGGGAGCCTTGGCGGTGCGGCCATGATTACGAACGAACAGATCAAACGGATCTTGGAACTATACGAAGACCTCCAAAGTGTCCGAAAGGTCGGGGAGGCGCTCGGCATTGGTAAGGATACGGTCCACCGCATTGTGCGAAAACACCGCCTACCCAACCGCCCGCCGGATGAATTCGATCAGCAAACTGGCGATCACCGCGTGGTCCAAGTCTCCGGAATTCGGACCCTCGAAGGGCTCATGGAGGCCGCCGACATTAACCCCGCCGAGTGGGCCGTGGAAAGCCACCGGATCAATAAGTGGGACGCCTTAGCCGGGCGGGGCGAGATCATAGAGTGCTACTCTATCCGGGCCAACTTGGTCCGCCGTCCGGAGTTCTGGTTCTCGAAGGTGGAGTGTAAGCCGCTCCCGAGGAAACCGAAGCGGAAGACGGGCGGGTCCAAGGTGTGCCTAGTCATCCCGGACATACAAGCCGGATACCGGCGGACCTTCTCCGGCAAGCTCGAACCCCTCCACGATGTCCGAGCGGTAGACGTGGCCGTCCAGGTTGCGGCTTTCCTTGAGAGCCAACCGGACGGCGTGGATTCAATCATCTGCGTGGGGGACAATCTGGATCTTGCGGCGTGGGGTTCCTACTCTACAGATCCCGCCCTCCTCTGGTGTACCCAGCCCGCCCTCGTCTACGTCCATCACTTCTTCGCCCAGCTCCGTCTCGCGTGCCCGAGTGCTTCGATCTATTACCAAATGGGCAACCATGAGCAGCGCATCCAAAGGGTGCTCAACGATACCGCCCACGGCGAGGGCCGGCACCTAAGACCCGCGGACAAGCTAGACGGGCCAAGTGTCCTCAGTGTGGCCAATCTCCTTTCCTTGGACGCTCTAGGGGTCGAATACGTGGAGCCCTATGGCGCGCCGTTGTGGTGGGAGGGGGTCCGGTTTCATCATGGCCACCTCGTCCGCTCAAAGGGCGGGCAAACCGTCACCGCCATGCTTAACCAAGGTTTCAATCACAGCCAAGTGGTGGGCCACATCCACCGGCGGGAGATTGCAAGCCGGACGGTTCCAACGGCCGACGGTCATAAGATCATATCCGCAATGTCCCCGGGCTGCCTTTGTCGGCTCGATCCAGCGGTCCCAAGTTCGCCCGGGCGAGGGCAAAACGACTGGCAACACGGCCTCGGGCTCCTCTACTCCCACGGGGGCTCGGTCTCGATGCAACTGATCCCCATAAATGACGCCTCCGCGGTGGTCCATGGTCAACGCTTCGAGGGTCAAGACCGCACCGAAGAGCTAAGGGCCGCAACTGGGCTCCCTTTTTAAGGCCCGGCAAACCCCCGGAACCAATAGACTTTCCTCCCCCATCTCGCCTTTTGTGATCTTTTTTTGATCATTCGCTGATCTTTTATTGATCTAAGTGCGTCCCGTGTGTACGCTTAGCTTAAGAAATGAGGGAGAGAAAAATGAACAACGAAATCACAATTAAGGGCCGAGTTTACCAAATTGAAAAAAGCGAGCAGCGGGCCAACGTTCACGGGCAAGTGATCACATATACAGACCTCAAGGGCTCCCGCGGCGCGGATCTAACCCTGATCGAATCCGAGGCCGGGGCCCGGTTGATCCATTTTGGGCGAATGAAGCCCGCCGAGATGTTGAGCCGGTCCGATATTGTCCGGGGGCTCTCGGCATGAAGATCGAGATCACCCGGACCATTACCACCTACTACGCCGAGGAGCCCGAGCGGGGCTCCTGGCTTTCGCTCATCACCGCCCTTCTGGGTATCGTGTGGGCTTTTGTTTAACGCGGGCCAATGCACCCGGACCGCAGAAAGGGAGAAAGAATGCCGACAATCAAAGAATTACAAGCGCTCGCCGCCGATACGGCCGAGCCCTGCCAATGTGAGGCCCCGGAAGATGCGGTCTTTGTCGAGGGCCGGGAGTTCCGGTGCTCGGACTGTGGGGACACATGGGTGGCCCGTGGTCGGTACTGGTACCGGCTCGATCTGAAGTGTCGAGACTGTGGGGCGGTCTATTGCTCCGAGTGGCTTGGGCTCTCCGGGGTCCACTGGCCGGAGGATACACTTTGCGGCGGGTGTGCAAAAAAGCGCCCGCCCGTTCT
>CEUT01043336.1_pt1 | contig 28632 bp, 24 predicted proteins | sample 531401 | NCBI WGS metagenome assembly CEUT01 (sample SAMEA2622821, study PRJEB7988) | marine metagenome | biome: marine biome (ENVO:00000447); feature: surface water layer (ENVO:00002042); material: "saline water (ENVO:00002010), including plankton (ENVO:xxxxxxxx)" | depth 5 m | reverse complement strand
GCCTTAACAGCCATTGATGACTGAGGATTAAAATCACCCTCTACATCGGAAACTGAAGGCGTGAACGCCAGTGAGTCCCAAATAAACACCATTTGATCGTCAGATGCTCCGAGCAATTCTTCAATAGTCTCAAGAACAAACTCGACAGATTGTGCCTGAACATACATTAAACGCTCTAAATCGCACCCTGTTCGCTCCAAGAAGCTTGGATCGATAGCAGACTCAGAATCGAAGTAAACGACGAGCTTGCCCGATTTCTGGGCGTTTGCGGCTATCTGCGCAGCCATATAAGATTTACCTGTAGATTCAAGCCCGGCAATCTCTGTAACCTTGCCAACTGGTATACCTGCTACTTGTCCTTTACAAATAATAGAATCAAGCCATCTTGATCCTGTGGGAATCCACTCTTTCACCGAAGTGGGGTTATCTCCCGTTAAGTCGTGTGCGACATTTCTGCCGGCTTTTTTATTAACTAATTTCATTAGATCTTGCATTGCTACTCGACCCGCTTTGGCTTTTGCCATGTGCTCTCCTTAAAATAAAATAGCGGCAGACTTTACACCGGTCTGCCAGCGGCTATTTTCACTACTCTGTCGTTGTTTCAGTAGTAGTGGTTGTCTCTGTTGTGGTGGTGTTAGTTGTTTCACCAGTCGTGTTGGCTGCATCACCAGTAGTTGCAGTTGTGGTGGTATCTCCAGCGACTTCTGTTGTCGCGGAAACCTCAACTGTTTCAGTGGTTGTTGCATTAGTGGTAGTTTCAGCATTTGTAGAAACTGCGGCGGGATCTACGCTGCAAGTTCCATATGCGGTTGCGATAACGAGAACGCCCCCAACTACACCTACTTGAACCTTCCATCTAGCCAAAAGTGACTTTAACCATTCCATAACATTCTCCTTTTTTTGTTTATAGAAAATTTGGCAGACTATTTACGTTATAGCCGGTCTGCCATCGGCAAGAACAAGCCTGCTACTTGTTGGCCATCAACTCATCAAATGCCTTGTCCACTGGGTTCTTCGATTCGGAATTGTAGCGCCCAGTTTCAGACGAGCGCTCTTCAGCACTAAGATCGCCGCTAAGTTGCTCATCAAGGATGGCATCAATTTCTTCGGGAGAAAGACGCTCAAAGAGGCTATCAAAATCGGGCATACGATCAAGGAGGGCTGAGATAGCTTCTGTATCCTCTAGAAGTGTAGAAGTATTTCTACGCATTTTTAGGCTTGTCTGGGGGTAGGCACCGGGGGTTGTGGGCTTAGTGTAAACTAATGTAATGTCGGTGCCCTCCAGAGTGTCGGTGATATCACCGTATTCGGGATCTAGAATGTATCCCAAAAGCAGTTCGTATGCACGCTTACCATAACCGTAAAATTTAATTCCCTCTTCTTCTGCACCGCGAACAATAACCGGTGAGAAATAGCGTGCACGCACAAACAAAGACTTAGCAAGCTTCTTGGCTTCCTCGTCATTGTTTTCCGTCCCGTCCTTCCAGACTGCGGACGCAAAATCACACACAGGGCAACGCTCACCAAAATTACGCTTTGGACAAACAATTCCACCCTTGTGATCGCCTACATTATAGTGGAAATACATTTCCTTTAAGGGATCGCCATCGGTTGTAGGCACGATTCGAATTACCTGCTCTCCCTCTTGTGGCTTAAACCACACTGAGTTTTCATTTCCGCCGCCTTCTCCGCGAAGAGATGCGAGCTTCTTTCTCATTAGTTCCATATTGATTGACATTAATTTTTTCTCCTATTTGTTGTTGTAAAGTATGCCGAGCTTTCCTCGACATCTAATGTATCACCCTCAATCTATCTTGTCAAGGGTATTTTTTTGTATTGCGTTAGTGTGGGCAACGCAGAACCCAAAGTCTGATAAATGTGTTTCCCAAATGCCATACGATAATTTATGGTATGCATTTCTTGGCTTTTGTTTGAGCATGTCTACTAAATGCTTATGCAAGCCTGATTCGTTTTCTAGCCTTTCCTCGTTTATACAGATATAATAGCATGTCTCGCGAGGAGTGTCAAGCTGAAACATCCAATTTTCTGACATATTTTTTAAGTTTAAAATTCCAACACTTCTAATTCTGTTAATTGGAGCAGGGGATGAAACGTGCCCTATTTCCGGATCTGTGTGAGCGAAAAAATTTAAATAATGGACTGCTGAAAAAACAGTTTGGTTTAAGGTTTCAAAATAGTTTTTGATTGAAATATTAGGCATATTTTTCTCAATTTCATGATTAGAAAAAATAGTCAAAGATTTAAATAATCCAGAACGAGCATATTCCTGCAGTATTCCATGAGTCATATTCTCTAGTAATTTTGGAACTCCGGTTAGCAATTCCGTATCCGGTTTAATATAAAATATTTCAAGGTTTTTATCTTTTAGTTGCTCCAAAATTCCTAAAGAGTAATTTGAACTCATTGATGAGCCCACAATAAAAACCTGTACATCATCCGTAATTTCTTTGAAAAAATTCTTTAGGTTTGGGGTATTTTCTTCATACTCTTCAGGACTCGAATATTGCTTCAAGCAATATCGATATTTTGATTTTTTATACTTACTACCTAATTGGTATACTTTGTAATTATTGCTTTGAGATTTAAAATTTTCTGCAATCGCTGACGCAGCGTTGCCTATTCCTACAATTGAAATCATAGACTTAGCTTCTCCAAATTATAATAATCTTTGCCGGCGCTTAAATTAACTCTAAAGCTGTCTAGCTTGTTTTGAGAAAATATTTCTTTAATCTCTGGCAATAAATACCTCTCGTCGTCATGCAAGTCTAATACAACCTCATCATGTACAATGTGAGAAACAAAACTTTTTTTATTATCTAAAAACTTGTCTAAAGCAACAGCACGTTCGTTAACTAAATCTGCGGTGGTGCTTTGAATGAGGTAATTTAAAGCCTTGAACTCTCCTACCTCAATACGACGTCCAAATGGTGTCTGTATTTTGCCATCAGTGTAAAATTTATCTAGCAATGCGTCTCTGTCGTATGGTGCACCATCTATATTTGACGCTCCCGGATTATAAAGCCAAGCGAAAAATATTGTCTTTGCCTCTTCTCGGGATGTTATTCCTTTTCTTTTAAAAATTGTCTCCATGTGCCATTCATGAACATCCTCATTTGGCTGCAATTCTTCAAGCAACGCTATTACAGTACGCGCCTCTGCAGCGTTGTAATCTAGTGAAATAAACCAATCATTACTAGGCTTTATTAGCGATCTAAGTTCCTTGTGCATCGTTAGTATCGGCAGGGACTGAGGATATGTCGACAATCTGCCAGTTTTTGTGCCAAAAATATTATAATCAATAAATGGTGAGCCTGACATTATCTTGCTGGCTCTCGAACGGTGGATTGATTTGGTAAAAAGATTGCGGGCACCTTCTGGACTCAAATTCATTTTTTGATATCTAATTTTATACAACAACTTTTCAAGAGAGCATAAGTGTTCATATGTTTCTGGCTTTTCGTAAGTTTCAAAAACATGCTCAGTGATCTTATTTTTAATTTCTAAAAATGCTGTTAGAAAATCATGTGGGACTAAATCGAAAAAGCAATGTTCGCGGAAATCAATTTTTGCAATTTCGAAAGCCTTCCTATACGCATTCATCTTGGTTTGCATGGCGGTTAATTCTGATTTTAAGTTTTCAGGGCAAGAATCTTGTAGATTTTTACCACCAGTTCTAATCCAGCCATATTCTATGCTAGGCTCTATCAAGGATCCAGAATATTTCCAGGTGCGCATTCCATTAAAATTTGTCGGGAAGTCTCTACTATCAAAGCATAGAGAGCCTTCATAATAAACACCCACACATTCTTTTTTGTCATCAATCGATTGAAAATACATTACCTTCTCAAAGAATCTAAGGTGTTCTTAATATATCCCAAAGAACCGTTATAGTCAAATGTTTTGTTTAAAATAGTTTCAAAAACAGTGATTGCCTTTTCCATGTTTTGTTGAGCTAATTCGAGTGTATTGTCTATTATCTGAAATTGGCGTGCCTCAGAAAAAGGTGTTTCTTCTTCCTTAAATCTTAGAATACAATAAAGTCGCAAAAAATACAAATCAGAATATTGATTAGCAAAATCTTCGGGACTGTATGTACGCGGTGTAATTGTAACTTGTGTGGCGCCTGATTGATCAGTCTCAACGAGGCGGTGATAGCGCGGTCTTTTGAGCCTCATGTACATATTATAAAATATTGATCGAAAATTAGATATACACCCTTTATGTGCATGTGAATAGCTGGTGTTTAAAACTTGATTAGTGCTTGTAATCCCATATCTTTCTGCGTATTGTAGCATTTCTGCCGATGCTATGTCTGCCACAAGTCGATATGGCACATTTCTGTCAACCATGAACCCAAAATTTCCGCATGCTGTTAAATAAAAATCCCAATTTGGGCTTTCTATGAAGTTTTCCACTTTTTTGTGATCGTTCGCAGGATCTATGTCTGCTATTTCTACCACCAACCCAGAAACATTTATAGGACAAAACGTGCTTTTGACAAAGGCTGGGTAGGTAAACGGCTTTTTTCTTGCTGTTTTTAGCAAAAAGGGCATAATTGTCGCGACAAATTGATCAAAATCGTCAAACATCAACTTACGACTCTTAGCTACTTGCTTGTACGCCTCTAAATAGGCATCAATATATTGGTTATATTCTTGTTTTGGGCTAGCATAAGCTTTGTACACTGCTGGATTTGAAAGAAATTGCTCATTTGGAGATATGCCATTTGTTAGCGCTTTTTTCTGAAATTGTCTTCTCATGTCTGTAAAGGCGTCTACTACAAAGTTGAGTGCTCTAGCACTTTGAGTTGACTCTGCTTCAGCGCCGAACCCTTTTAATTCCAAAACATAATTATTCGGCACTATTGGTATATATTTTCTGTCTACTCTCCCGTAAAGCGCTTTTTCTGCAAATTGAAAATTCACCAACGTGCGCGTATCACTTTTGACAATATTATCGTATATTCTTTTTTTGTTGTAAAGCTCAATGGTGCTTTCTTCATTTTTTTCCCTAAAAAATGCGGACATCTTATACTACTTTCTCCTATGATGGGTTAGTGGTGGGAGATTCGAATTCTCCATATTCACCTTGTGATCTTAAATGTTCATTTGCTATTTCTTGAACTCCATACATCCCCGTGAGTGCCATTTTACGAGCGGCAGAACCACCGTGACAAGAACCAACCGGTGCCGGCGTATCGGCATCTTTAGCCTCAGTGGAAGCAGGGGCGCCACACTTTGTTACTGGGGCGTTATTTGGTTCACCGCCGGCGGAATTCATCAAATCTGGACCGGTGCCACCAGGCGAAAACCATTGAGCAAATATTTTTGTTTCAAAAATACCTCTTTCAAGAACATGTCCTACTTTTATTACTTGATAATACCCGCCGAGCCCCAAGTCTCTAATTGAGTCCACTTTTCCATAAATTTCCATGGTTTCAGGATCTAATTCCGGTACCCACCCGCGAGGATCTACGTAAATAATAGTTCCCGGCCAGATATTTAAATTTGCATACGTGGTTATGTGAATATTATAAATTTCATAAAGAACACCCAAACCGTGCTGTTGAGTAAACCTCATGGCTTTCATTGAACCATCATCTTTATAAACCTCAAGCTGCATATCCTTTACAATACCGGCGTTTTTGCCAACCATGTAGTGGTGAACTCCAAAATCTGCATCTGCTTGCGGGTTTCCCCACTTATTTTCTACTGGACACGCAGCATCACTGTAGAATACCAAGAATGATGTTTCTTGCGATGGATCTCGAAGATGTAAATCCATATCGCTGGCGGTTTCAATAGCAGGAGTTGGTAACAAATCCATTGGTAATCGATGTGCGGTAATCGCCTTAACATCAGATACTGCAGCAGAGTTTCCACTCTTCTGTGCTGCCAGCATACTAGGATTAACAACGCCTCCCAAAAGACGATTATTATATGATACAAGCTTCTCTGTTAAATCGTCCCTCCCAAATTGTGAATCAAATCCAACAAATGTTGTTGAATTTATGTTAACATTTTGACTCAGTGAGCCGTTGAACGCCGTGTCATCATTTAGCCAATTAGGAAGCTCAGTCTCTACTAGATTTCTTAAAAATCTTGTAAAATCAAAATGACTCGTATTTTTATTTCCTGCCATTTTAACCATGTATTCAAGCAATAGGGGGATTGGCACAGGTAAATCGCCGATGCTGACTATTCTGCTATTTTCTGCTGGATTTGCCGGATCTACAATCTCAATAGGTCCGAAAACAACCCGCAATTTTGAAAAATCTTCAGATGACTGCTTAAATCTGTCCAGTAAATTTTTGAAATATTCAGGATAGTCGGAATTAAACTTCTTCATATCAGAATCATCTGTGATCAACGTCTTAATTAATCCTTCAATTTCCGATACGGAATTTGCTTTTGACATCTTTGCCATCAGCATATCCACTAAATCACATAAATATACAAAGCGCGCCGAAGTCGTAAGAGGCGTCGTAAATCTTGTTTTTAGCGGGCCACGATATTGTTTTGATGTATCAGTAGCTTCTTTGGCAATGTCCTTTTTCAAAGCCTCTTGATTGCCTTCTTTACCAACAAAAGCCGCGAAAGGGGCTAATTTTATCAGCTTGCCCCAATCTAAATTTGGGCCAGTTTGCATAAATTCCTCTACAATAGCTGAATCCATCGGCAAATATCTTATTTTGCTATTTACACCTAATTCCTTGATCAAATTTGATGCCGCTTCTTTTCTTATAGCAGAAAATTTTGAAATTTCTTTTTGCATGTATTGTGCGTTCTTTTCTGTATCACATGTTCGCTGCAGCATTTCTTCTCTAATTTCTTTCTCTAAGTTAAACTTTAGAGAATTGCGATCGCTCAATATATTGTAATCTGCTCCCGAAAAACGACTTTCTATATATGGCATATATTTTATTTCTAACTCAACTGCTCCATTATGTTGTTGAAATTTAAAGGTATGCTCTACTGCTTTTCCGGTGAGCGCTAAGGTATTTCTGTTTAGTGCATTTGCATGTCTAGCATTCGCGGCGCCAACATTGCTTAATTTACTAATTCCAAAATGCATTTTAATTTCAAAATCCAATGACGAAAGATCAGTCATTCGCTTACCAGCATCTTTCGTATGCAGGGGTAATCTTTCTCGATCTTCGGGAGACAGGGCGGGCAATGCTAAATCTATGTAACTATATGATATCCCCGTGGCTGCGTCAACCCTAGGCTTAAATAGATCACTTAAACTAGCAGCATATATTTTCAGTACAACCTCAAAAGATTTGTGTAATGTAAACTCGTCTACGCCAGTATAGTCTATAGAAAGACTCTTTATTCCCACACCAGTAGCGCGCTGAACTCTATTTGTTAACAGAGTCTGTAAGCTTGTATTTGTCAAGGCTGTGTCAAAGTGTATGGGCACGTTAACTTTTTCTTTAGTGTCTGGATCTATTGTCGACTTATACAGTCTTATTTTTGGTTGCAAATTTGCAATTTCTGACGACGGTAAATTGAAATAATCGTCATTTTCAGGATATACGCTTAGTTCACTTAAAAAACTAAACGGATCTCCAGTAAGCATCAAGCAAGCATTAGGAGATCCTTTTATATAAGGATAGGCTTTTTGCTCATATAGATCAGCAAGGTTTAGTTTTAAATCTATAAGATTAACAAGATTGGCTTGTATGAAGTGATTTTCGTTAAAACCTCTTGAAGTGATCACAGGTATCTCTGCCATCACTCTTTTGGCTTCTTCTTCGGCTTTTTTTCTTGCTTGAGCAATCGCTGCCGATTCTTCCTCGTCTTTTGCTGCTAATTCATTATCTGCCTCAACATCGGGAGCAGTGGCACTTTCTCCTGGACCACTATCTTCAATGATACCTTCATCTTCCAAGTCTTCCGCGGTTATTTTATTGGCTGTGTATTCTTGATACAATTCTCGAGCACGATCTTCAAGATTGCTTTTCCCCTGCATTGCTGATTTTACGTCAGCAGGATCTGATATTTCTAATATTTGCTCTTCCAAAGATCGATATGTTTTTTCATATATTAAATTTTCTTTTAATGTAAACAGCAAGCTGTTTAAATCACTTGGGTATTGCGTGATAATTGCACCAGTTGCATCTAAAAACTCTATTCCTTGCCCTTGATTCGTTGCTTCTGCGAGTACCGAACTAAAAGCTGATGAAAGATTGGTGCTATAGTCGTCCACATCACCAGCGGTGAGCGGGCGATCTGGGAGTGTCCATTCTAAAGCTTCGAGATCAGACATTTTACTTTCCTAAAATTGCTAGAGTTTTTTCTAAATCAATCGGTATTGCAATGAGATCACCATTATTCAAGGATGCCTCAGTTGGTGTTGAATTGTACCATGCTATTACCCACCAATATCTTACATCTCCGTAATATTGATAAGCAAGATTAGATAGGCGATCGCCATATTTCCAAATATGCTGTGTTGTGATAATTGAAGAACGTTCCGAAACTGTTGGATTTTTCAAAATCGGAGTTGCATAATGATCGACTGATTTTAAATTCCTATTGCGACGTAAATATTCATAATATTCATCACTATTAGAAAAAACTTTTGTTCCTTTATATCTCATTTACATATTTCCTTAGCTTTCATCGAGATAATCCCGTGCCTGCATTGCCATTTCGTAATCAAATCCACCTTCTTGTATTCTTGGATCTTTTCCACCACTCTTATAATGGCGCCTTTCTGCGCGTTTAATATCTCTTCTGGCGCGCCGTTTTGGAAACAATCCACTATAGCGTGATTTTGCAATATCTTCAGCGGCTTGATTGTTAAGAAGCATATTAGTTCTTGCAGCAGTGCTTTGTTCTGTGGCTTGGATTTCCGCGGTTGACGGCTCCTTAAGCCACACATCCCATGGATAGTTTGGTAAAAGAGAGTTTCCATTCTCGTCAAAACCAATAGTATCTTCATGTATAACGAAAAAATCCATACTAACACTAAAATATTGTGGTAGCACAGTCCCAGCCTTCTTTTCAAAGATTGCACGTTTGCCCATGTCCGTATCCAACCCTATTGTATTAATTGCACACAGTAGCCCCGACTCTTGAGGGCTTGTTGTTGTGCCGTATTCTTGCAGCAATTCTCTTCTTTTTAGCTTCTTTATTTTTGTTCTTTCTGCATTTGTTTTCTTATCAGCCGGTGGGCGCTGGATTAAATTCATGACATTTATTCGAACAAGAGGTGCTTGTCCAATTACATATTTAGGCTCTTCATATGGCTCCTGGGCGTGATCTCTAAAAGTAGGGTACTGAAACTGGATCAACCTTTGTAGTCTTCCCATATTTTCATATGCTTCGCTTTCAGATGCAGCAGGAACATCAAATGAAAGGGTTATTTTGCGTTTGGTAGCACCATAAGTATAGATTCCATCTGTTCTACCAAAAACCGACTCTTCTTTCCATTCGCTAATGAAGTCTTCCCTATAGCTGGTTATAAAAGCTTTGAAATAAACTGTTTTTCCGGAGGGTACATGATAAAAGCCAATTCTGTACTTTAAATTATTCGCGTATGCGTCTGTGACGTCAACAATATAGTCTTGTCCACGTCGAGTTTCAGTACCATACTTTGATTGCCAAAAAAAGTTGGTATCGTCGGTTCTATCTAGTTTCTTATCATCAGCCATGTTTTATTCCCTACCTCGTCAACGGCTGTACGACGCCGCCCACTACTTTAAGTATCTTTCTATCAACTTCTCTACCATCTAATTGGAAACTAACTTGAATTTGCTGCTGCGCATCATTACCTGTAACTGCATCAATTATATTACTCATTGTATCGGAGGCTGCAGCGGCAGTATCTGCGGCGATTGCTCCGAAATTGGTATCGCCAGATATTAGATCCTGGATCGGCTCTGGTACAATGTCGATCATGCTTTGAGTTATCGGCTCCAATATTGCATTTATGTTATCAAATGGGCCTACCAATCCGGCAACAATGTCCGAGCCAGCATCTTGCATTCTCTTGGAAGGCGAAGAGCGCCCCCACCAGTTATTAAAACTATCCCAGTATCCCTCTAAAGCTTCTTTCGTATCAATCCAAATGGTTTCCCATTCATCAAGATTAAAAATATCACTCCAAGACAATTTATATTCCATCTCAAAAAAGTCAAAAGTTTCACCAATGAAGCTCCAATCGATTTCATTCCAAGAATCACTAAATGTTTTTTCACTAAACAGATTCAAAAGAGAAAAGCTTCCCGCATAATCTACCCCCAGAGCATCTAGTGTTGTATCTATAAATCCGCCGGTAATAAATTCTAATGTTTGCCCAAAAGCACCCATAATTCCCAAACTTACGGCGCCCCACATATCTTCAAAATCACCGCCAGCCTCATTGACTTTTTGTATTCCATCAACCATGCCATAGAGGGCTAATAAAATTGCGGGCATTCTTACGTTCATGGTGCCAATTGGCGCCGTTAGCTTAGCGCCTAATGTCTTAGCTGCTCCTACGGCTGCTGTGAAGCCTCCCAGCAGAGCTGTTCCAATCGAGCTATCTTTGGCTTCGGCGGCAACATTAACGGCGATGGCTGCATATGCTAATTCAAGTTTATGAGCTTCAACAAACGCAAGCTGCGTTTCTTCTACCATTTTGGACAAATTAACTGCAGTCTGGGCAGTTTCATTTTGTATTCCGCGCATTGCTTCTTCAATAGGACCCACAGGAAATTGTTCCGCTGCCATACGCATATTATGCAGAGCATCTACAGTACTCTTCATTGTTACCTGGGCTTCTAATTCGGCTTGTGCGCGACTTGTTGCGTGTTTACCCATATCGTCGTCAAGAGCACCAAGTTCGCCGGCGACTAATTTTCTAAAATCGCTGGCTTCTATGCCAGTTCCTGCTGCCATAGCTTCTATTGCGCGGCGTCCCATTTGCCCCAAATCCATACCAGCTTGATCAAAGCGACTTCTTACGAGTTCGACAACTGCGGGGGCGCCTTCATCATAAGCTTGCATAAGTTCAGCGGGTTGAAAGAAGGTACCTCCCAGCAACTGGTTCATCTTAGCTGCAAACTGGCCGGCGCCTTCGAATGTCTTCATTTGAGAATCAAGTTTGTCTATTGCCTCAGTTGATAAGCCAGTTTCTCGATGAAGTTTCATAATATCGACTGATGTACTGAAAGCCTCGTCGCCCAACGAAGCTAAATTATCAGCTAACTGTGGTATTTTTCTAGCAAACTCATCAATGGGCATGCCGATATCTCTAGCGGCGCCCCGCAGTTCGAAAACCATATCCGTGCTATCTTCTAAGCTCATCCCAAACGTCTTGTTGGCGACTTGAACAATATCTGCAAAATCAGTAAAATCTACCCCAAGTTGTTCAAGCAACGTGGAACTTTGAAGAAGTTCATTTTGTTGATCTCTTGAAAGCTTTGCAAAAGCAAACGTGCGATCCATTAGTCTTTCTGTTGCTTTTTCGACGTCCCTGAGTACCACGCCAAACTGCCTCATGGAGTCCATAGTTGTACCCATGGCGGCGGCTACCTCTTCAGTGGCTCCTTTTTGTGCCATTATTCCGGTGGTAGCCTTATTTAAATCATTAAGGAGCCTAAGATTCTCTCCAGCTAATTTTCCTGCGGCGCCCATCAGCATACCAAATCCGGATTTTAAAAGATTTCCAGCGCTCAAAGCACTTGACATTTTACCAGTCAAATTTTGAAAACTGCCACCGGTGCCTGCAATTGCATCTCCTAAGTTACTAGAAGAATTGCCAAGAGAATCAGATGCCTGTCGGGCTGCGTCGGTGGCTTCGGCTTGTGACTTTAAAGCTTCTGTGTGCTCTTTGACTGCCTCAATGTAATCCTCCATATCGCGAGGATCCATGCCGGCAGTAGGAGATGCTGCGCCGCCACTTAAATCGGCTCTAATCCCCTCTAATACGGCTTTAATATCGTCTAATGTCGCCACTTAAATAAACCTTCTCATAATAAATAGTAAAAGCCCAGAAACTTGGGCTTTTGTTGTCTAACCTAGATGATTAGGCATAGTAGGTTGGTTTTGTGCTGATAGAGTGTGGGATGTTGAATTTCTTGAACCCTTTCCACTTCGATTCTTTTTAATTGCTTCTTTTTCCATTTCCAATTGTCTCACAAGTCTATCTGTGAACCATTTACGCAAACCAACTGGAAGATTGTACGCTTCAGAAAAAGACCAGCCACCTGAATATTTCAGGAAAAAGAACGTCTCATACACGCTCTCCATATATTCAGGAGTTAGGCCAAAAAAAGTCCGCGGTAAGCGGAACCTCCACATCTTGAGAGTAGTCGCACGCACTGCACTCAAAGTATTGTTTCATTTCAAGATCGGGAGTAACTTGCTTGTAACATTTACGCAAGTGAGCAGAATCCATAGAAGGAATGTTGTCAACCACATAATCTAGTGCTTCTGATGTATCGTTATCCTCGATTGAGACAAGCATGCTTCGAAGCTGCCCTGTGACAAGTCTATCCCGTTTATTGTGATTTTTAGTCCTAAGTCTGGCGGTATTCTTTTCATCATTCCCTGTAAGCAGCCTAAATGTTGCTGTTAGCTTGGATTTTGGAAGTACTGTTGTAAACGTTCCATCTTGGTTGCGAGTAACGTTTTCAAAGTTTCCGCCAGTGTTAATCTTAAGAGAATTCAAATCAAAAGTATGCTCTTGTTTGGTTTGACATGCAGGGCATGTAACCTGAGTATTGTAATCACTGCCATATCCAGAAACTCGACATGAAACAAGAAGAGCATTCTTATCACCAACAAGAAGCGAATTAACATTAATTCGATTATCGACAATAATGCTTTGCAATACACGATCTAATGCAACACCCTGCTTAAGCAGCGACTGAGAAGTAAGGATATCTTCCTCTTTTGCAGTCATTTGCTTAATTTCTATAGTTGGTTGCCCGTGGAGCGGATGTCCTGGGGGATAGTACTTGCCCTCCGATGGCAACTCAACAAACTCAGTAGGAACAACAAACGAAAACGGGTGTTGTGTTTCGTTGTTGTTCATCATTTGGTTGACAGGGGGTTCTGCTTGGGGTGCACCTGAGTTAGTGCCGCCAAGCCTGTCTCTATTTCTAGACAATATACACCTCTATGTTATTATTGTTATTTTATTATACGTTAAAGAAACTGTTTCCGCCAAGAGCCACAGCAGATGATTGACTATTGGGTGTCTCTATTCTAGCCCAATCGTACCTAACTTTTAAGGACAATTCTACTAATTCTTCTTGTCCATATTCAAGAGTACCACCGAAATCGATTTCAGATATCATTGCATTCCAAAGTGTCCACTGTTCGACAGGCTTGCCATCAGCATCAATTTGAGTGATGGTGATTGTGCCTAACGCGGCAGTTGCTTTGGCTTTTGAGACACTGGTTAAATCATCGGGAGTAGATGGAATTGCATAACCAGACGCTTGCGCCATCGCAGCCAAAGTAGCCGCGACATCTGGATCGCCGCCAGGATCAACAAGCTTCATACTAATCTCATTCCAAGTAACATTACCTGGGTAGTAATACGTGTGATTTAAGTATTTGTGCTCGGTATGATTCAAAGTAAACATTGGTTTATCAACGGATTTTGAATACCACAAGAGCGGCCCTCCGTTTTGTGATGCGATACCCGTAATACTAACTGTAAACCTAAATCTACGTTTTGGATCTTTCAGATTTACGTCTTCTTTAAATGATTGTGACCAGAATGGCATTTTTAGTTTTCTCCCTTGAAATTAACTAGTTTTTAAATTATTTTTAGTCATCGAAAGATGCACCAGTCGATGCAATAACAAAGTCAATTGCGATGAACTCAATTGCTCTTGCAGGCTTAACCATAATCTTTGCATAAAGAATGTTCTGATCAATTAAGTCTGGGGTTGTTGTGCTATCATCGAGAATCAAACGATAGTCGGTGATACCGAAGCGAGTCTTAACGTTTGCCAAGAATGGCTCGATAAGTCCCTTAAATCTGTCCCATGTAGCTTGGACGTTTTGCTCAAAGAGAATCTGAGTCGAAAGAACTGAGATTTGTTTCTTCAAGTAGATTACGAGTCGTCTGACGTTAATTCTATCAAGTGCCGATGGGCGTTCCTGGAGAGTTTTCTGTCCGAGAACCACGATTCCGTTAGATGGGAACGAAGCAATGGGGTTGATTCGTGCATCATACAGGGTATCACGTTCGCGAGAAGAAAGTCTCTCGGAGACATTTGTGATAGGAATTCCAGCGGCTCCCTCGGTAAGTCCACCGCGGTTGAACCCTGCGGGAGCAAACCACACATCAGAACGCGCCTCAGAAGAGCCGAGAACACCCATCATAGCGACGGTGGGCGGGATCCAAACTAGCTGTCCAGTGGCTGCATCTCTTGTTTGAACCCATGGATAGAATGTTGCGCCGTAAGAACTATCAAGTCTTCTATCTTTAAGTGAGTTGGCAGTACTGACAACGTTTTTGTTGGCTCTATTTCTCTTTTCGAGATATTCCTCATGCTGCGGCGTGTATACATTCGACAAATCAATGAGTGCCATGGCATCTGCACGATCTTGGCAAACATCAATCATGTATTGTGTAAGCGCATCGTTTGTAAGTCCCGGCATTGTCAGAAGATTAAAATCAAGCAATCCAACATCCGCCACAGTTTCGAGTGTTCTACGAATTGTGTGGTATACATAATCGTTATCTTCCGTGGAGGATGCATTCATTAAGGAGTTCGCAACCGGATCTGGCTTTGTAATATCAAATCCATCAAAACCACCCCAGAATGGTGCAGTAAATCGGTTGAAGTTTGCATCAAGTAGCGTTTTGTAGCTGCCGGCTGCAGTAACCGAAGAGTTATCTCTACGAGATCCGGACACATAAATGTACTCACTGTCTGCGTTTTGTTTAACGTTATCTAGACTGAACACATATGTCCATGGATCAATTCCAGCGCCGGCGGAACTTCTACCAGTTGTTGGATCGTCGGGGAAATCTGGGTACAGGAGCCTGTGCGGATCTGCAACACTTGCATCTGGTGTGTTAGAAGTTCTAGTGCGGGTTGTTCTAAATCCAAAGTACGCATCCGTTGGGTTAGTTAATCCACCATCAACACTTGAGGAGCGCAACAGATCTGTTGGGAATGTGAACGAGCCAGTTACCTCATCAGGATCTGATAAGCCGCTCAAAATCTCCCATGCCTTTTCGGCTCCAAACCCGCCGGCGTAAGAACCACTGTAAGAAATGTAACTTAAGTAAAGCTTTGACTCGGTTTGATCCGTAGTGCCCTTCACATCAATGACGGGTGAAGGTGCGGGAGGTCCATAGTATCCAAATGGTAACAAGGAAGGATCAGTAGCGCCTGCCTCTACATCGGGATTCATCTCTACTCTAACAAACTTAGATTTGTTATCGTATTCTCCGTAGTAGCGTAAACGACGGTTTGTTGAGTCCCATTCTGCATATTTGTCACCGATCTTGCGTGCAACAAAGTCAGGCGACGTCGGATCCAAGGTACAGTTATCGAAACGCTCCATAACCTGAACAGCATTATCAGTATCATGCAGACTTCTTAGCACAACTGAGAAGCTTCCATATGGACTGGTGTTTGTGTTGGATTGTCGAATTCTCTCGATTGAAACCTTGACATTTTTATGAAGCCATTCGCCGTGTCCGCTTCCCACAAGACGGAAAAGCTTTTGCTGTGCTGATGGATTGTACGAGGTTGCTACACCGGTATCTTGTCCAATGAACCAGCCTGCTACCGCTTCGCGTGAAGCTTGCTTTTTCATGTTACCCCAGTTTTGGGTGGAGCCATCCGAGCCGGAACCAAGCGCCACAATAATACCAACACTTGCAGTTGCTGCCGCAAAGCCACTTGATCTTACGTGCTGCTCGTACGTTTCACCGAGCCAGTAATCAACCTGTGCAGATGCGGGGTAGAAAGTTTTCTCGTTGTTGCTCATCAACTGAGGGTTTGTGTTAAATTGATTGCGAATAAAGTTTTCACTGTTGTCGTTAAAGTTGAACGTGAATGTTTGATCGCCCTGAGCCGAACCTGACAGTCGAACCTGATAGTTTCCAGAATCGTCAGATTTAATAAATGCGGCATTAGATGCAGTAACATCTGATGTGCGAGTAGTTTTACCATCCCAGAGGTTTCCACTAAGCTGGATTAATCCGTTCTGGAGATACCATACAGCGGCGAGTGAGCCAGTACCAATGTTTGGTGAACCGGCGCCGCCGGCAAAGCCACCAGAAACAATACCGCTAGATTTAGCCGTGGCGTTTGTGTTAATGAGTCTATTTCCATCGACGCCATCGGATGCGTTCTGCTCAAGCGTGAGGATGGGTGTCGAACCAGTTGTCGCGATATTAACCTTGATTTTAGCGCCAGAAACAGCACCATTATGCACAGTGTGAATTGCTGCTGACAATTGCGTCATTGCATAGTAGCTGAGGGCACCAACGGATGCATCTTTTACAACACTAAATTTAAAGAATCCACTAGCGCCGTCAGTTACACCGGCAACGTGGGTGCCAGAAACAGCTATATAGGTTTTAGATGTGCCGTCAGAAGAGATAATGGTATAAGTACTACCAGAAACAGAGCCAATTGCCTTCATATCTTTAAAGTTAATGGAAGCTGTTGCCTCGGTTGTTGTGGTTTGCGGGAAAATGAACATTCCGAATGCGCCGGCATTGCTAGTTGGAGAGACTGCACCACCGGTTGTCGGCGCTGAGCCTGATGTCTTCCAGCCTGCTGCGGCATCTCCGCCAGCGGCTTTACCTAAAGATGTTTGTTGCCCAAGAAGACGAATATAAGTAAGTGGAGCAACATTTGAGTTCAGGAACGCTTTTGCTGCATAGGTTCCATACATTGGAGACTGCAGGTTACCATGGCGGTAAATGTCTCCGCCACCAAAGCCCGGCACAGTGTCGCCGAATGCGTTAACAAAATCGGAAAATGATTCGACTTTGACAGGCTCCATCGCCTTTCCTTTTCTTGCTCTCCCGATTATCACCGGCCCAATTGCGTCTGGCGATTGTGGAATAAAGGAGTTATCAATCTCGTTGATAAATACTCCTGGAGATACGAACTTGAAGTTTTTAACTGACATCTTTATTATACCCTCTTCTTGTTATAATTTCGAAAAATCATAAGTTAATCATCAGTAAATAGTTAATGCATTTTCAAAAGTCTTCGAGGTATTAAAGAAATTGACTCCACTTCCTGAACTAATCTTCAATAAAGCCCGGATCTCCGGGAAGTGGCACAGTTTCTCTAGGAAATGTTATCTCAACAGCGTTTTCTTCTACTTTTACAATTCTACGATCATCGTTGTTGCCTTCACCAATCAAGTAACCTAAAACACGTATTTTTATTTCAGTTGAAAATGTACGTATATCCTCATTTAATGTAGCCACATTATTGCTGTGTGTGAAATCTTGATCTATAAATGCTTCATAAAGATGCCCATTCCTACGCATGACAAAAGAATTAATCTGCCCTGTACGCGCTATGAAGGGCGCAACTAAATCATTCATTTGCTGTTGATACTCAGTGTTAATTAGAATCTTGTAGTTTACGTCAACATATATTGGTATCGGTATTGAAAGAGTTTGTATGACAATCTTTTTATTAATTCGAGGGTAATATTTCTGAAACGATGTTTGTTTTGGGAGTTGTCGCATCGCTGTTGCTGCTGCAAAATTTCTTGTTTTATCTTGTACAATTCTGCGAGCTATCACCATTCTCCCGCTCCTACCATCACCATCATTGGAGTATATTTGCGCTTGATAGGATCCCTTGTTGGCAGGATCTTTTACCACACCCGTTCTTTCAACGCTAATCAAGGGAAGCTTGAGTGCACCTTGCTGATCACGCAATTCCTTAGAGTTTTTAATCTGAAATGCTCTTTCTGGGGTTTGCCATAAGACTGGTACTGTAACTCTTCCTTCGTTCGTTCTGGCAGTTAGGGCAAGATCTTTTTTTACCCACGACGTCAAGGAATAATCTATATCCTCTAGCGTGGATGCCAACATCCCTATTTCCTCCAATGTCATTGATCCCGTATGGGCAATATCAGGTAACATTGCAAAATCAAAATTATCAGGTAGCATCGAATAATCCCTTTCTAGAACGCTTACAGATAGCTGTTATTTCAAAAGTGTGGTTAACTTGTCCAAAAAGCTTTCGCGGTTCTGATAATTTAACTATCTCATAATATGTTTTACCATATAAAATAAAATCACCCTCTCTTACAAATAAGTCTTGATCTTCTGTCAGTCGCCGGCGATGAAAATTAACTGTTATGACGGAATCGGAATCAATTCCCATGCCCTCAAGATAACTTGTAGCCTCTTCAGTGAACTCAACTAAGGCATAAACTCTGATCGGGGATAGATATGTTTTTTCAATAGCTTCGCCATACATGTCGTGAAAGTTTGTACGCTCCATATCAATTGGATAATACAATATTGCTTGCCCAATTACGTTTTCAATAAGCTCGTCATTGACTTGCTTAACAAGATCCCGTTCTTTTTTACCTAAAAACAGCGGTGGTGGTGGCTGATCTGGTCTTTTCCATTCGTTTCCCATTTATTTACCCCACAAATATCGGCACAGGAGAAAATGCAAACGTTTTCGCTGCGGAATCTGCCTTTTCTGCCGACACCTTCACAAGTTCTTGGTACTCCATTTCCTTCAACATTTCTCTCAGCTTGTCTTTAAGATCATCTTGCTCTTTTTGAGCCTGAGAGAGCAGTTCTGAATGGTTTAGGGTTACGTTATCACCTGGAATCGGAATTTGAGTAAACTTACCACGAATTTGTCCAAGCATTTCTTTACAAAGAGCTAGTGCATATTTTCTAATCCACTGCTTTCCAATAGAGTTGATATTTTCATAAGGCAAATTGCCATACGGCAGCGTATTCATATTGTTTACGCCTCTGACGCCATCATCATACCCGGATTCGTCAGCTGTTGAGTCTTGTTTGATGTAAAAGTTGAACCAAATCTCATTATTCTCATAAGGAAAGTTCATTGGATTTGGATATAGTCTTAATCTGTTGTTTTTTAATTCATAAGAATAATGAGATGTGCGTGTATAAATCGAATCTTCATACATTATAGCCTGCATTTTGTTTTGCCACGTTGGTATAAGCTCAAAAGTTGAGTCGTCAGCAAACTGTCCATAGGTGCTCAAATTTCCCACTACCCCAACACCACCATAGTATCCATAAAAACGCCACATTGCTCGCGGAGTCTTAAAAAACACTTTAGTGACAAATATTCTTTTAGTACCAACAGAACCCGAAAACGGAACAGTGTTCCCAGACTCATCTTGTCCTGTGCTGGAGGCAGTTTCGATAATTGACTGTAAATCGTAATCTTGAACATTCTTTTCTGGCACAAAAGAGCCAGAATAAATCCGGCTAGTTCCACCAAAGCCTGATTTAGTGGACATTCCATCACCCACTCTTTGGGCATACGACACTTGGAACCTGGGATATCTTAAGTTAGAGCCGGTTGGGCCGGATTTAATTTCGCCTTTGTGATTAAATGTACCAGTAACATCTCCCAGCGAATCTCCTAGCGCGTTTTTGCTTTGATGAAGATTAATTATGTACGAATACTCTAAAACTGCCTCTTCATAAGCAGCATAAACATTAGCTGGGGTAAGTTCAATATCAACAACATCGCCACCAAGCTTTTTATACACATAGTTAACTTGCAATGCAGCGCCACTTAGAAAGTCTACAGAAGCGGTGTAAATACCGAAAGGTACCGCAGTTCCCACATTGGCAGCGGAGCCTGTTGATGTAAGAATAATTGCGCTAGTGGTTGATTTTGGACTTAAGTTGGTTGGCACTAAGTGGTTCCCCCTCCCATTAAATAGTAAAGAGCGTTACAAAACTCAATGCTCATTGGCGTTTATTTTACGTAGTGGTGGTATTCGTTTTCTTTTTAGTGGTTTTACGTCTACGTGTTGTTGTTTTTTTAGTAGTTTTGGGGGCAGCGGTTGTTTCTTTCTTAAGTTTAGGCTTTGTGGTTGTTGTTTTGGTAGTTGTAGTTTTCGTTGTTGTGGTGCCTGCTGTTGTCGTTGTCGCTTCAACTTCTCTGACTGTGATACCTGGGGCTGTTCGAGTAGTTGTTTCGATTGTCGGCTCTGTCGTTGTGGTTGTTTCCGTTGTTGTTTTGCTTGTAGCCGCTTTTAAACGAGGGTGAGCACCGTGCTTATGTGCGAACTTGTTTGGGTTCGCAAGTATTCTTCTCTTCTTTCCCATTTGTAACTCCTAGTAGGTTTTAAATACATCAATAAATAGTACGGCAGATGCAAAAATCTCAAAAATTTGCCGGCGGTATTTTTCGGGCGATCGCCATTTTCAAGAAAAACCCCCAACCCAGAAAGGAAGGGGGAAAGTATGAAAACTTATTTGTTTGCTTAATTAGCTCTACGCCGAAGCGGCTGGAAGCTTGGCTTCATCGCCATCTGCATCGAACATGTTTGCAATCCAAGAAGTTGCACTAACACATACGCATCTAACATATGTAGCAGTACCCGGAACTGCGGATTCAGCACCGCCCCCGGATCCACCATTAATGGCAACAGAACCTGGGTTGCTTGATCTAAGCTCATATCCAGTTGAGCCACTTTCTGTGAGATATACAATTGTTCCCGGTGTTGGTGTTGGTAAAATAACGATGTGGTTAGCATCGCCATCGGCATCCACAGTAATAAACTGTGCACCGTCAGGAATAGCTGCGCCGTCATCGCTTGCCGTTACTGCAGTCGAAACGGGCTGAAACCCTCTCGCTCGTAGTACAGCAGTGCCCATTGCCAAATCTCTCTTTAAATTTTCTATCAAAGCCTCTATTCTTGCGAGACCTACTCTTTTTGTTCCCATGTTAAAAACCCTCCATTTATAATCATGTCACCGCATTTCTGCGACCGTGCTTTATATGCACGCAATAACTTAGGATGAACCTTAATTGGTTCGTATATAAATAGCCACTAGATACAGGAAAGCCCCCGTTAAAAAACGGAGGCTTTACACTGTGCATTACGTTTCTAGTGTTTAGCTACTAGTTGCGCCGGCTTGACCGATGATGCCTTGAACCACAACCAGTCCGTACATATCTGGACGAACCATCTTCTTGGCGTAGCGAGTCATCACACCCTTGCGAGGCACGAAGTCTTCGACACCGAAGATTGTTGGTGTAGTTTGAAGTGGCACATATGGTGCGTACACGTATCCGCTCTCAAGGAAAGAGGAACCGCGACGTCCAACAAGGATCACATTACGCAGGAAGTAAGGATCGACGATAACATCGAACTTCTTGCTCAGTGAGCCAACGTTCACTGCGCCGACAGAACCGGTTTCCGAGTCATGAGTGACGGAAGCGCGGAATCCAGCGGTAAACTCAAGGATGTTGGCAACTTCTGGTCCACAGACGATGAAGTTAGCGCCACCACGAAGAGTCTTGCGGTGAATTTGTGCAGACACATCATTAATGGTTTCTGCAAGAGTCTCATACCACTCGGACACGGTACCGGTGAAGTCGGGAGCCGCAGAGCTAGCGCCAATTTCAGCACCAGTTTCACGGTTCACGAAGAGACCGGGTGAGCGTGACCAGTAGTAAGTACTGGCAGATGCACCATTAACAAGATCGGCAAGGATCTCACGATCGATTTCAAGAGCGATTTGCTCCGAAAGGATGCTTGTCAACTCAACCTCTGCATCAAGGTTGTGGTAGGCGTTAAGATCTTGTCCTAACTCCGGAGTCCACTTAGCCTTGAGCTTCTTGGTTTGAGCAGTAACAGCAATGCTATCAACCTTGATGTCGATCTCTGGGATTTCGGCAGAGCCTTCAAGTCCCCAAACTTCCTGACCGGTAACAGCACCAACAGATTGTCCGTTGGCAAAGTCATCGTGCATTGGGAAGCCCAAATCAAGAGTACCACCTTGGATAGCAGCAGACGTTGTGTTTACGCTAGAAGCGAAGAACAGATCGAGATGCCCATCGTTTTCATGAGACGCGGATGTGTTTTGAGTCAGACGACGCAATTGCTGCGTGTTGCTGACAGTCAAACCAAGTCCACTGATGGTTGCAAGATTTGCAATCGATGCAGTAACAGCACCAAGATTGTTGTAATCAAGCTGAGTTCCGTCAGTACCAGCAGTAGCGATGGTAGACTTCGCACAACGTGCACGAATAACGTATACCGATGAACCACTGAGTGCTTCCAGATCTGGATCGTATTGCTGTGCCTTAAGCTGTGCAGCAGTCTCATTACCAACAAGCCAGCCGCTCAGAGTGACAGCAGAACTGGTGATAGCGCAGGAGCCAGTTGGCGATGCGTATGCATAACCACGAGCACCAACGGTACGAGGACCGGAAAGATCTCCACCAAGGGAGCCAACAAGGTTGACACCACCGGTTACTTGCGAGCCAACTCGATCGGTACCGTAAATTGATTGATCGTTTATGTTACCCATTCTGTTATCTTCAGCACCGGAAGCACCGAGATCTGGAGAGTAAACGAAATCCAGGAAGAAGATCAGTCCCGAGGGTAAGCTCATGGGCTGAACAGAGACAAGATCGTTTGCGATCAAGCCTGCGAATACACGACGTACGATGGGGAACGCGACGGCTGCAAAGCCCTCAACATCTCCAACGCTCATGCTGCTGCTTTCGCGGAGCAGTTCTTTTGCTTGGTTTTCAAGCAAGCGAGCCATGGCACTTCTCTGACGATCTTTATCAAGACCTTCGAGCAAACCAGTCTTCTCCCACTTGGAAAGAAGAGCGGAGCCTTCGGCGCGCATATCACGATTGACAACACCTTCTGTCAATCTTTCGATAATACTAGACATTTTAAATCACCTCCTTTTTTCTATAAATTATGATTATTTTATTCCAGCTAGTCTTTTCATACGCTCCTGTAAAGGATCGGATGAGGGTTTCTCTTTACGAGTTGCCCTTAAAACAGTAGAACGACGACCAATTGCTTCGCTCAGTGATTGTGGACTGCGCTTAGGCGCTGCCTCCACTGTGCTTTGAAGCGTATCATATATCGTACGTGCTTCTGCTACTGAACCGGCGCCAGAAATCGCTTCGACAATTTTATCCTTTTGTCGCTCATTCAAGGAGGTATTTCTCAATACTCGGTTCGTGTAAAGCAAGCGAGCATTCGAAAGATTTACATCTTGTAAGTTTTCTTTTAACTCCTGGGTTGCTTGCTTATACTTATTGTTCTGCTCGTTGAGTTGGTTATTTTCGAATACCAACTCTTCATGAGCTTTCTTCAAAGTTTCTAATTCTTCTTCCACATCTGTACTGCGACGATGTGCTAATTCTTTTTCGATTTGGTGCTTCATGTCATCAGACGATCTGCCAGCCCAGCCAGCAAGATCTGCACCCATATCTACAGTAAGTTTTTCCATAATGGAATCGACGAGAGAATCCATATCGATATCCTCGTCTTCAGCTAATCCGACATCATCGGATGCATCAAATTCTTTTTCTTCAGCGTCTGCTTCGTCAGCAGTGCCAATACTGGGAGTTGCGGAAGCAACTGTCATGTCCTCGCTGATGTCTGGATCATCCTTGTCTTTGTCCGCACCATCGGGCACTCCGTCGTGATCTTTATCAAACTTAGCGCGCTCACCGTCGAGTGGATCGGCATCGCCTTTCTCACCCTTCGCTTCTTCAATCATTTCTTCAACCAGTGCTGAAATGCTGTCTTCAGAAAAATCTACCTCTTCATCATCTTCACTTAACGCAGAAGCTAAGCTATCAATGCTTTCTTGAAGGGCGCCCAAGTTGATATCTATCTCTACCTCTGTTCCGTCTGCAGGAAATGAATTCAAGTTCTTACCTTCCAGCTCAGCAAAATCATTTGTAGCAGCCAAAGGGATATCTTCTTCCGTAATTTCCTCAGCAGGTGCACTTGCGTCAGCTTCGTCACCCAAGCCGGCTTCCATACCTGCACCCAAGTCTGCACCCAAGTCAGCATCGGGCGACAGTGGTTCATCCTGCTCCAACAGCTTATCAAGGGTATCTCTAACTTCGCTCGAATACTTTTCAATTACGATAGTTTCGGCGTTTTTTAAAGCTGCATCACGCAAGGCTTTGGCATCAACAATGGCTTCATTAAGCAAATTAGACATGTAGTATCTCCTAAATCACAACATATTTCAAAAATAAATAGTGTTGTGACGCATGAAAGCCCATTTTTTTCGTTAGCGGCAATCTAACTTCCTTTACCGCCAAGAATCCACCAGTTTTCCCCATCACACTGGAGAGTCCTAGTAGAATAACTCATATTTATTTTTATTTCTTTGCCGATATCTATCCTCCCGTCTTCGCAAGCCACTTTAAGAGGGTTAGATGTGATTTTATGTTTATTATCATCTATCTTTTTTATAATTAAAATTCTTCCCTCATTATTCTGAGGTGGCGGTAAATTGATCTTTACTGCGTTTTTTGAGGTGTTGCAAATAATTGTATGATCTTCAGACTCAACATCATATTCTTTTTGACTGATTTTTGTAATATTTTTATAGACAGCACCGTTGCATCTTAAGGACAACTTGCTTATAACATCGTGTGCCTTTACATTACCTTCGATATTCAAAAGATTGTTTTTATTATCGAATATTAAATTCTCTGACGATTCAAAGCCTGAATCACTTTTAAATTGTATTTCTTGTTTTGAGCCGGCGGCTTGTGGTATTTTCAATTTAAAGTAGTTGTCGTATAAATTTTTGAGAGTCGTGTTTCGCGTATCTTTGCGAGAGCGATCACCAACCATAAGCACGTCATTGTCTGCTAAATTTTGTCCTTGAGTGTTGATATTTGGCAACAGTACTGGGTTTAAAATTACTTTTCCGTTTTTAGTTGCCAAGCCGCTATTTGGCTGAAGGTTTATGGAAACTGAGTCTTCTTCTATTTGTATTCCGGCACCAGGGTTTATTTGCAATTCTCCACGAATATTGCGTAAACCAGAGCCATGGTTTATATATGAAGCATTTATTTGCCCCATAAATTTGTCAGTTGGTAAATCTGTTATGCCGGCGGCTGAACCTTTTATTGAATTAGCCACTATATCATGAGCCTTCAAGGTTTCACCATTAAAAGTTAATCTTCTGCTCATTGTAACGGATTCATCCCCATCCCACACCATAATAGCGCCGATGGATTGGCTTTTTATTTTTTTAACTGCGACATCTTTTATTGTTGCACAAGGACTTTGAGCGTCAGTATCATAAAACACACTAGCGCTTATTGCGTTCTTGAAAACTTTAACGCCATCAATTTCCTGATCGGCATGCTGATCAACAGAGCCGTCTACTTTTCCTTTTAAAACATTATATGCCATATTCTACCCTTCTCAATAAATAGATTTATATCTGTAAATAGTCACAAAAAAGGATGCCCCCACAGGGAGGGCATCCAAAAGATTCCAATATGAAATATCGGAAAGGTTGATTAGGCGATTCGCCAATCGCAAGAGTTACCAGCCGTAGCAGCAATAAGAGTTACTGCACCGTAAGATGAACGCAACACAAGTGAAGCAAGTCCATCAATACTTTGGTTGGCGTGTCCGCGACTGATTGTAACAGCTTTGTTAGCGGCGATTGTGTGTGCCTTGATGACAACGACATCACCAGCAGCAGGGTTCGCTGGAAGCGTAACCGCAGCGTTATCAGACAAAGCCGCAAAGAAGTTAAGACCGACAGCGGCGGCGCCACCATCTGCAATAGCAGCAGCAGACATGCTGTCACCACCAGTAGTGTCAACAGACATAACACCGTTGCTAGCAGTAATACCAGTACCAGCGATGTTGCCTACAAGATCAGCAATGCTTTCTAATCTCGTAGCGTTTCCGTCAGCATCAAGGAAAGCGATGCTATCGTTAGCAACGTTAGCAACTGCAGCAGTTATGTTGTTTAAGTCAACAGCAATAGCGGTACCTGCACCACCTGACAAACCGGAGCCGGCGGCGGCGACAGAAGCCAAGCGAATTTGGTTCGAGTTCATTTCGATACCACCAGTTGCGATATCAGTTAAGAAATCACCAATGCCTTCTTTTACAAGAACACCATCGTTCGAATCATCCATGAAGATGAGGAAGTCTTCAGCGACATTAACACCGCCAGAGATAGCATCCAGGTTTTCAGCCTTGATCTGCCCACCAACGTTTAAGTTTGCGGAAGATGAAAGTGATGCCCCAGCGAGGGCGCCTGTTGCAGTAACAGAAGCGAAAGAAGCAGCACCAGCATCATTGAAACCGAATGCTGAATCTCCACCAGTACGAACAGCAGTCGAACCAGAGAGAGTTGCAGCGGTAAGTACGTTGGATGCAAAAGTTAAACCAGCATCGTCAGAGAGAAGCCCATTTGTGCCGGCGAACACCATGCGGTTGGCGGTTAATCCGTCAGCGGTAAGTGTTTGAGCACGAACATCGTGAGCACCAAAGTCTTGATCAGAATCGTTGTTAGAGATACCGCGAGACAAAGCAGCAAGATCTTGAGCAGCCGAAGTGGTAAGAGTACCAGCAGAGACATTAAGAGTCTTGCCAGCGCCAACAGTGATGTCACTGGTAGCGATGGTAGCACCGTCAATTGTACCGCCGTCGATATTGATCGTGGTGACGGTTCCCATGTCGGCAACAGTACGACCAGCGTTAGTCCAGTTGCCAGCCATGCTAGCGATAGTAAGAGCACCAGCAGAAGTTAAGCCGTAAGCCTGACCAACTACAAGGTTGCCTTTAAAGGTTGCGTTACTAGACGCAGAAAGAACACCGCTTTTCAGAAGACTACCTACTTCTGCGCCGGCATCGTCCATAACAACGATACTTCCGGAACGAGTAAGTGAGCCGCTGACAATAGCAGGTCCTACTTGAAATTTATAAGCCATGTTTAAAAACCCTCCATTTTATTAGTTTTATATTTAGGCATGAATAAGATAAACCTATCCACATTTAAGCACAAACATGCATTCATGCTTGCTTTTAAATAGTCTTTACTTGGTGGTACTAAACTTAGTAAATGAAGTATTTGTTTGAACCGTTGCAATAAAGCTGTATTGATGCAAAGGGAGACTTCAAAACTACTGAATTTATACCGTCGATTGTATCGCCACCTGGGGCAACAATTGTGATATTATTGCTTGCTGCGGCGCCGCCTTCGTCTTTTATGACAAACGTTTGCCCACTTAAAGTTGAGGAGGCGGCTGGAAGAGTTATTTGCAATACACCATTGCTGGAGTCTGCGCCTATAAAGAAATCTAAAGTTGTAACGGTGTAGTTTTCGTTTACAAATTTTCGAACATGTTTAACGCCGCCGGCTATTCTTAAAATTTTATTACGGAATATTAAGTCCGAGGATCCTGTAATTGAGCCTGCCGATGTGTGAAACTGTACCGATCCGCTAGGACCTTTTCCGGACGTGGTATTGGTGAGGTATCGGGCATCTCCATATAAAAACGAAGCAGAAATAGAAACACTAGCTGAAAGAGAGCCAGTTAATTTTAAATTGGTGCCATCGTACGTTAATCCGGTGTCGCACCTAAGAGTGTTGGCATCGCCGCCGGTGTCAATAACAATGCCATTTGAAAGTGCATTGGAGACACGTGGAACATTGATAATTTCAGCGCCATCAGATGTACTTAAGTTGCCAGAAACAATTGAACCACTAGGTAAATTAAGCCTAGTAGTCAACTTGTTTGGCAAGAAGACGGTTCCGGAAAGATTATTGTATGCCACTCTGGTGCCTCCTTATTTAATTAGAAGACAAACCAATTGGAACCATTTGAATATAAACTAATTGCCGGATTAGATCCCGTTAAAATATAAAAGCTGCTGTTATCTATATTGTAGCCAGAAGAACAGGTAAGACGAATATTGGTTCCGCCACGACCGGCTACTTCATCTTTGACAATCAGCACTGCGCCGGCGCCATATGTCGCTGCAGCGGGAATATTGATCTCAACATTATTGTTGAGAGTAACACCTAAAATATAACTCGGTATACTTGCTGTCGCCTTTGCTGCATTGATCCCTGTATACATTCCCTTAAATGCGCGCACGGTGACGGTTTGCGAGGTATTATCTGCCTTCAGTATTGGGGTAGTGCTATTAACCTGAGAGACGACTAGGCTACCTGTTCTCATGTGTACATCGTCATTAGTATTACCAAAAGACGTCGATCCGCTAACATCGATTTCAGTCACATTTTCAATATGATAATGACTAGCCGATACAATTCCATTCACCACTAGCGTGCCTGTTAAGATAAGGGTATTTGCATTATATGAACCATAGGCTGCGGTATGGTACATGAAATTTAAGGTGCCTGACGTATTACCAGCACCCGACATGAATTGAACCGATCCTGTTGGACCGAAGGCGCCTCCGTCATCGGAACCGCTACACCGTACATATGCCCATCCAAAATCTGCCATGATTTAGCCTACTCCTGAAGAGCCCGACCAATTGGGGCCGGTAGAATTCGTAACCTTGCCGGTTTTAATTGAAGTTAAGCCGGCTAGAACATCAACATTGCCAGATCCTGTCATCCAAATTTCAGAAACTTTTAATTCCAGTCTTCCGG
>CEUT01057650.1_pt1 | contig 28671 bp, 38 predicted proteins | sample 531401 | NCBI WGS metagenome assembly CEUT01 (sample SAMEA2622821, study PRJEB7988) | marine metagenome | biome: marine biome (ENVO:00000447); feature: surface water layer (ENVO:00002042); material: "saline water (ENVO:00002010), including plankton (ENVO:xxxxxxxx)" | depth 5 m | reverse complement strand
AGGTGGCTGCTCTATGTGTAAATTATTCATAGTCTCATTAGCCCATTTGTTGAACCATTGGCAGTTGCGCTCCATGGTGTATTTTCTACACTGACTTGTAAATGAACATTGTGTATGTATGGGAGGGAAACGGGACGTAGGGAATTGAACGAAAACTACGCTATGACTGGGAGTGAAGTGAAATGTCTTCCCCGTTTTTACTACACAAACCTCCCTTGTACATGGTGCTTCAACAATTATGCACGTAGCCTCAGCACCTCAAGCCTTCTTGAATGCGGAGTCCCGCCAAATGTGGCTGCACTCCTTGCATTCCCAAAGATGGACTCTCTTTCGTAGCCCATCGTGATACCTCGCAGACAGTCTCCTTGGTATGTGCTCATGACCGCACTTGCGGCATGATACACGCAACTTGTCCATGAACCTACCCATTACTGCTCGCCTCTCTTCACCACTATGTCGTCTATCTTCAGAATGGCAGTGGTCACTTCAGTTGCGCTGAGTATGGCTTGACGAACGAGTTGCACTGGTTCCACGACTCCAATCTCCCTCATGTCCACTATCTCGTTTATCTTCTCCACATCAGGCCCAAACGTGTACATGCCCTCTGCTATCGCATTCCTGAGTGAGAACACGCAGTTCAGTGGAGTGTGACCCGCTACCTCGCCTATGGTCGCTGGAATTATCTCAAGCGTGTCAGCGAACGAGTTGATAGCCATCTGCTCCATGCCCTGTATCTTCGGTGCCTCGGTTCTCAGGTGACTGGCTATGGCAGCGTACGTTGAGCCGCCACCAGCGACAATCTTCCCACCGTTCATGACCAGTGATACGACACCTAGAGCGTCATCGAACCCCCTCTCGACCTCATCGAGAGTGGTGTGACTCGCACCGCGTATGATTAGAGTGGACTGAGTTGACTCAACCTCTCCCTCCACGAACAGGTAGTGCACGTCGTTGTGCTTCTGCCTGACTATCTTGCATGGTGCTGCTGTCTCTAGGTCATCGATTGAATGCGATACGCGGATTCCTATGGCTGATGATAGAGAACGCATGATGCTCTCCTGTATCCTCTTCACCACTGCTATGCCGTTCTTGTGCAGGTAGGCTAGGGCTGAGTCCTCCACATTGTCCCTCGTGAACAGGACACCACCATTAGGCAGCATCGATACCACTGTCTTCACCTTCTGCGTCAGCGTTTGTCCAGCACGTCTTCGGACGGCCTCGTACTGCTGCATGTCGGTCACTTGTATCTGCAAGTGCTCCATCTCCTTCTCAGACTCCAGACCGCTCATCAGTAGAACGACGTTGGACTCGACAGGTATGTCCATCTCAATCGCATAGTCCCTGTTGACCACCACGCCTCTGAACAAATGGGAGTCAGTGAGCGCACCGCCGGGGAACGACAGCACGTTCACCTTGTCAGCATCACCAGCGGCCTTCACTGCATCAACGCAGAGTCTCGATACTATGTCCTTCGCTGATGCTAGGGTCTTTCCCGATATGGCCGTCTCAGCCACACGTAGCAGGTCGTCTTCATCAGGCTCGTACGAGAGGTTCCCATCGAGGTATTCCACTGCCATACGCGCTGCCTTGTTGTAGCCGTCGCACACCAGCGATGGGTGAACGCCCTTGCTGAAAAGATTCTCAGAGTCAGCCAGCATCTGCCCTGCTAGGACCACCGTCGATGTCGTTCCATCGTAGCACAGGCTCTCCTGCGTCTTGCTGATGTCTATAATCATCTTAGCAGCAGGGTGACCTGCTTCTATCTCACGCAGTATGGTTGCACCATCGTTCGTGATGATGGCATTGCCACCTGCATCGACCATCATCTTATCTCGACCTCTCGGGCCGAGTGTGGTCCTCACTGTGTTCACTATCGCTCTTGCTGCTCTTATGTTGCTGTGCAACGGGTCTTTTCGCTCTTCGCTCATTCTTCTTCATCTCCTTTTTCGTCGTTGTTTTCCACAAAGGGCCAGCCAACGTACACTGCTGTCTTAGATGCCATTCTCATCAAGTCCGACAATGCGGCTCCACTCGTTATGGCTGTCAGCAGTCTGTCCATTCCTACTTTCAGTTTGTATTCTTCTTCGTTCATTTCTACCATTCCAATTCAACTTCAATTATGTTCCCAGTCTCAAGACACCTTGATTTTAGGAATCCTTCTTCCCTACCCTTCATGTACAGGTCGTATGTCAATTGAGCGTCCTTGAGACAATACTCAATGACGTCGTTGTGTCGCCCCTCTCGCCATGCTGTGGGTGCGTCTGCGCTCTCCATGAGTTTAACCTCATCTAAGTTGCAGCGAGCCAAGTCATTCAGACCGGTCAGCAACTTGCCGTATGACAGCGAGTGCTTTGAGAATAGGTTTTTGGTGTCTATGACCGCATCGGACTTGCCCATGATGTCCCCAACGGCCCAACAGTCCAATGCATCCCTTATGACGGGAAGGTCGAATGACTTGATGTTGTGACCGAGCAGTCTACCACCCTTCTCGATGTGGCTCTGTAGAAAGTCACCCAACACTTGAGGGTGCAGGTCATGTACATGCGCATTGTCGATTTGCACCTCTGCCTTCGTGAAGACGTTGGCATTGCTGCCGTCCCAAGTCGCGACTACACTGGGCTCAAAAAGAGACATATTGTTCCATCCCCCTATCTCCCAAGAAAAGTTAGCAGTCTCGATATCAAGTGACAGTATATTGCTCATTCCAAGTTCTCCTTGACTCTGATGAACACCACGCGCCCATCCTTCGTCGTGTCGAACATGCTCCTAGCCCACTTATCGAAGTTATTGTATGCACTGCCCTGAGAGACGGTGTTCTGCTGCTCGTATGACCTGATGACCTTGGTCTTGCTGCGCCAGCCGTCTCCCCTGTTTCCTAACTCAACACCATCCACGGCATTGTAGGCATTGACCCACTTGCTCTTGTTGTTGGCCTTCTCCTGTACCTTCGGTCCAATCTCAACCTCGTCCTCCAACCAGAGTATCAGGTTCCTGAAGATGTCGTAGAGTATGTCCTTAGCCATGTCAACATGCTCACCTGTCACGACCCATGACTCGTCTAGCATGGCAATGTGCGTAGCGAAGATGAGGGTGTTGTTCTCCATCGCTGGTATGAATGATGACACGACTTCCAATATGTTCGGGTTCAACCCATTCAACAGCGTGTAGTAGTCGTCTATGGCGTCCAGCAGAGCGGGGTAGAAGGTATTCTCATCAGCAGTGAACATCTTTTCCATCACTGATTGCACGAGGGCCTCCTTGTCTGGTCTAGCCATCTCATCCCACTCTACGAACGTCGTCTCGGTCATGTTCAGGACCCTGTTCCTCAATCTCAACTCAAGGTCCTTGAAATAACTCGTTATGTCGTCATATGATACCTTCATGGGAGCAGTCACCTTGAATGCGCTCTCAGCCCTTATCTCGCTGACGGCCTTCCTCCTTTCCATGGTCCAGTTGCTCCAGTAGAGCAGGACCCTTTGGAAGATACCCTTCGTCAATACGTATTCCTTCACACCGGATGGTGGGTATGTTGTAATCCACAGCGACACGAGGGATTCAGTCTCTATCCTGCCTGTCTTCGTGTGCTTGACGAGCATGTTGTTGTTGCTTCCCACTGGGTTGCAAGCGGATTGCAGGTACAACACAGTTTCCTGACTGTGCTTGTTGGGGTTCAGTATGATTGAGCCTTCATCGAAGTTGAGTGCTTTTTGACCTGTAAGCATGCCTTCCTTCAGAATGGGAATCTTGTTGCCTTCAGCATCCTCCTCCATCTCAAAGCCACCGATGAGACCAGCGTCGGTACCAGTCGTGTACAGGTCGCTGTTGATACCGATGTCCTTCAAGACGTCACCGACGAACTCCCACGCTATGGACTTACCAGTCCTACTTGATTGAATCCAAAACACATGATTTCTAGGGTCTAGGTGTGAGGAACCCCATGGTATCCTCACATATGGTACTGCTACCTGTCCTTGGATGAAGAAGAATGACAGTAATCCGGGTATGTCATTGTCAATCGATGTCGCGTTGAAATGGTCAGTATAACCTTTCAGAATTCCGTATTTTCTTGATGCTCTATATTCACTCGCCTTACGCATAATTACCCCATAAGAGGTCAGCATATAATTCATTTGTATAAAATGAATGTTGAAACATGATAATAATGACTATCTTCCCTTCTTTCGCTCCACGTGTATGGGTTCCTCGGAGGTGATGACATCAACCACTCTCCTTCTCATCACATCGCCCATCCCCTTGACAGCCCTCAGAGACTCAGGAAATGCCATCTCCTCTATGCTACCGCATTTCTCAAGCATCCTCTCACCCAGTTCCTTACCAATACCGGGTATGGCTACTAACATGTCGAGCCTCACATCATTCGTGCTGACTCTCCTGATACCACGAGCACCATGGCTTGACGCTGGTTTGTGCAGTTTATCGTGAAGTTTCACTATAAACATCGCAGCCTCGCTGGTGTTCTCCGTGAAGAAGACCTGACAATCGAAGTCGGCCATGACTCTCGCGATTGTGCCAGTGAGTTCGTTCTGCACACGGCTGTATGTTATCTTCTTGCCATTCTGCTTAGCCATAGCCACATGCTTCGATATCGAGCCGTGTATAACTAAGAAGAAACGCTCATAATTCGCATCCATATTATCCAACTGACGCCAAAGATGACCACTGTGACTGGACTGGAACAGGTCGCTTATGCTCTTGGCCTCTATGCACGCCTGTCCTGAGAGATAGTCGCCTACAACCAACTGCTTGCGAAGAACAACTAAGCCAACTTTCTGTGCCTTTCTGATGACTGACTCACAGAGAGTCCCTCTCTCATTGCTGTCTACAATCAAATCAGGTTTAGCCACCTCTCTTACCTCCGTGAAAATGACAGTAATGAGGGTGTTTCCTATACTTTCTCATCGCACACCTCTTACCACTCCTGTTGGTGTGCTCACACCTGCTGCCGTTCTTGGGTCTCATCATGCACTTGTTGCAGATACCCGAGTAGGATGACCTGCTCTTGACGTTGTTCGATGACCTCGGCCCACCGCACTCAGGGCATTTCTGACTGAATGTGTGCTTCATATCAGTCCCTCGGCGGTGCCGTCGTAGTAGCGGCAGATACCACTGCATAACCCCTCGGTTATCAGTGTCTTGCATGTCGATAGCGAGTATCCAGTCTCCACTATGCTAGTGACCTGCGTTCTCGTTATGTCCTCATCGTAATCGACCCAACCCTGTGCGCCGCAGAAGTCTACTATCTTGTCTATGTGCTCGACCCTCTCGTGCTCCTTCACGCTGTCAGGTGGGAAGAACCACCTCAACCTAGCAGCCAAATAACTGACTAGGTGGAAACGAGCCTTGTGTATGGGGTTCCCCTCACCAAGCGCTGACTGCGCTAAACAGGGCAGTATCAGCATCTTGTCGTGTGAGATGTCAGGCAGGTCAACCTGTCTCTTTCTCTTGGTGAACTGCACTGCCCTCTTCACTGGTAGTTCAAGATGCAGAGGTGTGGTTCCAAGGGAAATGTACCCCTCACGCGCATCTTGTGCAACGTCCAGTAACTCGTAGTAATCGAGGGTCATTATCTCATCAGACTGCAATGGTATGCTCCAACAGGAGCGGCGCATGTTGAACGAGTTTGGTATTCTTATCATCCCTGACATGTCGAATGCCACAGTGGGGTCGCAGCATGATATGTTCAGTGCATCATGCCATTTCCTAAGCAGGTTCTTGCCTCCGTTCTTTATGCGAGTCACCTCAAACCCATTCGTGGGCATGTGAGTCTCGTCTATTGGAATCCAAAAGTGAAAACCACCACCGCTGAACCACACGTAATGCAGGTAATCATTGTCGATGAGATGCTTGTGCAGTCTCTTGACCTGCTCCTGCATGAAGGAGAACTCGACCTCAACCCCTCTCTGCTTGAAGTCCTTGCAGTCGAAGTCCAACACGAAGTGCCTGATGACAGGCGTGTTGTAGTCCACCCTGTGATGCTTGGGAGGGGTCGTGCCCCTGTATCCATATGCTGTGAAGTATGCGTTGGATATCCCATTTCTGCCTTCCCAGTACTTCTGCAACTCACGCTTGTCATGCACAATTCTCCTATAGCCACGAGTGGTCTTGTCTCCTATTATGAGGACCTCTCTAGGGTAGTCGAATGCTATGAAGGACATTCAAACACCTAGTCTACATACTTCCTGTAGAGTTCTATTGCTTTGTTGCCTATGACTTGTGGTGCAGAGTCACCGTACTTGGCATACGCCACTGGGTTGACAGTCACGTCGAAGGCAGCATATCCACCACCATCCAATGTCTGTTGATACCCGTTGCTGACTCTTACCTCGTCACCATGGACACCATAGACAGCAAGATGAACACTCACTCTGGGTAGTTCACCCTTCAACATGAAGTTCTCCATCATGACCCTCTTGTTTATCCATTCGACGGTCTCGTTCAACTTTCCACTCAATCTCGTTTCTTCCATTTTCATTATCTCTTCATTCATTGTAATACCTCCTGAATCTCAGGAACGCTAAATGCAGGGCATATGTGTATGAACGAGCAGTTGCTGCATGCCCTTCTGATGCAGCCACAGTTCACTTTGCAGGAGTTGCTGTGTATGGGTGGGAAATCGTTGTCTATGTGGGCCTTTACCAACTTCTTGGTTGTATTCACTATCGACTTGTCGCTGTAGCGTGCAATCCTCGATACGTCCTCTATGACCCATTTGGCCTCATCACCATTATTGACTCTCCCATTCGGGAACTCCCACGCCCATTGTGATACTGGTAGGTAGTCAGGCTGTCCCGACTTCATCAGGAGGTGCCGGTAGAAGTTCATCTCAAATCTCATGCTGGTCATCTTGTAAGGCCTGTTGACCCACTTTCCGGTCTTCAACTCCATGATGATGAATCCACCCTCGCCATCATCGAATATCCTGTCTATGTACCCTTTGTAGTGAACAGGTACGACTTGACCATCCACCTCTATCTCCTCGGTGGCGTGCGCCTCGTACTCATTCCCGACTGGAAGCCAAAGTTTGGGTATCTTGTCGGTGTAGCACACTAGGAAGCGCAACCACTGCCAGTTGAACCACACGTCCAGACACTCAGCCTCGTCATGCCTCCATCCCTCATCAGGTGAGACCATGAAAGACTCAGCGAGTTGCTTTGCAAGGGCATGGTTGTCGTTGTCCATCAAGAAGACTATCTCATCGAGATTCTCCTCGGCCCTCTTCCAAAAGTACTCAACCACGTTGTGCACGTTCGTACCGCGAACCATGGCCTCAGTCTCATCACTGGGCATCCTCAACACTGTGCTGAAGTAGTACTGCTGTGGGCACCACTTGAAGTTGCCAAGCGATGACTTCGTTATCCGCAACTTGCTGCCCTTCTGAGGCCAAGCGTAGGAGGATTCCTCGTAGGACTTCTTGAGTTCCTCAGTGGCATAGTTAGCACTGTGTGTGAAACTCTCCTCGTTTGGATTGAACTTGAGGAATGTCATTCCTCACCACTGTCCTCTATCAGCCGCTGTAGATAGACTACTGCGTCCATCAGTTCCTCTTGGAGATAAATCAACCAAGTCACGAAGTCGAAGTCCGTCCTCTCCATCGTCACCCCGTACTTGTCCAATCCTATCTTCGCTCTTTCCTGTATCTTCTTGCATACTTCATCTTCTATTCTACTCATTTTCATCACCAATATTTCTTTGGAATCTTATCACCACAAGCATACCCAACGTCCCAACCAAGGACATCATAGATGGGTTGTATCTTCGCTTTGATGAACTTGTTAACCATAGTGTCGTAGTCAATGGAGAAGTCCTTCACTTCAGACTCCTCCCTGTATGATACGATGTTAGTGTAGGGCTTGCCGGTTGGGACCTCGTTGACATACAGCCATTGTGCGCTGTCAAACACACGAATAGGGTCGTTGGTAGCCAAGTGCTCATTGTAATATATCGCGCCTTTAGCGGCATTCGGTGGTACTCTCTCGTACTGTGCTTTACCTAACCTACCATAAGGCGCTAATTCGTTAGCGGTATATTCTCCCTTCTTTAGTTTCAATGCTATCGGTCGTATTATCTCCGATACCTCGTTCTCGGTGGCACCGCTGCCCACCAAGTGGAATATTTGATTCTGAATCTGTTTAGTTATTGGTGATGCGTTCGCTGACTTATGCTCAAAACCTGTCACCTTCAGGTGTCCCTTCTTGCTCTCCGGCCACTGTATAATGCCGAAGTTCCTGTTCTTCGATGAACCTATGAAGAAGTAATCGAAGTATGCCTCTGCCTCCACAATCAGCGTGGGGAGCAGTTCTGCCTGTATTGTCTCATTCAAGTGCTCGACAAGCGCATCCACCTCATCGAATGGCACCTGTATGTAGGAGGAGTCGGTGTGTCCTGCGAGGACCTTGTACCCCTTCTCCTCGGCCTTGGATGCCAATGTGTCTATGGCCTTACGCCCCATCGAGGTGATGGCTCCACCTACATCGGGGTCTGTCCACATGCCTCCCACCTTGGACTGGGACACGTACCCATAGGCAGCGTTGGCTAGAATCTTCACAGCCAGTTGCATCATGTCCCACTTGAGTCTCTCATCCTCGCTCGTGGCTTCATACATCCTGCCCTTGTACTCCTTCCTCAATTCCAGTAGGTCCTGCATTATAGTGGGCAGTATGCCCTTCTTCTCGCTAGAGGGCAGCCACATCGAACCATCAGGCATGGTCAGTATTCCCTCTCTCGGCGTACCTGTGTATTTCGTAGTCGGGCACAGGTTGGCCCCTATCATTATTTGAGGGTACAGGGAGGCGAAGTCGCCAAGCAGCACACCTTCATACAGACCACCCTCCTTTGCGAAGACGTTCGCTGCCTTGAGATGCTCCCTGTTGTATCTGAAAGAGGATGGTGCCTTCAAGTCCGTGTAGCGACCGAACATGCCACGGAGGTAGTTCGTGACTCTGTGCGTGCTCTTCATCTGCACACCGCAGAATCGCTGCACTGTCGTGAAGAATGGAACGAAGTTTATCATCTCGCATATCTTCCTCAACTCGGTGGTGTCAACTAGACAATAGTCAACGAACAGGTCGAAGTGAGTATACCACCACGTCCTGACATCGAGTTTGTTGCCATCCTCGTCCTGCTGTATCTTTCCTGACAGTTTCAGTTCCTCAGCGATTGTCTGTAGTTTACGGTTGGGTAGGTTTCCCCTCCCTGATTTAATCCACAGCGACTCTATGCCGCTGCCTGTGCTGCCCTTGGCTGCTGTGTCCAGTATGAGACGACCAGTGATTGGCTGTGCTGTCTCCTTGTATCCGTTCTTCACGTGCGGCCTTATCACATTCCCCACAGGGCTGAGCCGGTCAGGTTCGGTCAGGCGCCTTATGAGATGAGGTAGGTCAGCCCAAGCGATGGCATGCGCTATCAGTATGTCAGGGTCACACTCATCCAAGTGGTCGAGGAAGGCATCATGCATCTCACCCTCTGAGCCGTACATCCTCCTCTCATACCCACCCTCCCTATCGATGAAGTCGATGGTCACACCATTCTGTCCCTCGCTCTCTTGACTCCAAGCGAAAACGACAGGGTGCTCAGCGTGTGTATCGTCAACCGCCATCACCGTGGTGGCATCGGTATTGACATCCCACTCAAGGTCGAAGTACCACACCCTTGGATGAAACTCAGGCATGCTGAGTCTCTCAGGGAACATGTGTAGGAGAACTTGGTCCTCGTAGGGCACATCGGCCTCGTACGTTCTCATTTGGTCCTTTAGTTTCCACAGTTGGGATGGGTTCGGGACTGTCAACTTCATGAGTTGAACGCCATCTCTCCCCTCTGCACGTACGTCCCAATGAACCTCCAACCCTGTGAACATTCTCTGCACCCTGTCTATGTATCTCCTAGGCGTCTCGACAGGTATCCAGCAGAACGGGGAGATGTACCTCTTGTCCTGCGGAGTGATTATCTCGCTTTGCAGCGTACCGTTCTCATCCCTCGTACGTAGGTACAAGTGAGGTTCCTCCACGAAATCGAATCCGTTCGGGAAGAAGTAATCGATTATCATGCTCAAGCCTCTTGGTCAATTACTACTACTTTACGCTCCCAGTCCTCTCCACTCTGCACAACTATCAGAGGTGCTGCGTCACCGCAGTGGAATGTGGATAGGGTCTTGTTGTCCAAGACAGACAAGGCGGAGAGCAACCAAGACCCGAACGACGATACTATCGTGTGGTTCGGTCCCTCGGCGTCTTCCACGTTGGCTGAGCATGTCAGCGCTGAGCCGCCTCTCTTGTATGCATGAAGCACAATCTCGCTCTCCTCGGCATTTGCCTTGATTTGAAACTCGGAGTCAACGCTGAGTGACTTCGCTATGTTTGCACCGTCAATCAAGTCTGAGAACAGCACCTTGCCGTGTGTGCTTAGTTCCGTGTTCCTTCCGAACTTCCTCCACTGACCAGTCTCGCACTCCATGACGAGTCTCGACATGGTGGGTGCGAGTTGTGCCGTCTTGCACGACTGCACAGGGATGGATATCTTCTTGCTACCATTCTGCATCACCAACTTGTTGTTCAACTCGGAGACTATGACATCTCCCTTGGACTTGGATAGGAACGCATTCGTCTTCTTCATGTCCGAGAAGGTCAGGTTTCCAGCGGCCTTGACAGCATCATCGTGCTTCTGCTTGTAATGTATGTAGTGCGTGCTCAACGCCGCATCGTACTCGATGTAGTCATCCGACGATGCGACGATGCGCACATCCTCCATCCTATCCCCTATCGAAGATAGTATGGACTTCCATACCTTAGCGTCAAGGACGACCTTGACCATATCAAAGCCGCCCTTCTTCTAGTTCCTGCAACCCATACCATACTGGCTTGCCGCCAGCCTCGGTAGTGAGGATGATGCGCCTCTGACCCTGTAGACCAGCGTCGGTCTTGCTCTTCTCGTATGTCGCAGTGAAGCGCTGGTTGGTCAGGTTCCCGTTCTCGTCCCTCACGTCCTCCCTCTCAAAGAGGATGATTTGGAACACGAGTCCAGCAGTTGACTTCTCCCATGCCGGTCTCGTACCGCTCATGGGTCGTAGCGAACGCTCGTCGTTGTCATTGGTCTGTGCCAAGTGGGTCTCAAGGAACACCCTGACGCCCTTCTTCACAAGTCCCCTGCACAGTGTTATCAGTTGCAGGAATCTCGTCTTGCGCAGTCCCCAGTCCCACTGGAACTCGACGCGCCTGTTGTCTGCTCCAGCGCCGCGTATGTCGGCAGCGGAAATCGCATCCTTGCTGAGTCCGAGGTCGTGTATCCTCATGTTGTTGATGCACACGCTATCGAAGCCGTCAAGCCCGGTGATGAGGACACCCCACAGTTTCTCGCTGTTGTGCACAGCGTACTGTAGTAGCCTCATCGTCCTGTTGTGCGTCTCCGGGTAGTCTATGGCCGTCCTGTCGTTCGTCATGTAGACGTATGGCTCCCATACCACGATGGAGTCCATGTCAGGGTAGAAGGCGCTCTTGTTCGCTTGGGCGCCTCCATCGAAGTCCAAGGCCCACAGGCTCTTCTCCCCGCCCTCACTCACGTACTTGCTGTACGCCGAGGTGACGACGGCTGTCTTACCTGTGTTCTCATTACCGACCAAGCCCACGAACGTGTGCCCTATCCTATCGGACATGTTTTCCATCTCCGCCTCAAGAGCGGCGAAGGGGTTCTTTCTCTCGTGTGACGGCAAGGCAGCGTCATTCAACTCTGCCTGTGCCGCAGCGGTCTTACCGAAACCAGCCATCAGCCCTGTCCTCCACTTGCCTTGTTCAGTGCCTCTATGTCCCGTAGGAGCGCTTGGCTTGCTTGTATCACGGTATTGGCGTGCCTCTCAAGGAGGCTCTGCGTCAACTGCATCCTAGCCATTTGCTGCTCAAGTTCTGGGACTCTCGCTGCTGCTGCTTTCAGTTCGTCGTTCTCTTTCTTTATGTCTGCTAATGTTCTCTTTGCCATTCAATCATCTCCTCACTCAAACTGCGATGGGTCTGCGTTGCCACCCGAAGCGCCCCTGCGAGCACGACGCGAGTCGCAATAGATACCGAACGCTGTCAGTTTGGGAACCTCTGTGTTTTCTCTTCTCATCATACCCACACGACCGAACACGAAGATGGTGCTGCCTTCAGCGTAGTTGTACTTCTCGCCGTCTGTGTCGGTGAAGTGAAAGGGCGTTGTCATGTCGTGCATGGCACTACCTATGTTGCAAAGCACTTCGGAGCCAGCGCCGCTACCGTACATGGACTGCAATCCAGTGGACGATATGGATAGGCTGTATGAACGGCCACCCTCATCGTACTCTGTGTCTCGTGCATCGGTTGACATGCGTACCACGTTGCCTTTGACGAATACCAACGGACCAGTTCGACCTGACCTGCCATCCTTGCTTGACCACTCTCTAGCCCCGGACTCGTATGCCTCGGACAGTTCACTGAGGTTCACGAACATGTCATGGAACTCGCTGCTTGTCCAGTACGTGGATGGCTTGAGCAGTTTCCTGACGTCCTCTTCAACGAAATCATTACGATAACTGATGGTGTCTACGAAGCCCTCTCTCGTATCGAGCACATCCTTCCTGTACTCGTCGTTCTCACGCGGTGGCCTCGCTGATATGACGCATGGCTCTCCGACTCTGATTCTCCTCATGGTGTCCTCACCCTTCAAATCTACACGCCACAGTTCGATTCTTCCCTCATTCACGAATGCATCTTTCTCATTCCCGAGGAACCAAGCGTACCTGCCCATCTCATCGACGCTGTACGGGCTACCGGCCTTACTGACGAAGCAGATGTAGTCATTGCCGCCCAAGTGTATACCACAGGCAGGAGTCTCGTCTGCTGATTGAGATGTCTCTATCTTTCCATTCGCAGTCTCAACGCTCCAAAGACCGTTGCTGGCGACGTAGTGACCTGCACCACGTGCCATTGCCTCGTTCGGGTCGTTCCTGTACAACTTTGATATCCAGTTCATCAGACCAGTACCACGGTTGTCGGAACGAGCATCGACGCCTACGAACTGTCCAACGTACACCTCGTTTCCAGCACCTGTGGTCGGTCCCTTCCTAGTGGCTACGAATGCCGACTCAGCCCAGTCTATGAGCAAGTCCTCATCCTCAGAGGCCCAGTCTTCGCATCCAAACTCCTTCTTTATGTAGTCAAGATAGAAGTTTGCGACCTCCTGCTTGGACTCACCCGTCCTCTCAGCGGTCTTCTCTATCCTCTCAAGGACGCCTTGCGGCAGAGTCTGCTCACTCTGCTGCTGTTGCATCTGCTGTGTCTTGTTGAAAGGATTTCCAGCACCGCTATTTTCATTCATCATTTTTTCCATTTCGGCTCTATGTTCATCACTCATTGTGTTCACCTTGTCTCCCTTCTTATTGCTGCAACCATGTAGTCACAGAAGGAATGTGCATTGTCAGGCCATGTGTAGATGTGGGTCATGATGTCACCGTAGGCTACCATGGCGTCGAAGAGGCTGGTATCTGTCAGAGATGCGTCGAGTTGCTTCTTCATATTCCTGTAAAGCACGCTCATCACCGCTCGCAAGTCACTGCCGTTATCGAGCATGGCATGAAGTTTGCTCCTGAGTTTCATGAACTGACCCTCAACCACGAGTTCAGCCAAGTCAACCGACGCCATGGCTTGTATCTTCTCGACTCTGTTGTATAGTGCTAGAGCGGTCTGAGGTAGTGATTCCAAGATGTTGATGCATAAGCGAAGGTCACCGTTCATCTGCTCAACCAAGGCGGGTAGGCTCTTCGACCATTCCTTCAGCACATCATCAGGGACGCCGCATGTCATGCATACGTCCCACAACCTAGCAGCCCCCTCATTCGATGTCAGGGGTTTGAATGTATATGTGGCACACCTTGAGCGGATTGCCGGTCTTATCTTCTCCATCTCATTGGCTGTCATTATTATGAGAGCATTGTGGGAGTAGTTCTCTATGAGTTGACGCATGGCATCCTGTGCTTGGGTCGTCAGCCCATCGGCCTCATCTATCAGAATGACCTTCCTGTCAACACCCACCGGTTTGACACGGAGAAACGTCTTCAGGTCCTCACGGATGAAGGATATACCCCTATCGTCAGAGCCATTCGTCTCCTCGTAGTTAACGTGCATCTCATCGCCAAGCATCATATTCGCTATGACCCTAGCAGTGGTGGTCTTACCAGTTCCCGGTGGACCCACGAAGAGGAGTGCAGCAGGAGCACCGTTTTGTTGCCAAGATAGGATATCGCTCTTCAAATCCGGGTTTCCAGCGATATCATCTATACGGCTAGGCCTCGCTTTTTCATTCCACATGACACTTGCAAATCTAACCCTATTTAAAGAGAAGTAGATTTTTCCATCATTTCATCAAAGTCGCTGGCCCACATCTTCATCGATTCCCAATCACTTGGAAATGGATTATCTAAGGCCCATTTCACAACTTGAAGTCCCTTCTTATCATGCAATAGATTCCAACAGTTGTAGGCGTTGCATGTCTTCTGGATGTAGTTGACCATCTTCTGGATGTCGCTTCTCGATGAGTACACGGCTTGCTCTTTTCCCAACACATCATGCAGCATCTCTGGTTCTGGATGCCTCATCATCATCTCCCCACGATACCCGAACTTGGAGTTCTTGTCTTTCTTCAACCTCACACTGAATCTTATTCCATGGAGCAGTATACCGATTCTCATGAAAAATTTCTCATTCATTCCATCACCATCAAATCAACTAACTGCGTGAGGTCGGTTATACCCATGTTATTCTCAATCTGGTGAAAGACAGCGTGTTCAAAACACATCCCAGTTGAATTGAAAGACGGAGAAGATATGGACATAACAACACAAGTATGTGCTGGTAATTCATACTTAACACCGACACTCGGTAATTCGTTCACGTTATAGCGTTTCAATGCTCTATAAACATAAGATGTTTCATCAAGAGTCGTTGTCCTCACGCTCCCGACTTGAAGGAAGTCAGTACCATCAAGCACCTCTATACCCAGTTCGACGTAAATATCACCCGCCTTGTACCATGAGAGGCGCACAGGGTGTATGTGGTAATCAAGGACGAGTATGTGAGCGCCCTCCTGTTGCACATCATACGGACTCGTATTCGGGAATCTGACTGTGTTCTTCTCTGCCCAGTCCTCTATGGTTGACCAAGACGGTATGGGAACGGGCATCAGCACATCAAGCCCGCGCCCGCCGAGCCTCGACAGTCTATCACTCAATGACAAATCAGGCTCATCAGGGAAGTAGGCATCGTAAATCTGACCCTGCTTCGACTTCTCCACAACACAGTCATCCATGTGCTCTATGATTCTGCTGCCTTTTCCCTCTATCAACTGACACAGACCACTGTTGTACTCTTTGAGATTCAATGTGTTTCTCCAAGCCTTGACCCTTCTAGGCACGTAGATTGTGAATGAGTCATCGCTGAAGCGCTCAGGAGCGTGTAGCATCGTCTGTATGGCATCATGGAGTTCTATGTTGTCGCCTAGCAGCCTACCGCGCAGCAAGACACTCTCGTCCACGCCGTTGCGCAACACCGCTCTGAGGAACGTCTCCTTCGTTATCCTCTTGCGAGCACCTAACACGGTTCTCCAAAACAGACGAGCCTCGACTTGGTTGATTTGCTTCGCTATGTCTAGGAAGGTGATAGGTGATGTCTGGTTGGTGAATGCAATCATCATGCTCGCAGCCTTAGAGACGCTCCATCTCTTCGCATTACCTGACTCGCTCACTAAGTTGTCAATCAAACCCTCTTTGTTCTTGACTACATCAACCACTACATCAGGGAATATTTCTGTGGCACGTGCAACATGTGAGACCATCTTCGCGAACGACCATACCTCGCATCTCTCTGCGAAGAGTATGGTAGCCAAGTCGGATATGTGTTTGTCCTCTGCTTCTCTGAGGGCGTCTATCAGTGGGTTCTTCCTACCGTAGTAATAGTGCTCATGGAGACTCGCTATGTCCGAGTATAGCATCACGTAGTTCACTCCAAGTGTTGGGCCTCGGCTGTGTCTCCACGCCGAACTCTTCCCTTGTGAGTGCCTTCGCCTTTTCAATTGTTATGCCTGTTTCGTACTTCTTGCCCATCAGATACATGCAATCCGTCATCAGCGATACCCTTGACCTCTTGCTGTTCCACAAGTCGTGAGTGATGATTGTGTTGTACAGCCTGACGCCTTCCATGACCTGCTTCGGCTTCAATCCGAAGAGCATCCCAAGCCTGTATCCGTGTGTTTGAAAACTATTCATCCCAAACCACTTCGTTTATGATGTCCATCGTGGTCTTGTCCTCGTCAATTTCATATTCGACGTATCCCTCTAATTCGCAGTTCCTGCACTTTACGCTGAAGCATATCATCTTGTCATCCCATTCCTCCAAGGACACAATCTGCCAGTTCCAATGTGTACAGCATATGCAATCGTCCTCATGCCTCGCTTTGCATCCTGAACAAGTCATCACAAACCCCCCTCTATACCAAGCGCATTCATTATCTCCATCACCTTCCGTGTGTGCTCATCTTTTTTGGGTTTAAGTACGCTCAAATCAGGTTTGCACTCGACACACTTGACTCTCAGCCTCCCCCTGCCGAACTGCTGATTCACCTTGCCGCAGTCAACGCATGTGTAGGTCCTCACCTTGCCATCCAACTTCGGCTTGCAGTGCTCGTGCCTCTTTCTCGTAGGACCCTTGCCAGTCTGCACACCGGGCTCATTGCACACCTCGCAGGTGAACGTCCTGACGACTGCCTCACGTTCGACCTTGGGCTTACACGTAATGCATCTCTTCCTCGCTGTGCCTCTAGTCGTCTGCTGGCCCTCCTTACCACACACATCGCATGTGAAGGTCCTGACCCTGCTCCTGTTCCTCGGATTGCAGTCAGTGCAGTACTTCCTACCCGGCCCCAATCCCGTCTGCGTACACTCGACGCCGCACGTGATGCAGTTGTACACCCTGACGGATGGTTCCCTGCTCGCTCTTATCTTCTCGTTCCTGTATGCCTTCTTGCACTCATGGCTGCACAGTCTCGGCCTTCTACCTCTCTTGAGCCTGAAACTGAACGTCGTGCCACATTGCACGCACTCGGTCTCAGCGACACTCTCATCATTGGGTTCCTCGACGGGCGCATCATCCACAATCGTCTTGCCCAACGTGGCTAACACTGCGTTCACGTCAACGCTACCCACGTCAATACCAAAACCCGTCAACCAAGACTCGGCCTCGCTTCTCGTCATTTCATTGCTGCTCACTTATCACCATCTCCTGTAGGTCTTCCATCGTGACATTCGCGCCATCCAATGGTAGCGCTATCATGTTGAGCAAGGAGTCTCCCGCTCTCTCTGTCCACGTCATCTCCAGCAGTTGTCCCATGACCTCCTGCACAGAGGCAGCGTGCTTCGCATTGTTCTTCAACCAAGAATCTGCATTCTGCGCCTTTACCATCGCCTCAGCGATTCTCCTGTACGCAGCCTTCGCAAGTGGCCCTGTGACATCCTCTCCCTTCGGGACGAGCATACCCACGAGCATGTCCAGCAAGACTGCTATCTGCAACTTCGGCGGGACCTTGTTCGGTATCCTCTGTCTGACCATTGAGCACCTTCTGTACCCTCTACCATGCGTCTTCCCTGTGTCATCGTTCGATGGGACGAGCATAACCGAGGAGCCTGTATTCAGGTCCTTCACGAACAGCATGGGGTCTGAGTAGTATTCGCTCTCCTTGCTGTGCTTCTCACGCTCCATGCTGGTCATGGCCTTAGCCAAGTTCGACAGGGCCTTACCTGAGCCATCCGTCCAGTTCATTTCCTCGATATCCTTTTTCATGTCAATCACTTATACCTAAATCTAACTCTATTTAAAGAGACGAATTAAGATAGTCACGCAGATAGAGGGTGTTGTGTACAACGACTCTCTCCTCCCTCACTATCGGCATCCTCACCGCTTCCTCGGTTGGTAGTTCATCGAACCCTCTTATCCGAACCGGTGGGTCCATCTCCGCTCCCAGTGCATTACACTTAGGACATGCCTTGACCTCACGTAGATGCTGCTCAGTTGCCAAATACCTCTCCGGCCATGACCTCTTTGGTGCACCGCACAAGTTAGCATCATCAGGCCAGTCGTCCACCTTGATGTGTCTCAATGGTGCTTTCATGCCTCTCTCTCCGTGTAGTCGGAATGGTGCTTAGGCAACTTGTGCATGCGTCTGCTCATCATGTTGTCAATCAAGACGGCGACGTTCTTGGCGGCTTTATCGAACCTGTCGCTGCTCACCTTGTCGTCGCACATGACGTCCTTGAGACCACTCAGGTCGATGGTGTCCTGAATGAGATTCATTATCTCATACTCGCCATGCGTGATGCTGACTATCCTCTCGCTCATTCTTGCATCAATCATTCAAGCACCTTCCTGAGTTTGCCGAGTAGGACATCCAACTTCAGAATGGTGTCCTCTATGACGAGCCTCTGCTCTGCACACTTGGCCTCAATCTCCTTGTGCTTCTCAGCGAGTATCTTCGTTACACTCTCAAAATCATCCACTGGGTTGACTTTCTTTCCCCTCGGACGTTGTTTGTATGCATCATTTCTACGTTGTCTCATGAGTTGGTAAAACCTCGTATTGCATGCGGCTTTGGTCCTGCCAAGTTCCTTTGCTATCTCATCCTTCATCGAAGGATGATTGTCCTTGTGCTCCGACCACAACGAGTATAGTTTCTCATCTTCCGTATTCGTCCATCTCTTGTGTATTCGTCCATTTTTCTTTTGTGTCCGTTTACCCACTGCCCAACGATGCCCTGATGAGCCCCTCCGCAAATTCAATTTTTCACCATGCTCGCCTCTCTTCCTCAAGGTGTCCACTCTTGCGTCTATGGAAGCAGTTGTCCTGTCCATGAATAACGCTATGTCGTTCCTCTTTATTCCTTGAGCAAACATGTTCACAAGTTTCTCATCTTCATTCTTCGTCCATCTTTTGTTTTTATTTTTCACTCTCTTCATTTCATTCACTCCTTTGTTTCTGTTCCATCTCCTCTTTCGCCTTCTCAATGGCGACGTTCAACGCGTTCACGAAGTCCTCGGCCTGTTCGATGCTCAGCCGAAAACCATGCTTCGTGTGTGTTGTTCCTTCTCTGTGCATGTTGTGTAGCCTCGCATCAATCCATATCCTCTGATAGTAATCGACTGTGCTCAGCACAACCTGCCCCTTTCCGTTCTTCCACTTTCCTTCCATGCTCGCTGTTCTCCATATCTCACTCATTCTTACTCTTCCTCCTTACACATGTCTTGCACAGTCTCCTGTTCCTGCGTGACCACCATATTGGTCGGTAGTCACCGCACTCTGTGCAGTTGTTCATCTGCCATCTCACCTGCTCACCGCCTTGCAATGAGCACACCTGTGTCTCCTGTCATGCCCCCAACTGACGCTTCTGTTGCACCATCTGCATTTCACACCAGTCACTCCTCTTCATCAGGGACTATGACCTTCTTACAGAAGAGTCCCCACAACCAAGGTGGGACTCGCTCATCGTCAATCATCTTACCCACAGGTGTGTAGTCCTGCGCATCGTAGTCGTCGTTATCCAATGCTGTGATAATCTCCTCCCTCGTCAGGGCTTGATACTCCACTCCCTTCACGATGTGCCGATGATGCCTCTCATCGCCCACCATGCTCCTGAAGTCCATCGGGTCCACATTGATGACCTCGCCACACTGGCACGTCACAGGGTAGGCCCACACCTCAACCATGTGCGTGTCGCCATTCTCAAGCAAGGTCTCCTCCTCGCTCAGCATCACAGCGCTCACACGACTGTGGTCCATCTCACGGAGTGGGAACCCACAACTGCAACGCCACGATGACACCACATCATCCAAGTGCTCCTGAGAGATTCTGTTCACATCATCCTGAGTCCTCGGCGTCTCGTCCCACTTCACATTGCTGTCCTTTATCTTGTATCCCAAGTCCCACAACAACGACCTCACACCAGCCAAGGCACGCATCGTCTCGGGATGCTGCACACATCTCACCAACTCGTACGTCTTGTCCTCGACCCTCATGAACACGAAGCCCAGTCCCTCGGGCGCCCACACTCCGTTGACGGGAACCATGTCGAAATGCTCCCTGCCCCAACTCACTATCTCAGGCGACGTCCAATCCATCTCTTGTCTTCTCTCACTCATTCTCATCATCTCCGTACAACTTCATCACATTGCAATTCTTGCACACAACCAGTTCCTTGTCCCCCTTGCAAATCAACCGTATAGTGTCCCCTTGGCATACCTCGCAATCCTTCATGCCTATAATAACATCTACTGGGACGAACCCATGACCGTTGATTTCCCACAGCGTGCTGCCGAGAGGGTAGACTGTGCCATCTATCACTACACTGCCGTCTGTCTGCACCTGCTCAGGCTTCATCTCTACACCTGCTCAGCGTGCTTCTTCTGCAACTTCAACAACTCAGCGTGCTCAATCATGTGCTTCTCCGTGTGCTCCAAGGAATATGACTGGGTGACCAGACCACCGCCGTAGTCCTTGCCCCTGTACTTACTGAAGCCCAACTCCTTCGCAATCTTGTGGGCCTTGTCGTATGTCATGTCCTTATCATCACACAGGTCCTTGAACACGAGCCAGTGCACGACGTACCTAGGGTTGCCGTTCACATCGCTCTTGACCCTGTACCAATTGAATCTCAGGCTCATTGCTTCACCTCCGTGATTGTTCTCATCATCTTCTTGTCAGCATATCCGTAGGATACATCCATACCGAATCCTATCTCATGCATTACCTGCATCAGTGCAACCATTCTCTCCTCGATGTGAGGTGGTGGGTCACATGGCTCACCATCCACATCGTACTGCAATGCTATCGTGTAGAACTTCTTACTCATTCCTGTTCACCTCCCACGTGTGGCTCAGCACCGACGACCTGTGTGATGAGGTTCGCACTCCTCGCGAAAGCCAGCAGCCCCTTGATGTCGTTCTTGGCAGGGTTGATGTCGCACACCATGCCCTCGGGATGATTCAACTCATCGCCCCTCACCATGAACTGCACGACGCCGTTCTCGTACCTCAGTATCTCAAAGGGTATGTACATCATCTCGCCTGATGCGCCTGACTTCAACGTCGGGGTCTGCATCTTGAGCCAGTCGCTCACGCCCTTCTGACACTGCATCCTCTCAGCATAGCCGTACTTTCTGTTCATGCCCTCGCACATGGTACTCGTCACACCTTGGATGTGCATCATTCCATCGTCGTAGTTGCATTTCACTTGCATTCTGTTTTCATTCATTTGTTCACTCATTTCTCTTCTCCTCCATAAATACCGCGTTTAGAGAGACCACTCTCTCCATGTCATCCACGACCGAGAAGGCAAGCGGATACTCCCTCTCAGTCACAGGGCAGAGGAACATGCGCTGCTCAGCGCTCTTCCCCTTCTTCCTAATCCTGTCATGTTGCCCTGCGTTGCTCATCAGACAGTATTTGCATCTCCCGTCGAACTCTATCTCAAGGGGATGCATGTCAGCCCTGCAAGAACGGCAGGTCTCCATGCCATCGTGGTCGTTCAGGTCAACCGTGAAGTGGTCATAGAACTCCTTGTCATCACGCACTGAGTTGTGCACATACACCACATCGCTCCTGTCATCGCTCATCAATGTCCAGCCGCTTGTGTTCTTGCCTTGCTTCTTCTTGCCGCCGTAGTCGCTCAACGTCTTCTTGTTGTACGACTTGGCCTTCTTGTCTTGCTTCTTCTTGTTCTTCTTGGTCGGCTTCTCATCCTCCCATTCGTCCTCCCACAAGTCCTCGTAGTCAATGCCTGATGACTTGAACGCGCTCATGTCGAACTTGGCGACTGGTGCCTCAAGGAACAACGACTCACCCATGGGTATCTCAAGCACGTCAGCGATGTACTGCTGCTGTGACTTGCCCTCGACGGCGTGGTTGCAGTAGACGCTCCTGATGTGCGTCACGAGTTGCGATGCATCCTGCCATGTGTGCTGCTCCTTCGGTAGCATCAGATGGGCGAGTATGCACAACTGCACACCGGTCCTGCCGTGACCGCCCATGCATGAGCAAAGCACAGTCTTGATGTCATTGCTCTTGAAGTCCTCCACCAGTGCGAGCCAAAACGGTCTGCCCACATGCTGTGGTATGCCGAAGTCCGGCCAGTCGATGACGACCAACTCAGGCATGTCATCCCCCCTGACCTTCGTGCCGCATGACCATCCTGTCGGCATGCTGTTCGTGATGTTCCTCGTTCGTATCACTCCATGTGGACCGATAGCCACATCGGGCCTCGGCTTCATGTTCTGCCATCCACCCTGACGTGTGTTGCCTCCAGCGTGGACTCTGATGCCATGTGCCTCAAACACGAGTGGGTTGCCTGTGTGACACTGTGCCATCACTCAACACCCCCTTGCATCATCTCGTGTACCTGATTCACCCAAGCCTTGCTGTTATCGCTCATCTGCGTCAACTGCTTCTTCAGGAACTTCTTCAGCAGGTTCATCATCGGTGTGTACACCTTGTCATCGATGTTCAGACCGTTCCATGCCTCAACGAACATCTCACCGCTCACCTCGTCGTACTTCCTCTCCTGCAACAGCCCACATACAGCGTGTGTGATTGGCAGCGAACTCTTCCTTGGTAGCGCCAAGTAGACGGACGGTGCCTCGCCAGTGAGCAACATGGTCTGATAGTCGAGACCACCTGCATCGATGACGGACAGCATGAACATCTTCTGCTCGCATATCTCGCAATTGCTCCTGCCGCATGGGATGAAGTACTCGTCGTTGTCAGTGTACTTGTTGCTGAAGTGCAGCATGTCAGTGCTCATCTTGTCCAACTCAGCCCTGAACCCGTCAACTGGTATCCTGCCGAGGTTGTTCTGCTTCCAGTACGACGGTGCCTTTCCGGTCGCTGCGAACAAGTCAGTCCAACTCAGCGCTGGCGTCTTCCTCGCTTTGTCCTCGCCCTTGTACACCTCTCTCACCAGTTCGTATGCTCTGAACATCGAAGCAACTCCTGTCTCGCTGTGCGGGAAGTACCCCGACTTGCCTTCCTTGTTCTTCGTGGCGTAGTCAAAGGCAGTGCCGTGTAGGAACTTGTTGAACAGGCTGCCGTTGTTGTGGTGCCAGTTCTCAACCTCGTTCAACTTGGACACCAGTGACTTCAGCACATCCACGTCGCCGTTGCTGGACAGGAACTCCTCGATTTTGTCAGCCACAATCGCTGCTTCCTCGGCGCACTTCATCCAGTTCTTCCCACCGTAGCCTGACCTCCATCCGGTGTTGAAGTGGAACGCACACCACCTCAGTGCCTTCGCCATCTGATGGTACTCAAGGTGCAGTTCATCCAACACGGCGAACCAGTGCTGTCTGTTCACCACCGACTCGGAGAGCGTGGCAGTAGGTTTGACCTCTTTGATGTTGTCAATACCCACAGCAGCGCTCAGCACAGCCATGACCTCGGGCGTCATGTCGCTCTTGACGCCTCGCATGCCGTTCCTCATCTCACCGAAGCACACGGACAACGCAGCCTTGACGACCCATCCAGCGAACATGCCACCTAGTGTGGCGGCACTCGCACCGTTCACGTTGAGTCCCTGCCATTGGTGGAAGAAGTGGCCGAACCACCCATGCTGCCTCGTGTAGCGATGCTTGGATGCAATCAGTCCTGTGTGGAACGCATTGACATATGTCTCGTGGTAGGGGTCGTATGGTCGTGGTACAATCTCCACGCCATTCTCCTCCTTGGCTACCCAAGTGGGTGAGCCCTCGACCCACACCTCGCCCACGTTGACCTCACCAACCACATACGGTATCTCGTGCTGTCTTGCATGTGCACAGATGTGGGAGCCGAGCGAGCCCTTCGGATGTGAGATGACGAAGCCGTCAGCGCACTTCTCCTTGGTAATCTCACGCTCAAGCCACTCGACCTCCTCAAGACCCGATGCCTCCCAGACCTCCTTGACCTCGACTCGTCCCTGTGGCACAGCACCATCGGTGTCAGCAACCTTGTCGCCGTACACGAACGGTGGGGCACGTGGAACCCTCGGTGGGGCACCACGAATCTGTGTCATCTTCAACTCGCCCTTCTGATGCTTGTTCCTCGTGAAGTTCTCATCCCTCTTGTACACAAACTCAATCTCAAAGTTGTCTTTCTCATGTCCAAGGGCGACCTGCTCCCTCGTGCACGAGTCGTCATCGTAGTCCATGATGAAGTACAGTTGAAGTCCCGACTCATTGGTCACTCCATCGAAGCCCTCACCAATCACCGTGTACATCTGACTGCCCATCACACCGCTCGATGTGGCGTCAACGAAGGGCTGCAACAGGAAACTCCCGTTGGGCTCAACCTCCTTCATGACATTGCGCAGTCTCGTCCACTCCTCGATGATGTTGTCCTCGTTCACCTCCACGGACTCAAGCACACCATGCCTCGCTGTCTCGGGGCAGGTGCGCAAGAACGACCTCTCTGACTCCAGCCTCTTGAAAGCAGCCATCACAATCTCATCGCTGTCGTCAAGCAACAGCAACTCCGTGTCAGGCAGCGTGTACATGCTGCCCTTCTTTATGGCTCCAACGAACGAGTTTGCCTTTTGTGCTCGTACCTTAGCCAGTCTCTCGTCTGTGAGAGTCGTCGTGCTCAACACAGTCTCCTGCTCTTGCACAACCTTCTCGGTCTCACTCTCGTTCCACAATTGGTCGAAGAGCGCATTCACGTCTATCTTCTCTGGTTTTCCTCCTTCATTCATTTTCTTCACTCCATTTCTCCTGTGGATGGTATTTCACCTGCTACCCAAACGCTCAGTCCATCCACGTCCTGTGCGCTCTCGTCCAGTGCAAACATGGGCTCCGGTATGTCGATGTCACTCTCCGACCACCAACCTAGTCTCACTCCGTCGTAGGCTATCCTCACCAACTCAGGTGTGGACTTGTCCTTCCACACTGGTGGCAGCATGCCTGTTGCGAACCACCTCATCTTCGATGGGTCATCGTCAATCGTGATGTTCATCGCCATCACAATCGACAGGGGCACGTCATGTGTATTGGACAGGTCGTACTTCAGCGATGAAATGACAGCCGGACCGTACCCCGGCAGGGTAGATGTGTTGGGTATCGGCGTCCATCCCATGTGTCTTGTCTTGTTATTTAGATGCTCAGTCAGAATCGCTGCCTTTGATTCGCGCACCATCTCAACGAAGTCAGCGATGCGTGGTGGCAACGGGCCATGTGTGCCCATCACGTCAATCTGCTGCTCGACCTTCTCGTTCAGCATGCTCATGAACTTGCTCATACCAATTCCTCCACAGCCAACTCCTCGACCTCCTGCACAACCACGCTCGGCCTCTTCACATACACGGAGTCTGAGATGCTGTCGCCAACAACCTTCACACGGAAGCGTGATTCCATGTCGCTCCTCCTTGAGTATGGCACACTACCAATGTAGCGCTCGTTGTGTGTGAGCAAGCATGACTCAAACAACTTCTTCGCATCATCCCAATCACTGGGCGAGCCTGTCATGAGTTTCATGAACATCTGCTTGGCAGTCATCGTAGTCTCAGGCTCGGTGTCAGGAGTCAGTGTTACCCACACCCTGTCAGACGGACCTATGCGTGCCACACTCAGTCCAATCTTAATCAAATCCTCAGACGCGGGTTGCACTCTGCTCTGCTGTTGTGCATCGTACTTGCTGTTGACCACCGTGGCATCCAACTGCTGGCTCGCACGCACAAGCATGGCGCTCGCAGCATCGGCCTTCTCCGGTGCATCGAACAGGATGCTCATCCTAGGCCAAGAGGAGTACCCGAACAGATGTGGTCTTGGTATGTACTTGCCCTCCTTCGCATGCCCAACCGGGTACCTGTCGTTGCCCATGATTGGAATCCAGCGGAACTTGGCAATCTCGTGACCGTAAGACTTCTTGCTCTCAAACTTGTCGTACAACCAGCCCTCGTTGCAGTCTGTGTGGCACGTGTGATTGCCGTACGCATCTGTCACTCCCTCCGAGTAGCACTTGGAGCAAACCCTGTCGCCTACCTTCCTGCCTTTTGAGCGGGTGTCCTGTATGAACGAGTCCAAGTCTGCCACCCATGACCAGTCGCTCCACTTGTACTGAGTCCTGATTGTCCTCTTGTGCTTGCCGTACTTGGTGAGTGGCGCAGTCTCGTCGTCAATGACTTCAACTAGGCTCCTTCCGCCAGCCCACTTGACCATCCTCGCAAGGGACTTCCTGATTTGCTTGATAACCTCCTTCTCAGGTATCTGATGTGTCAGGTTCCTCGCGACGGTGGAGAACAGCACGAGCCTCTCGCGAGGCACGTTCGTCCCATATCCCCAACCAAGCGAGTTGCTTATCTGGTCCCTGTTCCAACCATTGTGTGTGGCGCTGTGCTTGCCGCTCTTCCATATCGTGACGAACTGATTGTGGTCATCCTCGTCCTTGATGAGAAACCAGTCCTCTATCGTATCATTGTCATGGTGGAAGCAGGTCTTCTCTTTGTCATTCTCCCAAAGGCAAATTCCCTTCGTGTGCAATGTTCTTATCGAAGGGGTGGAGACAGAAGAGGCGTCACGCTTCCACACCTTGCAGTCGTGCTTCTCCTCGTAGTGCTTCCTGAATGCGCTCATCTTCTCATGTGGATTGCCATTCTCATCAACACCGAAGATGACCTCATACGGGCAGTTGTACATGGTGTCTGACCTGAAGGTGTGCAGTTGCCAGCGCTCATCTGGTGCAATCCTCAAGGCGTTGTTCTGTGGGTAATTTCCTTTGCTGAAGCGAAGATGCTTCGTCCTCGTGCTCTCATCCTCGTAGTACACAACTTCAGGCAGGGTGTGAAGGTACGTGTCAACCATGTCATGCCCACAGGATTCGGTCTCGGGGTTGCTGCATGTACCGTGGCCGACCTTTCCCGTCATCATCAACGTGGCCTTCCTCGTGTACTCGTTCACAAGACCGTTGATTGTCAACGAACCTGCTGGTCCGACGCATGCAAGCGAGTAGGCCACAGCCAAGTCCATCGGGTAGCACGCGCCCATCTGCTCACGTGTCTTGCCGATGGCATGGTCACGTATCACAGCGTCATCAGTGTACGTGATTTCAGTGCCCACTGCACCTGCTTTCAATGCCAAGTCCCAGTATGTGTATCCCTTTCTTTCTGCTTTCCTTCCCATTTCACTCAACTCCTTCGTTCATGTTCTTCACTCCTTTTATCACGGTCGGCGTGAACTCGACCAATTCACCGTCAGTCGGTGACAACTCGTTCATCTTGCACACCACCTCAAGACCTTGCACAGCGTGCATGGCAAGCCTCGGTATGATGGCAGGAAGAGTCTCCGAGATGTGCGAACCCTTCTGTGGGCCATCCTCCAACTTGAAAGTATCACCAACCGGGCAACCATCCCACCTGAACGTCACAGCCTCCACGTCTGCGAGTGGTATGTTCTTCTTTTTCAACCACCACAGGTACGTTTCAAGGTAGCCATGCGTGGTTGTCCCTGCCCTCGTGACGAGGGGCGGTGTGGTGCTCGTGTCGTATGTGTACTCAACGCCTTCATTCACCCAATATCTCCCACTGCCGTAGTTGATTAGGCCGTACACCTCACCCGTCTTCGTGTTGCGCATGCCACCACATTCCTGATTGTACCCATGATAGTCATTTACAACCGAGCACAACTTGAACGTGCGCACCACACCGTCCATGCATTCCAAATCATAATCATTCAATTCATATTTCGTCAATTCTCTCACCTTCTTTCCCTATTCTAAATCTAACCCTATTTAAAGAACCTAAGTTCCAAGTACGGTTTATATGTGGGTTTTCCATACAAAACGCATTCTTCATTGTGTCACCCCCGTCCACCAGTCAGGTGGGCTCGTGTGCCTGTAATGCACACCACCTGCACTGTGTATCTTGGAGTGGTAGTATGCTCGGTACGCGGTGACCGCATCCTCGTGCTTGTACTCATCAGGCATGGCCTGAGCGAACGGTGTAATCGTTAAGTGGTCATCACCTACCCAGTCTATACCCACGTTCCACAGTGTAGTGATGGGGTCAGCACACGCATGTTTCTTGCCGAAGCGTTGCTCATACTCTCTGCACAGACCCATAGCGTGGATAGCCAGCCATGAGAAGTTGCCGAAGGTATCTCCCGCCCAGACCGTACAAGGATGAAATTTGTACCCACCCCTGTATGGCTTGCCGCTCGTCTTAGTCAGTGGCATGACATCATCAGTGGCTCCCCACCTACGTACGGCTGATGCCATCATCTGTGCGCTTTCGACTACCATCTTTGGCACTCTCACACAGTCAATCGCCTGTGCTGCCTTGACTGGGTTGTTGTCCAGTACGAATATGTTCATTCAATCATCTCCTTGTCCTCTTCCAACTTCTCATCGTAGTATCTCAACTCCGTTATCATCGCACCCATCGGACCTGACATGTCATCAGGCTCACCACTTTGCCTTATAATCAAGTCAAGCAGTTTCGCGTAGTCGTAATGTCGGTAGTTGTTCTTGTCCAAGTACAGACGAGCACCAACATACCTCAAGATATTCGTCAGCCTCACGTGCTCCTCAAGGAGAAATGGTGCGTCTGCTATGAGTTTCTGTGTAGCCTCATCGTCAAGCCAATCCTCTCCGACTAA
>CEUT01018011.1_pt1 | contig 28690 bp, 35 predicted proteins | sample 531401 | NCBI WGS metagenome assembly CEUT01 (sample SAMEA2622821, study PRJEB7988) | marine metagenome | biome: marine biome (ENVO:00000447); feature: surface water layer (ENVO:00002042); material: "saline water (ENVO:00002010), including plankton (ENVO:xxxxxxxx)" | depth 5 m | reverse complement strand
GAGAGTGACTCTAAAACGCATCCATAAGCGTATGATCTGAAGTTAACGCCATCCACCTTGAAGCTAAGAGAGTGTTCCTTTGTGCCAGTGTTCGACCGGCTAGGTACATACCATGTAGCCATCGGGTAAACGGTAGGTGTGCCAGTAAAACCAGCTGAGAAAGCAGGTGATACAGTAACATCACCACTCACATCATTGTCAGTAATTGCGCTGTATTCAGCTCGGCCGCTAAGCTCAGCACTGATTAAACAGCCAACGTCTGCTACTGCATAACCGGTCGTTGGTGTGAACTTGTTAACGCTAGCTATAGCAGTAACCGCGTCACCATCGACAATAGACGGTAGTTGAGTCTTGAGACCACCGCCCAATAAATGGCCAAGATAATTCGAGGCATAAGTATCAGCACCAGAGCCAATAGTTGTAAGGTCGACCCTACAAACAACTTGGCCAGTTCTACGACGAATTCTAGACCCACTTGAGTAAACTGTGTCAGGCTCAGGAGGTACAAAGTAAGAACCATCTCTAGCATCATTACGCTCACTCGCTACCGGTTCGCCTGGTATGATAATAGGGTCGCGTTCACAAGGGATTGAGATGTAAGTTAAACCGCTGTTGTCAGGTAAACCAGTGGTTGAGCTGATAGAACCAAAGGTTGACTCTACAGCTACTGATAGAGATCTGTGAGTAACAGTCATTTGTCACGCCTCCAAGTAAAGTAAGATGAAAGGAATAGTCAGTAGTAGAGCACCGGTATCATTCACCGGGTCCACCGGTAAAACGCTTGGTGGTTCTGGTATCACTGACACAATACCAGTACTGGCAAAGTCATACTCAGGCCCTTTAAGCTTAACTAGTAAGCTCTCAGCATCCTCAGCTATCAGACGCTGAAGAAACAAAGCATCATGGGGGATGTCATAACGCACATTTAAATTGATAGTTGCTCGACGTCTACCAGAGAGACCAGCTGCACCATCATCAGAAGTGAATGAGGAAATAGCTAGCTCAAAGTATCTAGTGGAGTGACTACGCTGGGTGAGTGGGATAGTAGAACCACCGGCCCTAGCCAGCGCAACAAAACCATGATGAGTATCACTTTTTGGTGTGATCTCCATCAGCTTATCTTCTAAGTGAGTTAATGCTGAGTTGATACCCTGACTCATAGTTTTCTCCTCAGCTCTATATCAATAGTATTGACTAGTATATTTACATCCTGATCACTTAAGCCTAGAAACTCTCTATCAGCGTTAACAAGATAACCGTATTGGGCGTGCTGAGTTAGGCCAATAACAAAGCCTTTAGCCGTAGCTGACTTCACCACCAAGTTATTCATCATGTTGCCAGATAACACCAGGTCAACTTCAGCACTATCACCAGCACCTCTACGCCTTGATTCATGCTTGTACTGTTTATAACCACCCTCATAAAACACAGACTTACCATCCTCAGTAGGCTCACCACCTTTAGGTGTTAGTCTAGCTCCTCGTTTCGCCACATAGAGAGGCCTAGTAGAATACCCTTTAAATGGTCGCCTGTCAGCGTCTAGACCTTGACTGGTTCTAAGTTTAATCATGGCCAATGTATCACTAGCCACAGTTAAAGAGTCTTGAGCAGTCCACAGAGACTTAGGCAAGTTTAGATTTACTTTAACGGCCATTAGTGTCTCATTGCTCTTTTGGGTGTGAAGTTAGCATCTCTATCAGTCTTGACATAACTTGACCAGGAGGCCCTAAAGTCTGTGGAGCTACCACCGGACCGCCTAAGATTTTCCTCACCAGTATCAACAACACCATCACCATCTAGGTCTAGTGTAACACTCCTTAGAGCCACATTAAGCAGTTCCTCACAGCGTTCTCTCATGGCAGTAGCTACATCTAATTGTAGTGATAGTTCATATATTAAAGCCGCTGTACAATAAGCATGGGCTGAGAGGAATGAGGTTTGATTAAATACTTCATCCTCACTCACATTATCAGCGATGACATGGTCTCTAATCGCTAAGATAAGCTCATCTAGACTAGCTTTAATCTGAGGTAGAAAGTCAGATTGCCTTCTAGGTACCATATCGGCCAATGATGGGAATCGAGCAACCAGTTGGTCATGATCTAGGCCAGTGTCAAAAGGTCGAGGAGTGATTTTTAATAGGCCACTCTCAGCACGTTTAGCACTTGATTGATCTGTGTAACTAATGGTGTAGGGATAAAGGCCACTAACACTAGTTGAGCTATCAGGAATATCAACATAAGCTGAAGCAAAGTTAAGTGTAGCTGATGAGCTTAAGTCTAGCTCTCTGGATAGAGGCTCTGACAAAATAGCAGTAGTACCACCCAACCTACTTACTTGAACTGAATACCAGGTGTCACGATCTGTTTTAAGAAATGCTCTAACTTCATCACGCTCTAAAGCAGTAGCCACAGCACCGGATAGTGTTAGTGTACGTCTATCATTGGCCACCGCTGTCACAGTTGCATCTGCTCTAAGCTGTGTAAAGTTTCCACTGAATGCAGAGCTAAAGCCAACAGATAGAGTAGGGGTGTCAGTGTATGGTGTTGGTGGGTGCCACACGAACCGATAAGCTTTATTAGTTACACCTTTTCTCATCGTCTTTTAGCCCTTTTACTATTAGCCGCTAATATGTCGGCTTGGGTTGCTCGGTCTAGATCTGCTGATATGATAAAGCCTTCTGATACCGGTGACCAACTATGTCTACAATTATAACCGCCTCCACTGGTTTTCACTGCTAAGCCTTGACCATTGTTTAACCTGGTCATTTGCTTCTCAGTCACCACCTTATTTACTAAGGGAACACAAAAGGGCCTAGTTAATCCATCCATAGGCCCAGTGTAGAGATAGTTCTCTAAACCAGCCGCCGCCGCCGCCGCTGCATTAATAGACCGCCCATATTGGGAGATACTAGTTTTAACTTCTGTGAGCTGTCTACCTACCGATTTTTTAAGACGCTCATTAAGATCTGAGAAGACAACAGAGGCCGGTATATCAAGCGTGATAGATGTTAGTGCGTCCCTCACTGCTCTCTTAGTATCTGGTAGGATTATATCCTCAAACACCTGAGCCACAGCTTGACCTTGAATAAGGTCTAACTGTGGTAGATTATTTAAATTAAAGTCAGGCTCTATAACTTCTAAAGAGCGTTCTATCGCTGATCTGATACGCTCTTGATTGTCGATGAAGTCTTCAACTGCTAAACCTAAGCCGCCTCTAAGGATTAAATCTAGTAGTTGATCATCATCAAATGATAACAAAAGCATTGGGTCTTGAGACACAGAGGCCATCTCTAAAGTAGTGATGAGCTGCCTGCGAGCTTTGTTTAAAGCAGTCTTAAAAGACTTCTCAGCTGAGACTTCTGCTATGAGCTGGTCACGCCTAGCTTTTGTTAGTGTAGCCATAGGACCGGATAAGCGTTTTGCTTGTCTGCCTAGATCATCAATCGCCCTTTTATCAGCATCCTCTTCACTTAAGTGAGTGTGCTGAGTGGTTAAGAGCTGGCCACAGCTAACACAAGTAAACATTATGCTAACGTGTTTGTAAGAACATGACCAAGTGTTGAATCAATCGCCTGGAATGACTGAACCTCTTCAGCGTAAACATAACGGCGGGTTTTGTCTAGGCTGTCATACTGGCCAGCAACCATGTTGCCAAACTGGAAGTTAAGAGCCGCTACTGGCATAGCTTTGACGCCACCTGATTTCTGTACAATAGCATCAGAGCCTCGAAGAATACCCATAAAGATGGTCTCACCGTTCCAGATGTAACTCTCTGAAGATGTAGCACCTGGTACAGCTGTGTCTTGACGAGCCTGACCAACGTGGATATTGGGGATGCCTAGCACGTCGCGAAGTACAGCAATAACAGCCTCATCATTCAAGATTCTGTTACCAGCTGCAATACCAGCCCCACTAGTACCGACATAACCTCGAATCTCAGGGTTACGCGCTAACACTCGAAATACATCACGACCAAGAATCATGGTGTCAGGGTTAATTCCATGAGCCGCCGCGAAGACTGTATCTTTAAGCTCATGTAAGTTTGTGAGTGGTTCAGCACCAACGGCATCATACTTCTGTGTAGGTGATGAAGTGTTAAAAGCTGTACTATCAAACAACACATCGGCACAGCGTTTTTCTCTAGCTAGCTTCATTACTCGGCTAACTTTGCGAGCCATGCGTTGCTCTTCACTTCCGGGGTACTGACTATCAAAGATGTCTTCCATCGCGATGGAATCAGAAGCCGCGTAAATCTTCGCCTTGAATGTGGTAGATGTACGATCAAAACCACCAATTGTAGTACGTGATGCACCAGGAGCGCGCTCTAGATCGAGGCCAGCACCTGCACCCATAAAGTTTCGAGTCTCCTCTAAAAGTAGAGTCCCTGATCGCTCTGGAATGGTTATGTTTTCAATGACCTTGTCAGCGATAAGCTGATTATCACTAGGCACAGCCTCAACAACTAGACTGCTTAAAATCTCGTCGACTGGGTGTAAATTAGAATATGAACGAGCCATGTTTTAACTCCTTAAGTATTGAGGCTGGTAGGACCAACAAACAAGACTTTGATCTGGTCACCTGATGATGCTGAGGTTTGATTGATATTTGGGATAACTCTAGCGATGGGATAGAAGGTAGTATCGCCAGATTCACAAGGTTGAACTTTTCCGCCTGTGGTCGCTGAGAGAATTGGGCTTGTACTAAATGTAATTGTATCTCCAGCAATAACGCGAGTGATACCACTTACAAGTACCTCAACAGATTCACCAGATGCACAAGCGCGCTGAGCCACACCAACAACTTTTTCATCTGTGGCCGCTGTGGTGATAACGACTTTACCGGCCGCGTTGAGTGAAACAATAGCATACTCTGTGATAGCTTCAGCAGAGACAAAACTTACAAGGTTATCTGTGTTAGCCATGATTAGCCTCCAAACACTTGATTGTAAAAGTCAGCGTTATTAGCTCTGAATTGAGTTAACGCCTCTGAATATGAAATGCTCTTTTCTTTAGATAGCTTCTTTACTTCAGCATCTAGAGCACGTTTATTAATTTCACGACGACTGGCACCATGACCAACCTCAGCGAGTGGTACAGTTGAACCGGTGCTACGCTCGTTAAACATCTGCCAAAATTCAGGTTGTAGCTCTCTGAGTTGCCAAGCTTTACCAGCTACAGTCTCCTCAGCCGGTGAGATTCGACCATCACGTAATAAGGCACCAACGGCCTCACGCTTTTCAATCTCGGCCTTTTCGGCTTCAATCGCTTCAATTCGTGCGCTCATCTTAGCGTTGTTCTCTCTGAGTGCGTTAATTTCAGATAGTAAAGTTGGTGATAGTTGCTCACTCATCTTGTAATCCTTCTTTTCAGCCATCTTTTCTTTATCGTCTTCAGACTCGGCCATCTTCTCTTTATCATCGTCTTCAGATTCGGCCATCTTCTCTTTATCATCCTCATCACGCTCTTTACGCATGGAGGCTTCAGAATCTTGCTTCATCTTCTTAATCTGGTCTTCAAGTTCTTTGACCATCTCATCTTTTGCGATGAGCATAGATCTAAGCTCATCGGCAGACATACTTTCAATGTTATCCATCTCAAGCCTTTCGTTTAATATGACCCGGTCTATCTGGTCATGTGATTGTGCCGGTCTAGGCGTTAAAGTAACGGCTAAGAGTTGAGCATCACCAACTTTAGCACCGCCTAAACGGTCATAGACTTCACCGGCTAAGAACTCTGGAGAACTCCACAATACACCACCTGCATCTTTCACAACTTTTAAGCCGCGTTCGTTGTATGCTGGGATTGCATAAAGCCCATCCTCTTTTAGTTCTAAGTCGATGATTAAGCCTAAGGCGTTCCCTGACTCTGGTGGAGCTGGTGAGCCGCCTTGATAGGGAGAGGTTGCGTGTTGCCAGTCTATGACTACAGGGTCCTGGTCTTTACGCTCTTTAAACACTCTGACCATCTCAGCCAGCATAGACATATCAATTTCTTTGCCAACGTTCTCACCACTCATTCTAGATGATACTTGACCAAGACCTAAGGTTTTAAACGGTCGGCCCACTGTGAGATTCTCAGGTATATTATATGCAAATACTGAAGACTCTGAGAGTGCTCTCAAAGCTTTTGTTTTAGAGTCAGCTGTGTTCATTTGTCTTACTACTTTCTTTGCCCATGTAAAACCAGCATCACCGCCCCAACCATGCCAAGCCTGCCAACCTTTACCCTGGTCAGACCAGGTAGAGCCTTGCTTGTCGACTTCGTGCCTGGTGAAGTAATTGAGCATACGTCTAACTGTATCCGGGCTCATCGCTTTACCGTTGGCTAAGTCTCTGGCTCTGGCGATGCCTACACTGGTCATTCCACGCTTGGATTGTGGTTTAGATGCTCTAACTTTTAAAGCTCGTTCACCGGCCTCTTGAGCACCTTTAGGTGGAGTAAAGTCGATATGAGAGTATTTATCAGGAACCGCTAAAAGCTCAGCTTTCTTATCTGATTCTCTGTGTTGTGGGTGTCCCTTAGGCAGTAGATCTAGATCACTAGTGTAAGCCTTCTTACGTTGGCCAGTAGCTACCAGTTTTAAGAATGTTCTCACCCTTGCTAACGCCCATTGATTTCTAGTCATGCCTGGTCGATGAGAAACACTAAAAGCACCGGCTCCACGTCTATAAACGGCTTTGAGTGCACCTAGATCAATACGACGTTTGGCCGCTTTGAACTTAGCATTATGCTTGTCTCTCATGTTCTCTAGAGCTTTAGTAGCTTGCTCACTGATAGAGATGCCACCACGCGCCCCACTAGCCGAGCCCTTAGGGTTCGCTTTACTGCCCTTGATCCGGTCCTTTTTTGGTGCTGGTGTTTGGGCTTGGGTGCGCTTCTTAATTGCTTTTACCATGTCGTTTCCTCGCTATAAGTTGCTCAGCAAGTGCAGACACTCCACCTGATCCACCTTGACTAGATACCCTTAACATTGGTGAGCGTTGGGCATCCTCAGGTAGGTCACCAGCTCCTAGCTTAGCTCTGATAACTCTCTCTAGTTCATCATCAGGAGTGATAAGACCAGACTGAACTAGACCAGGTAGCATTTGAAGAGACTCAGCCAACTCATCAGTATCAAGGCCAGTATGAACTAATCTTGGCAGTTTACTTTGATCCACCGCCCCATAATTCCAGCGAATCAAACGGCCTATAGTACCACCTCCACGCCTATCAGGTCCGCTTACCTGAGCCGCTACCAAGTCACATAGGTTAATGGCTGCACGTCTAAACACTGATAAGTGGATTTCACCAACTGATCTAGCTCCAGTTTCAGTATTACCTAAATCAGCAAACTGAGCTAAGAAGGCCGCCGCTATTTGTGAATCACATTTAGTGATGATATTGATGGGGCCATCTGCGTACAAGTTTGGCTGTGATGCATATGTATCAAACTTAACAGCCGCGTTTTCTACTAGATAGCTTTGCTCAGCACTAATAAAAGCTTGTGCTTGTGACTCTGCATCATCAATCATAGCGTCGATGTCACCATCACTTAAACCGATTGATTCAGCCGTTGAACGGTCTACAACAACTTTAGGAGTAGGCACCGCCCAACGGTCTAAACCTACACACATCAAGTTACTAACTCTCTGCTTAGTACGCCACCACCACCACACTGGGCGCAACATTCCAACACCCTCAAAGTTAGAGCCCGTCTTGTTAAGTGTGAGGAGTAGTAGTTTATTAGCTGGGATGGGTTCAGGAACTTTACCAGAACCAACCATGTTCTGTAGTACCCCATCTAAGTGTTGGTCATCCCTCGATAACCATCTTGAATGTGCTGAGGGTTCTCTATCTGCATAGTGGCTTAACCACACTCTAACCTTACCAGTAGAGTCAGGGCCTACCTTGTAAATCTCTTCAGCGTAGCGATAACCAACCGGGACAAACTCAAATAGATAACTTAGTTGGTCCTCCCAACTCATTACCATCTGGCCGCTGTTACCATCAAAACCAAAAGCCTCATTCGCGTACCTAGCTAACTCCTCGCTTACTATGTCACCCTCTACACCTGGTTCAAATCTCCAAGTGGCAGAGAGCAGAGTCTGTCTAAGCATATGCCAAGATCGTCTAACTATCGGATCAGTCCTAAGCATATCCTCAGCCTCTTGCACCCAGTTGAGGCCGGTCAGCTGTGGGTTGCTCTCTTTAGAAATCACTCCACCGTTTAATTGGGTTCCGCTTATGCCTTTAGTTCTGAATCGTGGCGATAGGGCTCTAATGTGTCTTGGAGCCTTACCATCATCATGGGGATTAGACATAGCCAACCCTTCAACGTGATTGATTAAAATTGAGCCTATTATATTATTTTACTGAACAGTTGTCTAGTAGTTGACCACTGCAGAATAAAAGCATACATTTATAATGTTCTTTCCTTGCTGGTATTGGGGTTAACGACTCACTAGAATAGATCAAAACTTTGGACGGTCTCTGACTGCTCTAGTGACTATTAGTAGTTATTAAGATAAGAGATGATGGTCCATCCCTTAATGACTACCTATGTTTAATCCTCTGGCTCTGGCTGTGTCGGTAGCCACTGATCAACCACCTCAGGCAACTTTACCTCGTCGTCATTGGCTGGGTGTTCAAAGCCATTGAGGACGCTAAGACGCTCGATAATAGCAAACTGCAAAGCCGCTTGTTGTTCTCTCAATAGTTGCATCTGTATGTTTGCATCTCTGAGACGCGCTATAAGTGCAGCTCTATCAGACTCTTGAAATGCTAGTTTATCCTTAAGGTCCTCAACTTCAGATGGATCACGACCGCTGGCTATAGCAATCATTGAAGAGATTGAACCTGTTATCATACCGAGTATTCCCACGAGTACATCACGATTCTCATCTACTATACTAACTCTGGCTAAGAAGACAATCAACCCCATCACGAGCAACATAAAGAAGATTGAGAACCACCACCCACGTTTATTTTTTTCATGATCTTCATTCATTCCACCACTCCTTAAGCCATTGTTTAATAAAAGGGTAAAGTAAACAGATGATATACCCTAAGCTCAACCAAAAGGATCGCCACAGTATCCACCATGCCCACTCTTTAAGTCTTCTATGTTTAGCTTTAGATTTAATCTTACCGGGTCCGCCTATCCTCTTAACCTTCTCATTACCCTCAGGAGGCTGTAGTGATTCGATGGTGACACCCACCGCATAAATGGTCTGAGGTTGTCTGACACCTTTAAACTGATAGAGACCAACACAAGCATATCTAGTACCCTTAGGTGTATGGGGATTAGCCCGGCCTTTAATCACTTGAAAAGCTTGTTTAGTTAGCAGCACTTGACCAGCTCTACACATCGACATAGTTCTAGCCGCTAAGTTCTTACTTAGTCCCTCTAGTTCAATCGGTTTGGCTCCTGAGAGCACTAGTAACTCATGCTGAGTTACTTCAATCACTTGGCCCCAATGGATACCGATTCTAGCTTCTAAATGTGTTTTAGCTGGTATTGTCTTCTGATAGTTGAGAGCAAAGTTGAGAGCATCAATAGGACGTTCAAACGATAGAAGAAAACCATCGGACCTATCTATTTCTCGACCGTTAAACTTGTAGAGCATAGAACGGCTAAGCCTATCATGATATTGTAACCATTCAGCCGCTTTCATTGCACCCACTCGTCTTACAAAGTCGGTTGAGCCAATGAGGTCTAGTAATACAATGGCTAACAGTCTTTCTTGATAATGCTCTTGCTCCACTGGTATTACTCCCAGCTGATCACCGTAATGTTATGCTCGATAAGGTAAGCACAGCCAGGCGAATCTCGATCATGCTTAGTAGTGTATACCTGAGTTATACCGGCGTGATGAATTAACTTAGCACAATTTAGACATGGTGGCCTAGTCACAACCAACCACGCGCCCTTAGTGGCATGACCATACCTGGCCGCGTTACAGATGGCGTTAGCTTCAGCATGATGACAGCCAACTTCTACCCTAGTACCACTAACAATTTTTTGCTCATCTCGATGGCAGACAGTCCCACCACATAAATCACCTCCACCTCTAGGTGCCCCATTGTATCCATCTGCTAAAGTCACCCATGTATCTGGCTGAAATAGCATAGCCCCAACCTTAGCGCGTGGGCATGGTGAAGCCTGAGCTAACTGTTGACTCATTCTGATCTTAGTCCAGATGTGTTTATGTTTGCTCATAGTAGTGAACCTAAGCTAACCGGGAAACGTTCAAGCAATAACTCTTTAATAGCTATAGCGGCTAATCTGGTCTCTAGTTGAGCATGATCATCACATCTAAGCCTTAAGAACTTTGACCAATTCAAGAGTGAGCCGGTCATCCAAAAGGATGTATAGAGATTAACTGGTAAGACTGTCCTAGCCGTTTCACGTGAAACACCACGATCTAGTAAGTTGAAATATACTGACTCGGTGAGCTTGCTGATACTGTCGATGATGTCTCTGGCTTCATCTGGTTGATGTACCTCTTCATCAGATGAGCACTGTAAATTCAACTGAGCTTGTTTATTAATTACGATGGGTGAGTAGAACTGAATACGCTCTGAAGTATACCGCCTGCTCACTTCATTGTAACTAAACGTCCTATGACGCTGAATCTGTGAGCGAACAAATAGAGGCACAGTTAGAAGAAATGTGGCTGTGATGTGCTCGAATGGTGAAGTGTGTTGATGATTAGCTAAGAACTTAATTAACTTCTCATCACGCTCATTAAGCTCATCTGAGTGAGACAACTTAGCAAAGCTCACCCTTGCACTATGAGCCGGTGTAGCGTCATTACCCATAGTTGCTACCAGCTCCACACCACCAATGTCATCGTCATAAATGTATTCCATCAGAACCTCCTTTTCTTAGATCCACCTACATTAACTTTCCTAGTCCTAGTGATGCCTCTAGATTGATAGCGCCTCTGATCAACTATGGCGTCATCGTCCCACCTCCACATGATACAGTCATATCTAAGTGCGTCGAGTGGGTCCTCTCTGCCGTCTTTCTTGGGCTTCTCTTGTCGCGGCTCCCAACTGTAAGTAAGCAAAGCTTTCCTGATTGAGTTATTAGTTGAACGCTCGCCAGCGTCCCATACCTCACGAGTTATTAAGTATTGACCTCGACTAAAGGCTCTCTTTAAACGCTGCACACCATTAAGAATATCAGTTCTAATTGGATCAGTGTTAGACCTTAGAGGCATACCTAGACCCTTAGGCGGTGGTAGTCTCATCGCTCTAAAAGCACTAGCACCGGTCTGATCATTGCGAGCTTTACCGGCCTTATCAGCACAGCCAGAATCTAACCAAATTCTAGGACCCGGTGCCTTACCCTTATTTTTTCGAGGCCAAGCAATGGAGAGAATGAGCTGTGCTAGTTGCTCGATGGTGACTTCAGCCGGGTTAATCTCTGCTGCAATTATATCAGCCTTTAGCAGTGGATCATGGCAGATGATGAGTACCGATGGTTTTCTAAAGCCCCAATCAATAGCAATCCTTGAACTCATAGTTGGTTGATACTGCCAACCATCGAGGACCATCTTGGCCGGGTCAAACTCATTATAGACTAGGCCGGATGGTGGTCTAGGCTGATTCATTACCATTGCTAGACGCTCAGCTTCTGGTAACAGTTTGGTAGCTTCAAACCACTCTTGACTCAGGTTAGCTTCATTAACATAGCTGGTATAGAGTAGAGGCTTACACTCACTTCTCTCAGCTAATCGACACCACCAGGCATCTGCCACCGGTAGACCCACCAATATCATGATGGGAGTAGGTCCACTCCTTAGGCGTCCTAAAGCTTTGTGGGCTACCTCTTCAGTAAGTGTCTGACATTCATCGATGAGGCATACACCACTAGTTACATTTAGACCTTCTAGTGGGTTGTGGGTAGCGTCTCTGGTACCTGGTCGATAGTAAGACCTAGTCCAAACAGTAGAGCCGGTCTCAGGGTCTGACCATTGTTTGAGGGTGTGATTGTAAGTCCAACCCAGTGGAGCTAACCACTTTTCGATTTCAGGCATCAATACAGAGTTATAGCGTGGTGTTGTGTCAGTAACTAGTAAGGAGCTGGTACCTGGTCGAATGTGGCTGATCGTAAGCAGAGACAAGACCAAAGCAGATGTTTTACCAGACCCCCATCCACATCTGGCCGCTATGATCTTATTCTCTTTTCTAATCTGGGTGATAATGTCTAGTTGCAATTCATTAAGTTTTAATGAGTCCATCCTCACCAACTTTCCAGCGTTCAGAGTGGGAGAAACCAGCATCATTAATTTTTAAGATGAGCACCAAAGCACCTACCTCAATAGACAGTGTACGCTCATAACCTCGTAGCCAACCATCACTAATATCAGTCTCAGCTATGATTGAGTATTCCCCATTCATGATCAGATAGCTCTCTTGATAATGACTAGCAAAATGCCACATCTTCTTAAGCTTAATCTTTGTCAGAGTCTTCGGTGCTTTCACTTAAGCTCTCCTCTCTAAGCTCAGCTTTTAAACGCTCGTCAGTCTGCTCTAACATAGTGAGCACCATACTTTGCCCGGCGTTGGCTTTGCTCTGTGTGATTTCAATCTCTCGTTTGGGTCCCCATCTGTCTGGGTGTCGACGTTCTAACAGCCAAGCATACGCTCGCCAGTCTCCACGCTCGTCACCTAAAGCCTTGACCCTTGCAACGTTGACAGCCTCAGCAAAGTCTATGGCCTCTTGCACTTCAGCCTTCCACTCCTCACACTCTTCTAGCCACCTGTAGTAAGTGGGTCTGCTTATTAAACTCAAACTACAAGCCGCCTGAACACTCATTCCGGTTCTAAGGTTGTCTAGTAGTCGTTCTCTTGTCTCTCTGCTTTTAGTCATGTCGCGCGCCCACGTTAGTGTATTGTTTGTTATTTTATATATTACCCTTGATCTCTCCTTAAGGCTTCACTTTGTATATCCCTCATACCAAAGTGCTCTAAGTCGTCTTCTCCTTTTGACGTCTTCATGACTATAATAACGTTCAAACTGTGTTACGAAGTCCTCATCATCCAACCATCTATTATAATGCCCTATACCAACATCACGCCCTATAAGCAAGCAGTTTGCACATCGTAACCCTTGCTAATATATGAAAGAAATCGTTTTTGTCTATTATCATCCATTTCTAACCTCTATCATTTGTTTCCGGCTAAGCAATATATCACGCTCGATAAACACCCTCTGACCAGCCAAGCTCACAACCACCATATCTAAATTCCGAATCTTCTTAGACTGCCTAATAAACTTGTCCTCTCCTATCCTCCAATTAGGATGGAGTAGAGTAACCTTAGTAAACTGTGGCCAAGTGATTTCACCAGGTGGTTTATTCTTCCACCTTAGATATCTGGGATTAACAAACACTACCTCTCTGGCTAGATATAACTCAGTCCCTGCGCTGACCATGCCTAGCCTCTTGCAACACTTTCTCAATGTGGCTCATGAGTTCTTCAGAGTGTTTAGCTATCTTAGCATCATGATCTTTAGCAGAGAGTACGATTAACTTTTTTAAGCGCTCTAGTATTTGGATGGTGTCGTCTTTTCGCTCGCTCATTATTTACGCCCTAAGTGATTAATATCTATTTGCCTAAGAACACAAGCTCGCGCCAGGCTCATGGCTGAATCCTTTTCTACTTTACTTAGATGGGGATGCCCTGAAAGCATTAGAAGAAAGCTAGACAAGTCAACTTCAACCCCGTTTATGGAGATGTAGCTAGGTTTATCAAATAGTAGAGTTTGTCCTGATTTATCTGTGACAACATCTGGCTTAACTTCTAGCTTAGGCTCTGGCTTAGCTTTTGGCTTAGCTTTTGGCTTAGGCTCTGGCTTAACTTCTGGCTTAGGCTCTGGCTTAGCTTTTGGCTTAGCTTTTGGCTTAGCTATGGAATGAATAGGGAAATGCTTACAAGCTGTGCTGTAGGGGGTAACAGGTGCGATTGTCCTTGAAATAGCCCTAGCTAAAAATATATATTTTTTAAGATTGTTTTCTTTTAAACACTCCAAAAAATAATGTAAATAAGATGGCCCCGCATAACCATAAGCAAACGCAGAATAAGCAACTGTGTGACTAAAACGAGAGCTCAAAAGCTTTCTGAGGTTGAGTGCCTCTACTAACTTTGAGAATAAAGTAAATGTTATCTCTTTTGGTAGTGAGTTAGATAAGTTTAAATTATCTAAATCAACTTCTAATGCGTACTCTTTGCAGATTCTAAAACCATTATCAGAAATATAAAGCACCTTGCTGTTTTTTACCATAGGCCACAATAAATTATAAAGGAGAACATAGCGTTTTTTGTTATCAAGCTGAAGTTTATCTCTTATCTTTTTTTCTGAACTCAAGAGGCCCATTAAGCTCCAAGCCCCACCACGCGATGAAATCTCAGAATCAGCCAGTGTTTCTATTATGTCTTTGGCTTTATATAAACCAAGAAGATCAGCGCTTAACTTAGTTATTCTAAAATCTTTTCTAATATACTTCTCATATGGCTTTAATGAGTCAGAATCATCTAGCTTAGGCTCTGGCTTAGCTTCTGGCTTAGGTAGTTGAGGTAGTTCTCTTTTAGCTTTAACTAGCGAGGTGATAAAGCTACACCCTCTAGTCAAGAACTCTTTTATATCTAGCCTATGATATTCACCCTGTTTATCATATTTATTAAAGTGATGAAGTATCACGCCATCATATTCAGATAAATAATCCACGTATGTGAATCTTTCCTTTTCAGTTTTTGGCGGGTTTAGTCTGTGTGCTTGATATTCTTTGGCACACTCGTGTTGATGCTCAACATCATTGCTGTATACTCCTACAAGGAGAAATAGTTCACCATCATGAGTATTCTTCCCAGCCAAAAGCCCTTTATGATCTGTCAAAGAACCCTCGACCAAATATCTAGATTCCTCAAACGGTGAGGATGAATATATATCCAGATTAAGAAAATTTCTATCCATCTGCCTAGTTGATTTAACTTGAATAAAAATATTCTTTTTAATAGCAATATCAACGTGAGGAAAAGTTGACTTAATTGGTCTAGAACCTTCTGTTCTAGTGTGTACAAGCAATTCTCTAACAGCGTCCTCAAAAGCCATCCCACATTCGGCGGCTAAACTTTTTTTATTAAGTCGTGCGTTCAAAGTAAGTCTCCTTTTAATTAGTTACCCCATTGAGGTGGCATAAGCTCACCTGGATTAGTCCACTGATTATTCTGTGCAGCTGGTGACTGATTCCAGTCTCCTGAGTGCTCTGGTTTTGGGTCTAGTGATCGCCATTTATTAGCGATAATTTCCCATCGTCTAGTGTTGGGCTCATCTGGGTTTGGTGCATAGCTCTTTAGACTGCCCTCGATATAAACTTTAGAGCCTTTCTTAAGCTGTGATACTGCTCTATCTGCTGATTGCCCCCACACCTTAATATTGTGCCATTCAGTAGTTTTCTCCCATCTACCATCTTTCTGATAATTCTCAGATGTAGCTACTGAAAAGTAAGCGTATTGTTTGCCGTTATTGGTTACTCTTAGCTCCGGAGCTTTGCCAAGATTCCCAACTAATGTAATCGTGTTAATCATTCTTTCGTCTTCCAATTCGTCTTGAGATCACTTGAACACAAGCCCCACCTCTAGCTCTAGTCTCTCGATACTCTAGTAGTACCTCTCTGACTAGTGCAGCGCGTGAACATTGATGAGAGTTAGCCGCTGACTTTAGCCAGGCGTATTCATCGGGTGTTAAGCGTAGTCCTACAACTTTTGTGAGTGACTCCATTTGTGTCTCTCCTTATAAAATTGACCTCAGACTTTAGGGTCTCTCTCTAAACATTTAATACAGAAAATATAATAAATGAGTCTGAGGTCAAGGCCATCATAACAGCCTCAAAAGTTGAGTCAATAAATTGTTTACAATTAAACGAATCCTCATCACAGCCTAGCTATAATATAAAGTTTCAAACTAGATCTTTTCGATCTTTGGCCGGCTTAAAACTCTATATCAAACCCCCACAAAGCTTGCAGGCAAAAGGGGAAAGTGGACGACAAACTAAGCTGTGATGAGGTATCCAAACCACAAAATGACAAAAGCAAGTGCTTAAGTACCTTATTGACTATATAACAGATTAATAGTTGAGTCAACAAATCGTTTACAATTCTTTCAGTACTACAGAAAAATAGAGGTGAGTCTAGATCACCAGCCAGATAATTAGCTCACCAGGTGTTACCGTCTCATCACTCGATTTGTGAGATAAGTGTATTGAGTCCGCTTAACCTTCATTGTTCCTTAGAACGTTAAAAGAAAAGAGTGAGTGACAATAGGGTAACTTACTAATGATGCCCCATGAGCTTATCTGGTGTCAACACATAAAAAAAGCCAGTAGAACCCATATGAAACTACTGGCTTTTAGTAACTCTCAAGGGGAATGAGACTCACTCTGAACACATAAGTAGTATACTAATCAAGTACAGCTGTAAAGAATCATTCTAGTTATAGAGCCGTCCTCTCTCTCTCTGTATGTTGCCAGAACTGCACCATAGTACAAGTTAACACAGTGAGCTGAGAAGTTCTGACTACGTGAGAACTTTGGTAGCTCTCTAATCTGTTGAGCGTCCCCTTGAATTAGTTTCCATGTCCATTGGCCAGAGCCTACCAAGTAAGCAGATGACAAGACCTCAATGTCATGGTGAGAATCAACGATATAAACATCTACAAAGAAATCTTTGGTTATATAGTGGTATGGTCCCTCGATCATCTTAAACCCCACTTTGCCCTTAGTGCTTCACGATTTGGCCCAGTACGTCTACTCTGGCCTACCATCTGAATGGGTGTCAGCATCTGAAGTAAACGATCTTCACTAGCTCGATTAAGAAGAGTTGAGAATAGTTGCTGAGGATGAATATTAGTTGTCATGAGTACACAGAGCTGGCCACCTTGCCAATAATCATGGATCTTACCTATAATTTCGTTAGTCCTCGACACCATCCAAGCGGATTTGCTACCTGATCCACCTCTACCGCCTATCTCATCGAGTAATAGTATGGTCCTCCTCTTGTTGCCATAACCAAACAGCCAATACTCGACCGGGTCTTTATGTCGCTTAGAATCGTAGTTGTCTTTGATCTCCTCGAGGAGTTTGTCATGGGTCGAGTAGATAACGCGATAACCAGCGAGACAAGCCCACCTGGCCACAGCATAGAGTATAGAGCTCTTACCGTTACCTGGCTGGCCAAACATAAAAGCACCTGGTCCCTGATTGTTTTGAGGCTCCATCATGTGGCTGATGAGCTGGTTGATGACTTGCTCTTGAAGTGGATTATCCCACTCATACTTATCTAGATGCATGTTCACAGCACCAGCAGGTAAACTGAGCCTATTTAGAGCTTTAATTCGTCTACGTGGTATCTCGCAATAAGGGCACATCCTTGTAGTAGTACGATCTACTCTCAAGAAGCCATCATCACAACGACCACAATAATCAGGTAAAGTGACTGTAAAGCGTGGTGCTTTGCGCTCTACCATGTCATTGTCTTCTAAGTTCTGCCCGGTAAGATGGCTGTAATCTTTGAGTGGTGCTGAAAGTTTCTTAGTCGAGCTTCTCAGTTTACTCATAGCTTTAATGTCTTTAATCTGCTGATTAATAGCATTGAGTGTTTTAGGGTCGCCTAGTTTTACAAATCCATGTGTCATAATTCGTCTCCTTAGAATCTTTTATATGGATCATAGCTAGTCTCTTTTCGGGTAGAGCTAGCTTCTGTTTGATAACGCCAATTTAATTTAGCTGATAAGCGTCTGTTGTTCATTACAGCTCTGACTAAGAATTCCTCAGTATGTCCATCAGCTTTTAGCTCTGCTACTACTTCAGCTTCTTTATCAGAGAGATTTAAATCATCTAGTGTTTTAGGGTCAGCTGGTATGTCACTCATGACAGTGCTGTCATCACTGACAATAGTAGAATCAATCTCAGCTGTATTATTATTGTTTTCCTTAGTTGTCTCCTTAGTTGTTATATCCTTAGTTGTATTGTAGCTCACTTCGAGCTTAGGGGTCTGCGCTCTATTTGGGCTAAGGGTACTCTCCTTTTGAACTAACTGGTTAGCCTGCTTTGAGCTTTCTTTGTCCTCGATCGCTCTATTTGGGCTAACCTCCTCAATCATAACCTTAGCTCTATTTGGGCTAACATCTTTAATTGTGGTCTTAGCTCTATTTGGGCTAACCTTTCTAGGCTGGTAAGAATCCACAGAGTTATCTAGAACCATATTTATGTTTAAGACTGTAACAGCTCGATGATGATAAACGGTTCCTTTTGGGCTCTCTCTTCTCTGTGCTGTCCTCGATATATAACCCAGCTCTACAAGTTCTTTAAAAGCTCGTCTTACTGATGAGGCTTTCATGTTCATGTCTTTACTTACATCATTAGAACTTACCTGGCCTTCCAGCGTATCCCAATTAACACGCAGAAGCACACCCAGAAGAGTTAGCTTAGTGTTTGGCTTAAGTGGTAGTGAATAGACTTTGCGTCTAATATCAATCTCATTCATGAAAGAATCCCCTTATCACAAAAGTGTGATATTTAACTTGACAGTGATTTTTTATTATGTCAATAGTTATATCACAACAATGTGATAAAAGGTAATTACATGATTGAGTGTAAGAAAGATCTTATTAAGAATAAAATAGGCATAGGTAAACTTGCTTTGTGTGTAGAGATAGACCGCTCATATCTTAGCCGGATTATCTCAGGTAAAGACATATGTGATAAGAAGTTAGCCGTTAACCTCTCACGCTTTGCCAACGTATGGACCGAGTACGATGTATTTGAGCCAAACGATTTTAACCCTAACCTAAACCCTAACCTTAAGAATGTATGTGATGAGGTTTGCTTTGTGGTTACTGACCGCGTCAACGGTCGGAATCGCTCTGTTAATACATACACATCTAAAGAACTACATGAGCTTTATGCAGATGACATAGACTTCATTCAGGCTCTACATAACTGTGTGAGTGTTGATGGTGTCCACTGTGTACATAACCGCTATTTAATTGAACTAGGAGATAATGACAATGACTGAGAATCTAACTAACAAACAACTATTGACCCTGTGGGCTTTATGCTACATCGCCTTCTTTGGCTCGATTATCGCTTATGCTGCTAACTGTGCTCCTGTTGATGATGCGCGTGAGTGTGCAATTCAAATAAAGGACCGTCTTTCACCATATCAATCACGTGTGTTGATGGGGCATGGTTACACTTACAGATCAGCTTTATCATGGTGCCATCGTAATGAAGACCATCAAGAGCTTATTGATCAAGCTCAATCAACTATCCCAATGTTCCCAGCTCACTAAGAAAAGAGAGACTTACTATGAACGCTATTTACAAACCAGTACCTAAATCAATTTGGACCCCGTCCGATGTACAAGAGGCCATGAATATGGCTCAAGTGCTCGAACCAGCCAACCCACAAAACTTACTACTTATTCACGCTGCACATGGCCATCACTTCAATGGTGATATGGGGCTTTGCATGAGTCAAGGCTACTGTCTAAAAGGTAAGCCCACCCTTAGCGCTGATGCAATGGCCGGTATTTGTAGACGTTCTGGCCTAATGCGATATATGCAAATCACTGAATGGGATGAAACTAAATGTACAATGATCATGGCACGCAATGATGAGCCGGCTGATATTGTGCATACATTCACTTTTACCATCCAGATGGCTAAAAAGCAAGGGTTAACTCGTAACCGCAACTGGGATCAGATGCCTAAGCAGATGTTAAGAGCTCGATGCCTTACAATGGCTCTGAGAGCAACTTTCCCGGATGCAGTTAGTGGCATTTACTCACCCGATGAGATTGCTGATAACACCCAGATGAACGACCATGAACGGGCCATGTTATCAGCTCATAGTCTTGGTGAGGAGTTGCACACCTCACAGCCACCTAGATCACAGCCACCAGCTGCACAGCCTCACCCAACCCAACACCAGGCACAGCAACAATCACAGCCTCCAATGATGAAGCCAGAACCAAATCGCTTACATGACTTCTCAACTATGGAGGGATGGCAAGCCGCTCTAGAATCCACTGGGATTGACTTGGAAGAAATTGTCGACTGTGTACAGCGATGTTCTCAAACACCCGTCAAGCTTATGTCACCACAGCATAGAGAATTTTTCTTTTATCGCTATGTGATGAGCCGGGCCACACGAACAATACCCCATGATCCTACCTGGTGGAGCGCAAAGCATAACGAGATTCAGAAGATGAGAGCAGAGGTTGAAAAGGACTATCCACTGTTAAAAGGCAACCAGCCGAGAACCTATGGTCATTTGTTCCAGCATGGTGCTTGGCACGAAACACTAAGAGTAGCTCATCAGCTCGATAGAGAAGGCCAGAAGAAAGCACTAGGCATACTTGGGACTATGCACCCGGACGAGTGGACCGCCTATGATTTAGTGTGTTCATTTAAAGATCAAGATAGCAGTAGTACTTAAAGCCGCTGCACCTACTCCCACGCTCACCCACTGCCACACTTTAGTGTTTTCTTGGCTAGTTGATAGCTCTATCTGAGTATCAGTAAGCTGAGATTGTAGAGTTTTAATCAGAGCCTCTTGATTTACTCTGGTGGCCTCTGCATCTGCTAAAGCTTCTCTTTGTGCTTCTATTGAACCGCGTTCACACTCTCCAACTGCTGAGTTGATGGCTGATCTACAGAAATCAGGAGAACCTTCAATCTTTTGTTTAGCACGTATAAAGTCGCCCACGCTCATCATCATCATACGCTCGTTAGGTCGCTCTGTAAGCTCGATGGGAAAGCCAACCACCGGTCTACCACTACCCATATCAATCGAGTAAGAATCAGATGACCAGGGTATTAAAAATGGTAGTAACCAAATCATTTCACTTTAACCTCAACGGCTTCACCACAAGCAATCTCTGAGCAGAGTTTTAAGCTCTCTTCAATTTTTTGAGTGCAAATACTTTCACATGATAGAGCTTTGTTAGCACACTGTTGAGCACACTCAGCAACATTACCAGCTCTAGACTTGATGAGCTTTTCTTTTAGCTGTGCTACCTCAATTTTAACAGGGTCACACTCTTTACTAGCTTTCAGTTGCCCGTCTTCAAAGCCTTGCGACACACCGAAGACATAAGCAGACATAAGCAGAGAGAAACCCATGATTAAGCTAACTACTACCATCACTGACTTATCACTGATTTTATCAAAGTTTAGTGCAATCATCTGATATTAACTCTCACTAAATCGCCTGTATTGCGTTGAGTTTTGCCAAGCTCATTAGGTAATATAACAAGCCTTGAATCGGACTGATTCACAACATAAACAGCTCCATTGGCAACACTTAAAGCACCGCCTGAGTCTGGTATTGATTGTGAGGCTTTTGCATAGCAAACACCAGAAAACACAGCCTCACAAGTCCAGGCTGTTACACCCTCTGATATTTCCCACTCAGCCGCGTCTGTTCTAGCTATGCCAATAACGTTGTTACCATTGGCTGCCAGTATCCACTCGTTAGTATTTGAATCAAATGATAAAACATCACCTGAAATAATTGTATTTGGGCATTTTACTCTGATAAACATTTTAAACCTTTAGCTTCCACACGTTAATAGAAATAAACTCTCTGGCAGTTTGCTCCATAATGTCAACAGTACCAGAGATATTATCGACTATGAGCGCAAAAGTAGTTGAGCTAGTAATTGTTTTGATACCATAAACTGCATCACCAAACTTACCCTCAGTAGACACATGAAGACGATGAGAGAATGAGTTTGAGGTGTCACTTAGCTGTACATCACAACTATCATTACTAGTGAAGCTACTACCAAAAGCTGGTCGAATCATCCAAAGATAAGTACCTGACTCTGAAAGTGTTATATCTTGTTTCCAAGTTCCGTTACTTGTTAAAGGGCTATCAGCTGAGCTAGCTGCACTTAAACTCACTGATGAGTGCACAAACTCATCAGGTTGAACTGATAATGTAGTACGCCAGACGAAATAATCACCATTAGAATAAGTACGTGACGTGGTGCCCGGATTAGCCACATAATAGTATTTAGAGTAATACAGCCTTCTAGTCTCAGGAGTAAATGCTTGATTAGACCAACTAGCACCTCCATAAGTGGGAGTATGTCCATCGGCTGGCACAGAATCTAATAGATCCTGTAGAGACAAATCTACAGAGCCTTGCCTGCTTGGTTCTTGGCTATCAACTTTAATAATATTATGACTCATCTCAATCAACTTTCTCGATGAAGATAGATGAGTACTGAGAGGGTGTTGTCGTTTGGTTTGCTACGCTATCAACAGAGCTGACTGCTATGATTCTAAATACAAGCGTCTCAGTCTGAGTAATCTTAAATGTAGATATTAAACTACTAAAATAGGAGTAGCTCGACAAAGATTCACCAATAGCCGCCCGGCCGCTTCTGTAAGCTGTGGCTGTGTTAGAATAAAGCCTCCATTGAAACTCACCACTAGCACTAAATACAACTCTTGCATTAGAGATTATTGTGTATGTCCCAGCTGGTAAAGTGAAAGACTCAACCCAGTCTGTGGCACCTATTTTAGTAATGGATGCCCCGGTGATAGCGTTAATGGGTGTTGTATCATATAGATAAAACTCATCGTTAACAGCCAGTGAGGTTGCTCCAGAGTTAGAATAATTATCAGATTCACCTTGACCGATAAGCATATATTGAGCGTTATTTAGCGCGCTCGCTACATACTCAGAACCATTATATTTAAGAATATCGTTAGTGCTTGGACTCGATGCATTTACATCACTTAAGTCAGTAACAGCTTGAGAAACTACACCCGTTCTTGCTGGCTCTTGAGAGTTGACTTTTACTTGATTGTGACTCATATGATCTCCCATCCATTCGAGCCGTTGCTTACTAAAGTGATAGCTGAGTATTGTACATCCATCGTGTAATCAGTGGTTGAGCCATCGATAGTATCAGTACCCGGATCAATGGTTATCGTACCAGTCCCCATATTTTTTACTCGAATCTCTGAGCCAGCTGAGGCACCTGAGGCCGCTGGAAGAGTTATAGTAAAACTGCCAGATGTACACGAGTAATGATAGCCCACTTGAGCGTTGGCCGGGTCAGCTGTGATAGCTGAATAAGTCCAGCCTCCACCTCCACTAGCTTGATCAACCCAAGCTAATTGAACAGTGTTAGGCGAGCCCCCATCACCCCCATCAGTTTTAAGCACTTGACCACTTGTACCAACACCAGTTGGTAAAATTAAGTTGTATGTTGCTGATGCTGAATGCGCAGGGCTTTGAATCTGTACACCATGACTATTTGACTCACAATTTAAACGAATAGCACCGGGATTAGTGTTTCCTTTTATCTCAACATATCCGGTACCGTTGGGAGCTAAACCGATATTAGCGTTTCCCGTTGTTACCAAGTCATTACCATTAAGATCTAGGTCACCTCCTAGCTGTGGAGTAGTATCATCTACAACACTCAGAGAAGCATCAACCCACGCTGAGCCAGAATAGCGCAAGTACTCACCAGCCGCCGCCGCTGTAATTGTTACATCACTTAAGTCATTGATGGCCGCTGTGGATGCCAGAAAGTCAGTACTAGCACTAGTGGCCGCTGTGCCTAGACCAAGAGTTGTACGCTGAGCCGCTGCATCTGCATCATCGAGTAAAGCTCTACCAGCTGTTGTCAAGTCAGCCACTGCATAAGTGTCAGATGCAGTAGTATAGATCATTTTATCAGCCGCTGTAGTAAGGCCGCTTATGCTAGTTAGCCCAGCGTCAAGAGGTTGATAGCTCAAGTCATCGTTGAATGATGATAATGCTATTGAGCTGATATTGCTCGGTACCAGTGCTTTATCCGTTGCTGTGGCCGCTGTGGCTTCTGCGTTGGTCGCTATCTCGATGATCCCTTTAGTAGTCTCACTGGCATCTGAGGCCGTTGGTAAGTTAGTTAACTGTGAACCATCCACCGCTGGTAATCGTGATGAGCCATCCAGCTGAACTACATCATTGGCTGTAGTACCTACATCCTGAGTAGCCGCTGTGCCTAGTCCTAAGGCTGATCGTGCTGCACCTGCATCATTGGTTGATACTAGTGTACGACCATAGGAAGTTAGAGAAGCTACTGCATAGGTATCAGAGGCAGTAGTATAGATGAGCTTATCAGCCGCTGTCGTTAACCCACTTATACTAGTTAATCCAGCATCTAAGGGCTGGAAACTTAAGTCATTGTTGAATGATGATAATGCTATTGAGCTGATGTTACTCGGCACGAGTGCTTTATCTGTTGCTGTTGCCGCTGTGGCTTCTGCGTTGGTCGCTATCTCAATGATACCCTTAGTGGTCTCAGATGCATCACTAGCACTAGGTAAGTTAGTAAGCTGTGAACCGTCAACCGCTGGTAATCGTGCTGACCCATCTAGCTGTACTACATCATTGGCAGTAGTACCCACATCTTGAGTTGATGCTGTCCCTAGACCTAAGGTGGTACGTTGAGCCGCTGCATCTGCATCATCGAGTAGAGCCCGGCCTGCTGTCGTCAAGTCTGCTACTGCATAAACATCAGAGGCAGTAGTATAGATCATTTTATCAGCCGCTGTCGTTAAGCCGCTTATACTGGTTAGGCCAGCATCTAAAGGCTGATAAACTGAGCTTAGATCATTGTTAAACGAGCTTAAGTTGATTGAGCTTAGTGCAGTACTTACAGCTTGATTAGATGCATCACCTAAGAAGATCTTATCTTGATCTAGGTTTGGGGTTGCTGCTGATCGACCAGCCCCACCAACTTTTATGATACCTTCTGTGGCTGAGGCTCTGACCACCTTACCAATATTCTGAATAAGATTACTCTCACCCGTTGGGGCTGTGTTAGTCAGTGCGCCGGCTGTACTACTCGACACATACACAGTATCACCAACACTTAATGAATAAGTAGTTGTGTTGTATGCTGTGAGATTACCAAAGCTCACAACCTGAACCTCAGCTTGATCATTAGCATTAGAAGCCGCTAAGCCGAAAGCCGGCATAGTAGACGCGCTGTTTGAACGTGCTAAATCAACCGTTGGGACATCTCCACTGATACCAGTAATGTAGACGGCTTGCCCCTTGCTGATTACTCCGCCTGAATCATTCTTGGCCTTGAATCGCACAGCCCCATTTAGGTCTGAGAAGGTGGTGATATATCGCTTATCTTCTGAGCCTAGATTGTTCGTGTTGTTAGTCACTGGTACCAGGTCGGCACCAATCGTTATGTCTGAGCCTCCTGAGGTCGTGAGGCTAAAACCACCAACAGATGAAGTGATACCATTACCAACGGTATCTAAATCACTTGCAAGCTCAGGAGTTGCATCATCAACCACAGCTGTCAAAGCTGTATCAAACGATAAAGTACCCGAGCCTGAGGTTTTGAGGAATTGGTTAGCACCACCGTCTGCCGTTGGGAATGTAATGGCAGAGTTGATAGTAAGCCCACCTACATCAACAGTGTTAGATGTGGTTGAACCGCGTGTTGTTACACTGTCGAGTGTGTCCGCTTCTGTATTGTCGATAACATCAAACATGGCTGAGGTAACTGGGTTAGCCGCGTTCTGATTAAATACAATATGGTCACCAACTGCCAAGCTAACGCCAGCCAATGAACCGGCAACACTCACTATATAGAAGTCGCCTTTTAAGGCTGTAACTAGGCTGGGTGTTGATGTGGTTGCGTTATAGCTACCCTTGTATGTTAGCCCACCTGTAACACCGCCGAAAGAGATATTGCCACTGCCATCAGTTTTGAGAAACTCACCAGTCGAACCGTCTGAGGTAGGGAGAGTGTAAGCAGTACCAACACTTAGACCGCCTACTGTAATAGCGTTTGTAGTAGTGGCACCACGTCCGGTTACATCATCGAGGGTGTCCGTACCAGCTCCACCCCCACCGCCTGTAAATGTTTTGGCTTTGATTGTCATTGGTCACCTCAACTATTAAAGCCGGCTATGATTGTGAACTTGTCACCACCAGCCGCCTTCTTATATGCGATTGAAGTTACTGAAGTGCCGTTGACCAACGCTTGAACATCAACAGAGTATGAGCCCATGATGGGGATAACTCCATCTGTGTTACCGGTTCCATCACCAGCACCACCGGCCGCTCTGAGCTTACCAAAGCTGACTGTGTTGGTGGAGCTTGAAACAAACTCGACATAAGCAAACTTAAGACCGGCTGATAGTTGTGTACCAGCCTGAGCATCATAAAAGTCAGTAGAGCTTAAACTGTGCCAGTCTGTATCATTGACAGCTGAGGCATCATAGGCCGCTGCATAGCCACCGGCATGAATTGGATATTGAACGCCTAATCTCATGATGGCTTCTCCAGTCTTGAATCAGGTTGTTGTGGTTGAACTGGTGAGTAGCGTTTCGCTACTACATTGGCACCAGCATAAATAAAAAATAGGGTGTCGATTAATCCTAACACATGAGTCTCAGCTTTTCCGCTGATTGCTAGGATGAAGGTTACTAAGAGACAAGCATAGAACGCGCTAGCTTTACGGCCTCCTAGTTTCTCTGATTGAGTTGTTTGTTCACTCATCTAAATCACTCGCTAGAATACGATAGACCCATGCTATTTGTGTCATTGGTCGCTCATGTTGAATTACACCTTCACCGCGTTCACCGTTGCCTAGTATGCCCCATGCATTTCCTTCCAAAGTCTTGAAAGTGCCGTTGCAAGGTGGCTCTAAACAGATTGTGATGTGATCACCTGTCTTAGCTCTGTTACTGTTGAAAATGACAACAATGTCACCAGGTAGCATTTCCTCAGGTTCTACTTTGCGTGATGTATTAACCCAGTTGTTATACAGCCTATAACATGATGGTAGTATCTTTTGACGTGCTGTAAAGTTGAGATAAGGACCCCAAAAATAAGCCGCAAAAGCTCCACACCATGCGAATTGTTTATTTTTTGTGTACTGCTTTTCCCATGTCCAGCCAAGACAATCACGACTTCTAATGTAATAGTCGATGCGTTCCCAGTTTTTACCAGGTGGTTCAGCTACAACTTGAGACCATTCTGCTAATGCACGCCTTATAAGTTCTGGTACTTGAGGTAAAACAGATGGTGAGACATTGGTTATAAGTCTCTCTTGCTGATAATCCCGGTCTAGTTCAGCTTGACCAATGGCCCTATCGAGTCTTCTTATCTCATGGGCTTGTGCTTCATTAACTGCTTTGAGTTCAGCTAGCTGGTTTTCTAGCTGTGCTTTTGTAAGCTTGCTCATCAATTATACTCCTGAGCATCTGTAGAGACTGCCAACCTATCAGAACTATCTGCTAAGTATGCATCCTCCTGGTGGATAGTAGAGGCATTGGCGAAGGTGGTTGGCTCGATGGTACCACCGACTGAGCTGATACCATGAGTGGAGGTGAAGGTGATTAGATTGCCTACCACGCTCAATATAGTCAGGTTTGTTATTGCTGAGTCATGATCTCCCTTAGGGAGATAATCAACCACATCATCAGCTTGAAAGAATGAAGCATCTGAGAGTGATGAGCCGCTAAAGTCATTAGCGTTGACTGTTACTGAGCTAGTTGAGGTGATCGAGCTTACTCTTGCTGAGCTATTCCAATTCACTGGACTTAAGCCGGTGGTGATTAGTTCAAGTTGGCAACCCTCAGTCATTAACTCTTGACTGATAGCCCGAATCATCCCCACGCCATCTGTAACACCATATGAGTCTGAGTAGCCTCTTAGATGAGGTGAACTTACTTGAACGTATGAGCCAACGTCTAAGAAGATGCTAGGCCCGGTTCCTATGGAGCCCGACCACGTCCTTAAGGGGTTGCTAAGAAGGTTAAACAGTCGGCTTGATGTGGGTAGAAAGTAGTTGAACACATCGCCAGCATTTCTACCAAATGACCTACTAGTTACACCAGGCAACTCTAAACTAATTTTAGATCGCTCGTCACCATAGCGGCTAATTGCTTCTTGGTTATTGAATATGGTCTGAGATGTTAACTTATCCTCAGTCGGGTCATACTCATAGTTGTACTCAATCTGAGTAACTATATCTTCATAGATTCCCCATGTTGGTGGGGTAGATGCTAGCCAGTCACCTGAATTAATCGTTGTGGTGCTTTGGCTGGTTTTCTCGTTACCCACTGCGACCAATGAGAGTTTAGAGTTACCAGTGGACGCATCACGCTTCATAACGAGCACAGCACCCAGAGTCTTTAGTAAGCTGTCAATCATGCTTCTGAGGTCTGCACCATCACCAAAGATGTTACCACTCATGACCAGCGTTGAAGCTGTATCTACTGATAAGAATGAGTCTTCATCTATATTAGCAGATGAAATGTTTAGGCCTATGTTCATCACGTCATAAGTCCCATTTATCCCATCACCCCCGCCGGACTGTAAGATTTTAAGGAGAGCTACACCTGGTCTCTCATCTTCTAAGTCACCACCTCTAAACAATAGGGCTCTATCTTTGTCGGGCCAGTCTCCAAATGATAAGGTGTCAAGGTGTCTGTGATCATCTGCCAAGTGTAACAACACACCAACATCAGAGCCTCCAAATAACGCCGTGCTCTCATGAGTTACTTTAAACGCCTGATGACGTGTCTCATCTAAATCCCAGTCATAGAATACAACTGTGATATAGTAAAACTCTCCGGCTGTGGCTGTGGTAGGTAGGCC